>Ga0265298_10002182_pt1 | contig 27700 bp, 40 predicted proteins | sample AusTroGonzalo_MG_3_FD_193486 | JGI IMG/M metagenome (GOLD analysis project Ga0265298, IMG submission 193486) | Bovine rumen microbial communities from tropical cattle in Woodstock, Queensland, Australia - Gonzalo_01 | ecosystem: Host-associated > Mammals > Digestive system > Stomach > Rumen ...
ACTTTCTTTTAACTCCTTTAGTGCTTGTTCTCTTGATATACAATCCTCTGCTTCACATTCCACTTTCTCACTATCTAATTGGTATTGTTCATCGACTGTTAAAGAATCTATAGCAAAACCAAGCGCTTCTATTGATGATGAAAACCATTCTTTTGGCATCACATCAAATAAATGACCATCAATTGAACTTCTTAATCTGCATAGCCAATCAATTGCTTCATCCCTTGTCATCCCTTTACCTCGCTTTCTTATGGATCAACTTCTGTATAGCTATATATGTCCTCAATCTCGTAGCTATTTGCAGCACAATCTGGATATAAGTCTTGGCACAATTCAGATAGATATCTATGTGCTTCTTTCTCCGCTTCTTCCTTTGTGTCGCAAAAAAATGATGTTCTAATCTCTATAGTTGCTTCAACTTCCCATTCTTTATCAAAACTCATTCCTTATCCTCACTTGCCTGTGGCTCACTTTCCTCGAAATGCTCGTATATATGGTTTCCGTGTTTACAAAGGATATCATTCAAGTCAATCAAAATAGCTTCTATTATTTCTAACTTTGCGTTGATGCAATCCCGTTTACGCATCAAATCTCTCTTTTCTTTATTGAGTTGAAGATATTCTTGTGTTACCTTGTAATACATTCCATCTGGACTCATCCCTCCACCTCACTTTCTGCCTTCCTCTTTAAAATCAGGACAATTCTTTGGATTATCTTTAAAGAGCGCTTTATTGTCCTTATAAAATGCAGTACAGCACGAGGCCACACATCCAACGTTTACGCACTCACGAGGTCTGCTAATTGTTTTGAAAACTTGATTATCTGCTAATTCATAGGTTTTCTCAAAAATATCTGGCTTGCAAGGATACTGTTCACCATTTACTCCTGTGATAATATAATCACCAACAGATGCTTTCATATCGCCCTCTAATGTATGAATAATAATTTCTTTATCTGTTTGATAGGCCTCAATCACAATAGGTCTTTTCCTATATTTCATTCGCCCTCCTCACACTCCGCTTCGTTATCATCAATATCACTGATTGTGATTGATATGAGACTTTTTTTGCCTTTTACTGTTCCAGAAAATTTGACACAGACCTCACCTGCGTTAAATTGTTCTTTTAAATCAATAAGGTCTTTAAACATTGCCGCCCTCCTCGTCCATCTTTGCGCCGCAATTTGGGCAATAGTTTGTACCCTCTCCAAACTTGACGTCGCCATCACTGCCAAATCCGCACTCAGAACACTCGAGCCAGTCGAAAAAATCGTCATTCTTATGAATCCATGAGCCTGTTGGTCGAATCCTTTGAGTCAAGACTTTTACGGTCTCATCGTGTTCCTTCTGGCTTGTACAATGAATTGTGATGTCATATGTGCTGTCATATTCTTCAAGCTCCCCATCGTCATTGATGATAAATTGCAAGCATTTGTTGTCATCAGCGTAAAATTCTTCGCCCATTTTTGCCTCCTTCCATGCGTCCAAATAACCCTATGATTATATTGCTCGGACGCTTCTGTGTTCTTGTGCTGTTGTTTACGTGTTTTCGTTAACTTATGTTTGATTAAATACTTTTTTAAAAAATCGACGGCATTTTTCACCGATAAAATGCAATCAAAATTCTGATAAATAGCAATGTAAATGATATGCCGCAAAAGAATTCGCCGAGCCATGCAAAGAGCAAAGTCTTTTTATCAATCATCAACAAAACCTCCTCTCACAAAATCCATTTTTTCAAGTTTCGCTCGCTTTTGAGCGTCCGATGTCCTTGTATAAAGCCTTGTGGTCTCAAGACTCTCATGGCCTAATAGGTCAGCAAGCTCTGTGACCGAATCAGTGTATGTCTCAAGGAATATCTGAGCAAATAAGTGCCGAAATGAGTGGGCATGCACCTTGTCTTTTTTCACTCTGGCTTGTCCTGCGGTCTTTTTCATGTGCCGCCAGATAGTGCTCTCGTTGATCATCCTGTCCTTATTGATCGGACTTGGGAACAGATAGCCGCTCTTGATGTGGTAGTCCCTTGCATAGTGTTTTATTTCTCTCATGAGGTCTTGCCTGATGATCACCGTGCGGAATTTTTTCTTGTTGTAAACTTTGATGTAATTGCTTTGCAGGTTTTCAATGGTGAAATACTTTAATTCTGAGATTCTAATCCCTGTCATTGCCAATATCTTCATGATCATGTAAAGCTGATGATCATTGTTGCGCTTGGCAAACCTCAAAAGCCGCTTAAAATCTGCAATACTCAACACATCCTCGTTTGACTGCTTCATTTGTATTTTGAGTTTTTTGAGGCGCAGGTCTCCCAGATCGAGCCACTTGAGGAACTTATTGAGCTCGATAATGTGGCAGTTGATTGACTTGGGTGAGCCATAATGTGCCATGAGATCGGCCTTGTATTTGATCATCAGGTCTTTGGTCACATCCTCACCGTCTGGCAACCAATCAATGAACCTTTTGGCGCTTGTTTCATAGGCCTTGAGGGTATTCTGGGCATACTCGGCGAGCTTTTGCTCCATAATCCACTCATCAAGCCTTGACTCAATGTCTGATTTTTTCATGTTCACCTGCTTTCTCTGACAAAAACAAAATAGATGCATATCCATGCAAGTGACACAAATAAAATAACAAATGGAATCTTTGAATTGCTGTCAATAGCTGATATTGAAAGAAATAGCATGATAACGGATATAACCGTCAAGAAATCAAGAAAATCATCTATGAATCCCCTCATCCCTTTTCGTTGCCCTCTTTTCCTCGTTTATTTGGTCAATCAAGCTATAAACGGCAGGCACGTCCTCTTTTTTAACTACATGCCCAGTGATGTCAGTAACAATGCTCCCATCTTTCAAGTGGTGTCTTATCATATAACCTCTTTCTGGAACAGCACCTCAAGAGGCATGTCAACTCCGAGCACCTTTTTAATGCTGAGAGCTTCTTCGATTGTGAATGACTGATGACCATTAATGCGTCGTGTCATTTTCTGCGGTGATACTCCGCTTTTGGTGCATAATGCACCAATGGTTGTGTTTTTTCGTGCCATTTCTGCCTTTAGATTTTCGTACATAATTTGTTGCTCCTTATCTCAAAAAATAAATTGTCTTGCTGATTCATTAAATTTAATGAACCATAAATCAAATATAATATCGTGTGAGATATTTTTCAATAGATATTTTATCTTGTGAAATAAACTAGCGTTTTACACAAAACCATCTTTATTGTTTTTGATAAATTTATATTGATATTTGTTGTGCACGATATTATATTTGAAACAGCGCAAGAAAATTTGAATTTTTCAAGGAGGCAAAATGACGATTGAGGAAAAATTAAAAATACATATTTTGAGACGCTATAAAAGCCTGCGTGATTTCGTGAATAATTCTGGAATTGATATGCCATACCCAACTGTTGACGGAATCCTCAAAAGAGGCATAAACAAATCAAGCATCGACAATGTTTTCAAAATCTGTAAGACACTTGATATCAGTGCCGACTATCTGGCCCAAGGCAGGATTGTCCCAAATCAGTGCCTTGAGGACAATACCATCACGGCTGAGATCACTGATATCGTTGAATATTTCAAACTTAATCCAACCGAGCTTAATAACTTTAATATTGACGATATTCCGATTGAAAAAGATGAGGCTCTTGTGCTTTTGTCTGCGATTTCTGTTGGAATTGAATTTGTAAGAAATGAAAGAGGTCGAAAATGATAAGGATAGTAAACATTATAAAGAAAAAGGATTTCGAGGATGCACGCTCTGGAAAGAGCGACAAAGTGCCAATGATCATGCCAGAGGGTCACATTGAACTACATCCCAAAGATATGATCATGACTGACAAAAAGAATTGTGTTACATGCAAAGGTGAGCTATTTCATACTGACCTCAGATGCAGTTGTTTAAGGTCAGAGATGCAAAGCGGCGAGCCTTTGAGATGCATATCTATTAAAGACGCAAAAGCGAAAAAAATGACATATTGCGCCGACTGCTCCAGAGTGCAATATTTAATTGATCATGGAAGGGCGGACGAGGTTTGAAACGTGCATTTTTATATGTCCGAGTGTCCACTCAGGAGCAGGCCAAAGAAGGATATTCGATTGACGAACAGATTGACCGCCTCAAGAACTATTGCAAGGCTATGCACTGGAGCATCGTTGACACTTATGTTGATGCAGGATTCTCTGGAGCAAAAACAGACCGCCCTGCTCTCCAGAGTATGCTCCGAGACATCAAGGACGGCAAGGGTGATATCGTATGCGTTTATAAACTCGACCGCCTCTCGAGATCGCAAAAAGACACTTTATCCCTAATTGAGGACAATTTCATTGCAAATGGTGTCGATTTTGTCTCAATGACAGAAAACTTTGACACGTCCACGCCCTTTGGACGTGCCATGATCGGCATCCTGTCAGTATTTGCACAGCTTGAAAGAGAACAGATCAAGGAACGCATGAAAATGGGCAAGATGGGACGCTCGAAAGAGGGTAAATGGAAAGGCGGATTGACACCTGTTGGCTATGAATACATAAACGGCACTCTTGTCATTAACGAATACGAGGCAATGCAAATCAGAGAGATTCATGAGCTATACCAAAAAGGCAATGGATTTCATGAGATTGTAAGACGTTTTGATGCAAAAGGATATGCGCACAGATATGGCAAGTGGACTGTCAAGAGAGTCAGGGATGCAATGCTCAATGAGACATATCTTGGCAAGATACATCACAAGGGCGAGCTCCTGCAAGGCATTCATGAGCCGATTATTGATGAAAAAATTTATAAAAAAACGCTTGATGTTTATAACTCACATGATTACAAGCAAAAAGGCAAGCACCTGAGCAGAGTTGCCTTGCTTGGCGGTCTCATTTATTGCTCAAAGTGCGGCGCAAGATACGGATATTATAATTATGGCGGCAACAAATATCGGTATTATGCATGTTATAGTCGCAGGAGATACGCCCAGATGTCCAAGGCGGACACCTGCGACAATCATATTTGGAAAGCTGAGGAGCTCGAAAACCTCATCATTGGTGAAATTCAAAAACTTGCAGACGATCCAACCTGCATCCATGGAATGCGGACAAATAGCGAATCTTTAGAATCGCAAAACAAAACTTTAATACTCGAAAGGGAAATCGAAAAGATTAACTCCCAGAAATCAAGATTTATGGATTTGTATGGCCTTGGAGAATTTACTGCGCAGGAACTCACTGCCAAGATTGCACCCCTTAATGAACGCAGACAGGCACTTGAGCATGAGATTTCTCTGATTCAATCTGATGACACGGCTCTCTCTGAGGACGAGGCGGTCAAGATCGTGAGGAGCTTCTCTGACGTTCTGGAGCGTGGAGATTTTAATGAGACGAAAATTTTGATTCAATCTCTCGTTGAAAAAGTAGAAATAGACGGACAAAATGTCGATATATTTTGGAAATTTGCATAAAACAAGCAAAAACGGCATTAAACTGCCGTTTTTGACATTTTGCAAATTATTCCCTTTGCTTTAACCACGGTCACAATTTGCTAATAATTTAAAGAGGCAGGTGTTTCCTGCCTCTTTGTTATATGTTGAGTATTTCCAGAACATTGCAATCAAGAGCGATTGCAAGCTTGGCAACGGTGATCGCCGTTGCTTTGTTTATGTCTTTAGAACCCTGCTCATAATGTTGTATCATCCGAATGTTGACTCCAGATTTGTCGGCAAGGTCTTTTTGTGTCAGACCTTGCGCCTCTCTCATGAGCTTTATTCTATTTTTATTCATCATCGTCCTCCTCATCATCCATCTGAGCCCATGCGTCCTCGAGCTCTGGGCCGTAATAGTGTAACCATTCAAAATCTTCCATTGTTTTACCTCCGATCTGGGAGGCTTGCGCCTCCCTAAAATTTAATTGTGAAAATTGTAAGCGGCTCTGAATTTAGCCTGTTGTGGTGAATATGCAAAATAACTGATTGCATCCTGCACCTGTGAATAATTAACGCCATAAGCGGCTTGAATATTGTTGATATTAAAACCGTAAAGCTTGCCGCCCTGTGCGATTATTGTCTGTTTAACTACTTTTCTAAGCTCTGATATTGTCATTTTTCTGACCTCCTTAATTCCATTGCTCGATTAACTGAATGCCGTTGCCTGCTTCAATCTTTTTGATTTTTCCATCGCAAAAATAAAATGTGTATGTCCAACCGTCGCAAATGTATTCCTCTGTTTTCATGCCTCTGGCAAGTTTCTGCTCTCTTGCGACGATTCCTCTGTCTCTCAGTCCGTTGTATACGATTTCAATATTTGTCATCTGTGTGACCTCCGTTTCATTTGATAATCTTATTATACACTTTTGGGTGTATATGTATATTTGCAAATTATACAATCTTTGCGTATTTTTCTTGATTATTTTGTACACTTTTAGGTGTACTTGTAAAGTATAAAAAAAGAGGCAGATATGCTCTGCCTCAAGGATTTGCCCATGTGACTGTGTGATCACTGTTAAATATCAGCTTTTTGCCGCCCACGATGAGCTCACCGACAATCTCGACACTGTTGTCATTGTCTGGAAAGCATCCAACGCCAACTGATGAGCGCAACTTGTCAAAGAAAACAAGAGGAACTCCCTTGGCAATCTCCGCCGTGTAAGTGGTTGAGCCTCCGAGCAGGTCGGTGAGAGTTATTTCCACCGTCCACGCATATGTGTTGTCAAGACTTGCAACGCTCACAACGCCATCTGTGAGAGTGCCTGAGACGCTTGGAGAGCTGTCACCGTCCTTTGTAGCCTCATAGGTTATTGTGACGCTATTATTGCCGTTTATCGGCGCATAGACTGCTTTTGCATAAAGGTTTGTGTCCGTCTCTGTGTTTCCCTGTCTCTTGACAGAGATACTTGCGAGAGGATCAAACCAATCGAGCATTGTGAGCGAAACTATTTTCGTAGATGTCAGGCCTCTTGAGTCCGTAACTGTGAACACTGCCTCAAGATCGGTCGCAGAATCGAGAGCCGCCCCTGTTCCTGTGGCTGATGTCCCAGAGATTGAAAGCGGAACATCCGTGCCGTTGACCGAAACGCTTACGCTTTCGATGCTTGCGCCCTTCTTTGCTTCAAGGCCTGTCGCAGTGTAACTTGGTACTGATTTATTTTTGACGAGGTCTTGATTGTCTCCTGTGATGGCAATTGTGGCGCTGTTTGTGTCCTGATATGATGCCGCCTCAATGCTTGGAGCGCATACGTTTTGGTTTACAAAATAGTATCCGCCGCTTTTGACGCTTACATGCGTGCCGTAAGTCACTCGGACGCTATATGACCCACTTGGAGAGTATGGGATCGAGTTATATAAAGCCTCAACAACTTCCTCTCCTGCATAGCCAGAGATTTGCTGATTGTATGTTGTATCTGTCGAAACAACAGAGCCATCTGCACCGATGAGGTTGATTGTTACCTGCCTAAACATCGGATTATAGAGCTTTATAGTCAGTTTGTCTCCGATTGTAAAGTCTGGCATCTCTTTAGCGTAGGGCCATGAGTATGTTGTGACCTCCTCGGCCTCTGATTCCGAGACAAGCCCTGAGTCTTTTCCTCGAACTCTTGTTTTTATTTGGTATGTTGCGTTGCTTGAGAGGCCTGTAATCTCGTATTGACCTGTGTAGTCAGCGGAAATTGACACGCCGTGCCATGACTGACCATTATTGGTCGAGTACCACAAGAAATCGCAGATCACATCTGAATTCCACCACATGCTGATGGATTCCTCGGTGACGGAGATGCTCCACTGTTCAACTATTGGGTAATCGCTCATGAGTCACCTCCTGAGAATACAAGGCCGATGCCGCTATTGACCACAGTGCCAGACTGAGAGACCTGCATTGGTATAAACTTAAACATCTCACCGATTTCAAGCTCCTCAGTAATTGAGGTTTTCGAGCTTGTAACCTTGCCGCCGTCAAAAGCTAGAGTTGTGTTGCCGTCTGCATCATAGCTTCTGACTCCATGTGCATGGTCGATGATAAGAGTTGCGCCATTGTCTGCATACAGGGTGAGACCATCACTGTCAATCTTACCGATTAACCGATTGGAATTGTCATAATATTCCACATTACCCCATAAGTTTGAATGACCGCCACGTTTAAGTGTGCCGCCCTTGATCATATCAGCTATGAGATTAACAAAATTGACGTTTTCTGCGTTGAAATCGCCGTTTATATTCCAGACCTCGGCAAATGGGCCGTTGATTCCGCTCTGGGAGAACTGCACGCCGTTTTGATTCATTCGCATGACGTTTGTTGCGTCCTCTTTTGGCAGAGAGTCAACAAGCATTACATCCGAGCCTGTGTTGATAACATAGGAATCGCCAAGGATGCCCATGATTGCGCCTGTTGCCTGTGTGAGCTGTGATTGCAGGCTTGTCGCAACATTGTTGACTTGGTCGGTCACATTATGATTGACCTCAACAGTGATGTTTTTAATGAGTCCAGAGAGGCTTTGAGTGAAATTACCAAACTCGACCTCGGTATATTTTTTGAATATACAATCATAAGTAAAGCTGATTACCTGCGTCATCAGATGCAGGCCAAGCCTCTCATCAATAACCTCGATCACGTCACCGATGTCGGTCACACGGTCAAGATTAGCTTTGAGCGTATAGTTGACGAGCGGCACGCAGTTAGCGGTGAGATAGTCAAGGCCCTGCATTCGTAAATCTTTGACAAGGGCCTGCTTGTAAGCCTCCTCACTTTCATAATCTTCCTCGACAATCTCATCCTGAGAGAATGTGACTGCCTTAGTATACGGCAGATCATACTGGGTGGAGCTAGTGAGATAAATGTCTGCAGTCTCATCGAGCGCATTTAATAAAAGACCATCCTTGCCAACTGGCAGGAGCTTTGTGACCACGTTGTCCCAATTGTCCTGACAGGTGATGTCTGAAAGATTCTTTTTGTATTGAACGATGATGCCGTTATCGACTCCGATCGCCGACATGATCGCAATGTCAAAATTATCCCTGACTATGTGACCGCCCCAACGCTCCTGCACCTTTATGATCGCATCGTGCAAAGATTCCCTCACACATCTGTATGAGTCAACAACGCCCACGTCAGAGTGAACCGTGAACGGACTTGCAGGCTCGGCGGCATCATTGAGATGATTGAGAGCGTCATTGCAGTCCATATCAACGACATAGCTGTCTGCAATCAGGTGATTTTTTGAGCTATATGAGACGTGCCAACACTTTGATACAAGCTTGTTTTTTGATTTTGTTGGGTTATCTATACGGAACGCTTGTTCGCCTGTCGGAGTGTTTGCAACGACAATATTACCCTCAACAAAATAGTCGATATATGAGAGGTCTGTCTCCAAGTCAAGATAATAATCACCGTTATCTGCTTTATGAACTTTTGCCTTTAACGGAGAAACGACACAGTCTCCATTTGAGGTGAAAACTGTGTCGGTCTGACCGAAAATTCTTATCATAGGTTATTCCTTGATGAAAGTCTTGCATCCGTCAACAACATCGAGATTGTCATCAACCACCTCAACAACTGCTCCAAAAGCTTTATCAGAATAGAGGAGTGAACACTGATGATGATAAGCCTGTTTAGCTCCTGCAAGGTTATCATCCCATGATGATACAAGTGTGAAATTACCATTATATTTCTGGATTACGTCAAATTTTGCCATGTTTTTTCTCCTTTACTTTGAAATTGAAAGAGTGATTTTCACTTGGTCGTTTAAAGCATCAAAAAAGACGGTGACATTGCCGCCTTTTCGTTCAAAACCTGCATTTTTGATAAGACCGTCAAAATATACGGTGACATTACCCTCTGGAACATCATAAAATGTTTTTTCGGTCTCTCCGTAGTAGGCTGTCAGTGTCTGCTCATAGGGCGTGATGTCTGAGACGTTTTGACGAACTCCTGCAAAGTCAGCATCAGAGTAAAATTTATCATTATCGATTCTTTTTATCAGGCTGTTGAGCCTGTTTTCAAGATTTGTGACTCTTTTTTCGATATCCATTTATTCCTCCTTACGCTCTTCCATATAGTTGTAATGTAAATACCGCAGGGCTTGAATCAAGAGTTGCACCATTTTTGTCAACATAAAGCGCATAATATTCATAGGCTGTATTATTAACAAAGTTGTTTGTATAAGGTGACGATGTCGAATCATAGCTTTGAGCTGTAAAAATATCAGTCCACGTAGAGCCGTCATTTGAACCTTGAATCTTGAGGTTTGTGAATTTACGAGCTGTTTGAGTATTCGTTGTCATATACATCTTCATGATCTTAACGGCCTCTGTGAATTTGTATACTAATCTAAAATAATTAGCTGTGCCTCCAACCCATGATGTAGCATCGTTGCCATCAAAAGCTCTCCATGCATACATATGTGTTGTATCCCAATTGTACTCACTGCTAGCGCTAGCTTGCCCACTTGGAGTTGTATAGCCTGTCATTGTCGGGATTTTTGTATTGAGCACAGACTCAAAATATGTGCTATTGCATATTGCATTTAACCAAGTAGAATCTGACAATAAGGTGTCTGCACAATTATCATCAATACCTATATAGCTCATTGCTGTCTGATCTGCGCAGACTGCACTTGCCCATGTCGTTGATCTGACCATATAATCAACGGCATTTGAGTCTGCAATGAGAGTTGATAGTGTTGTAGAATCTGCAAGCACCTGAGAGATAGTTGTATAAGCTTTATCCCAAATGTCAGCACAATTGAGCCATGTCTGTATATCATCCGTTGGAGTTACGGTTGAGCCGTCTGGAATGAGTGAAATTGACACATTTTCACTCTGCCCACTTGTTGAAATGACCACGCTTGACGTCTGAGTTGCAACTCCGTTTGTGAGTGTGATCGTATAAGTTGCGGCACTGTGTATTGTAAAAGTATATGGAGAACCTGTTGCCGTGTAACTCTCAGAACCTCCTACGCAAGTGCAAATCGCATCACTTGGATTGTATGTGACCGTAATCGTTGCAGAAAAATGTGTCAGAGTCACATTGTAAATTCTTGTCTCTGTGACATTTACAGTTGTTGTGACATCAACGCCTCCAAGAGATGATGTAATCGTATGCACTCCATATTCAACTGTTTCCGCCTCCCACTGAGTCGTTGACCCTGCGGCCTGAGTTGCAGGAATAACAGTGCCGCTTGGTGTTGTAACCGTAACAGTCGAGCCTGCATCTGATGATATCAAGAACATGGTTGACATACCGCCATCACGTCCATTTGTGACATCAAACGTGTAAGTATAACCGTCATCCATGGTGATTGTGTACGTGTCCACAAGACCTGCTGAGCTTGTTTTTGCAATATTGGCTATACCGTTGCCGTCCTCGCCGTTTGTGACTTCGAATGTAGTCTTGCGACCATCATCGAGCGTGATGGTATATGTATCAACAAGGCCTGTCGAGCCTGTTTTTTCGATTGAGAGTATACCTGCGCCGTCAACGCCTGTTTTGAGCAAGATTTTAACTTGAGATATTTGTCTTGAGTCCTGTAAGCTCATTTTTATCTCCTTTTTTACTGTTTTTTCAAAAATTAGTGACTTTTAGAAAAGGCAATTTGCCTCAATTGTAAAAACACCCTTCATGATAGTGTAGCGGTCTTGGCCTACTCCAATGCTGAAATCATAAAAATATAGACCTGCATCCACTTCCTGTGTATCTTGCGGAGCAATGCGCACCGTCAAAAGCCCTTCCGCCTGTTGAATGCCTGCATTGAGGCTTTTGTGAAAGATGCTGTCATTATCCTCATATTTTTTCTTGCAAATAAAGTCTGCACTATCTACAACTACAACATCACCATTTTGGTCAAGAATCTCAGCATTGAAAGCAACAGTGTCACCCTTGGTCATAGTGATCTGTTGGTACTGCATAGCTATGTTTGAGCGTGTCATTTCCATCATATCCACCTCGATGCACTTGCAATCTCAATTTTCGTGACATCACCGTCCCACGAAATCGTGTTTCGACCGACTTTAAGCTTTAAATTTTCATAATCGCCTGCAACAGACCTGTTCATAAGGTCATTGCCTCTGTATGCGTCCATTTTGATGCCATCCAAAGTGATATAACCTGCATCACCCAGAGCTATCTCGTAAAGGAGCACGCCGTTGATTGACAGGTTGATCTGTCCAGACCCATACAAAGTGATGACAGGCCTTGAGTATATGTTGCCCCTGTTGATCACATCACAACTGCTCAAGTCCTCGTTTAACATCTGGAGGTCAAGCGTGAAATCAAGCGCTGTGCCTGCCGTTACCGAAAACCAAGCATAATTAAATGTCTTAGCCTCTGAGAGAGTTGCTGACAGGTTAGCCTCGCCGCCCTCGGCAAGTGTCAGGTATGTTCCGCCAAATGAATCTGCGTCTGTTGGCACGTCTCCAATCACTCGGAGCTGACAAGCGCTTTCGCCTGTACCTGTAGTGACCGCCCTCAAGGTGTAGTCACCTGCGGCAAGAGCCATCTCGTCAATTGGGATGTATATCTCTGTTGCCCTTGTTGCTTGTCCAGAGAACGAGAACACGCCGCCCTGCACCGAGATATGAACGCCGTTGCGTGACACGGTGTAAGGCTTGACGCTCATTTCGTTTATGGAAAAAGAAAAATCATTATCAACTGCCGAGAATTTAAACGGCTGACAATGAAATTTGACCGTTGCCGTGCGGAATCTCACAAGCCTCTCAAAATCAATCTGTCCAATGATCTGATATTTATAATATTTGTCAGGCTCGTTGGAAAAAATGACCGTGCCCTCAGAGTCGAAATATTGGATCACCTCGTCAATATCAAAATCACCGAAAAGGCCGATTGTCATCGACTTGTCGTAGGCTGAGTAACCGAGATTTGTGACAATGTCACCGTCTCGTCCGTCAATCTCCTCGACGCTCGTGCGCATCATGGGCTTTGTGATCGGAGGCAAGGACGATATGAGCAGTCCTTTGATGGTCGTGCTTTTTACATCGTTCAAAATAACATAACTCATGTTTCTCTCCGTGATATAAATATTTTTCAAGCTTTAAAACACTTTGGTGCTGACCAACATGCAGTATTGGTCATTTTTTTCAGTATTTTGAGCTTTAAAACGCCACATTTTCTGCTCTTTCGGAAATTGTGGACGCATAGGAGCTGACCCATGCGCCCACGGAACGGAGGTAAATAAAAGTAGCAGAAACCTGAGCGATGTAGCTATTATGAATAGACAAGTTTTGTGACAACTTTGTCAACGAATCTGCCCATCTCCTCGTCATCCATCTCAACCTTGACCTGATTGAGTGCAACCTTGAACGCATCGACCATATCGTCAAAGGTGTTCGCCTCAGTCTGGGCGGATAAGCCCTGACCGCTTGGGAGTGAGCTGTTGATTGTTGATGTAACGCTTTTCATTTCGTTTGCAAAGCCGATGTTTAAGCCCTGTGCCATGTATGAGCCGATTCTTGCCCATACTTTTGATGGAGATTTGATCTCCATTTCGTCTTTGGCGGATTTGACAATCCTCTGCATCATCTCATCAACGGATTTTGTGATCTCACGCTCTTTTGACAAGAATCCATTTTTGAGACCGTTGGCAAAATTCTCACCAATCTGCTCAAATTGGATATTGAACTGCTTGAGAGCATTGAGGAGCGCTGTCACGATGGTGCTTGCGCTGTTGATGAGTGTTGCCTTGCCAGAGCCGAAACCGATATTTAATTGATTTACAAGCTGAACCCCTGCGAGTCTGAACTCGCCTGCTCTTGCCCTTATCTGTGTGAGCATTGCAGAGATAAGGGTTGATGCTGTGTTGATAAGAGTTGCCTTTGAGCTGTTGATTCCCTCATTCATGCTTGTCATGATCGTCTTGCCGACTTCTTTGAACTTAGCCCCAGACAATTTGAAAGCAGAAATAAGACTCTGAACCATCTGATTGACCATAGGCATGATCGTCTGACGGCTCTGAGTAAGGCCCTGACTAATCATCTTTGATATGTCCTGACCGATAGTGTTAAACTGCTTCGTGTTCTGGGTGAATGTCTTGGCAATCACTTCCACAAGCTGAGTTGCGGCATCCACGAGAGAGCTTTCGCCGCCGTTCATGCCTTTTGCAAGACTGTCAACAGTGTTGCTTGCAGTGTCTTGCATCTGAGCATTGACACTGTCCATCTCATCTGTAAAGCCCTCGCCAACACCTTCTGCAAGGAATTTACCAATTTTGTCTTTCATAACGGTTGACGGAGATGCAATGCCGAAAAATGACTTGATTCCGTCAAGGATATCCTCACCAAAGCCGCTTATCTTATCAAGAACCCAGTCTTTTGCGTTGCTTATGCCCTCCCAAAGACCCTCTATGAGTTGTTTGCCACAGTCTGCAATCTGAGGGATTGCCTCAGTAAAGCCTGTAACAATAGCCTCAATGATCTGTGGCAGGCTTGCAACGATGGTCTCGATAATAAGGGGCATATTTTCAATCAGAGCAACAAAAAGGTCAACTCCTGCCTGTATCAATAAAGGCAAGTTTTCCATAAGTGCTGAAATTATGCTGTTTATTAGCTCTGGAAGTGCTGAAACTATACTTTGAATTATGAGCGGCATATTTTGAACAAGTGCCACAAGCAGGTCAACTCCTGCCTGCACCAAAAGAGGCAAAGAGCTCAAAAGTGAAGTGACAATGCTGTTCACTATGGTTGGAATCTGAGCAACCATCTGAGGAATTGCGGCTAACAGGCCGTTTGTCAGACCCAAAAGCAGTGAAATTCCTGCATTTAACAATGGCTCGATGTTAGAGGTCAGTGCTGTCACGATGGACGTGATGACCTCGGGGAGCATTGCCGTGAGCTCTGGGATTGCTTGATTAATACCTTCAATCAATTGGACAATCAAGGTTGCTCCAGTGCTCACGAGCTGAGGCGCAAGCGCCACAAGCTGTGAAATCACCTGCAAAACAAGCTGTGAAATGACAGGCATGATCTGAGGGAGCAAATTCAAAAGACTTGAGATTGCGCCGCTTATCGCTGTCATGATCACAGGCAGGTTGCTTTGTATAATAGGCACAATTGATTGCACGAGCTGTGGCAGTGCTGTCTGCAAGGCTGACGAAATTCCTGTGATAACAGTTGCTATTCTAGGAATTAATGTTCCAAGAACGCCGCCCTGACCGTCTGGAGTGACAAGTGTGCTCAGGAAATTGTTTGCAAGTGCCGCAAAGTTTGAGTTTTCGCTCGCCATTCCTGTGAGCATATTCTGCCATGCAGCTTTCATTGAGTTAGTTGAGCCCTCAATGGTTGAGCTTGCCTCTCGTGCCGTAGTGCCTGCGATGTTCATGTTTTCCTGCGTAATATGTATTGCCTCGATGATTTGGTCAAAGGAAACCTCATCAATCGTCTTTACGCTATCGCTGACAACGCCTGCATCTTTGACAAGTCGGAGCATCTCGGTCTTAGTCCCTCCATACCCGAGTTTTAAATTATCAAGCATGGCGTAGTTGCCCTTGGCGAAACCTGCATACGCATTTTGGATTGACTCAATTGACGTGCCGAACGTGTTTGCATTGTCGGACATATCTTTAATTGCAGTGTCCGCCACTTCCGCCGCTTTGACAGTATCATTGTCAAGACCTGCAATGAGTGATGCAGAGAATCCTGTGACCGTTTCCATGTATTCATTTGCGCTCATGCCTGCCGTCTGAAATGCCGAGTTAGCATTTTTCATGACGATCTCTGCGCCGTCATCCATCTCCTCGAGAGCTCTTGCAACTTCTTCCATCGACATGCCTGTCTCAAGCATACTCTGTTTAAGCGTCTCGGTCTGTTCTGGAGTCCTTGCAAAAAGCTTGTTGACACCGCCTTCAAGCTGTTCAAACTCGGCATAATTGTCAATTGCCTGCTTTCCAACGTCAACAAAAGCCTGACCAAGTTGCTTGAGCCCTTCCAAAGCACTGTTTATAGCTTCCGTGGCAAGGTTAGCAAGAACGCCCTTCATGACAGTGAAACCCTCAGAGGATTTTTCTGCCTTTTCTCCCATATTGTCGATTGCCTGAGCAGTCTCGTTGCACTTGGTCTCAGCGTTTGCCGTCTGGATGGCAAGATTGTCAAGCTGTTTGCCCTGTGCTTCAAGTGATTTGTCTGATTTTTCAACCTCTGTGGCAAGGTCGTTCACAACTTTGGCTTGATCTTCGTACTCTTTGGATGTTGTGCCAAGGTCTCGACCGATCGCCTCGAGGATGACCTTTTGCTTTTCATACTCAGCATGGAGCTCGCCATTTTCGTCTGATGCCTTTTGATAGGCGCTTGAGAGGTCGGAAAGCTGTTGTTTTAGAGATGTAAGCGCACTCTTTTGCTGTTCAAGTGCAGATTTTAACAGTTTTGCATCCGCTTCAAGCTGTTTCTCGGATTTATCACCAACGTCAAAAGCGCTCGAGGTTGCTTTCATCTCAGCGCTGACGAGTTTTAGGCTCTGAGTGATCTGAGATAAAGATTTCTTGTATTCGCTTGCGCCTGTGAGCTTGACCGCTCCACCGAATCCTGCCATGTTATCTCCTTAAAACCATTCCTCGTCCTGTTGCGCTTTCTTGTAGGCCTCATCATAGGTCATATTTTGATGAGCGAGGCGCATTTCAAGACTCCACATGGTCTTGTAATGTCCGTATAATTTGTTAAACATTGTCAGTGTGAGCCTGCCTGTCTCTTTGTAGCTCAAACCGAGTCTTGTTTTTCCTACAAAATAAAACCAAGAAAAATCAATGACAGGATTGATGTCATCTTGGATCACTCGTTTTTTTCTTCGCCTTTGGTTGACTCGTTGACGGTGTTGTTGAGCGTCTTGGTTGCTTCTGCAAGCCCAATTTCCGTGATCATTCGACCAACCTGCTTGAGGGTCATCGGCTTAATATCAGTGCCATTCTCCTCGTTGTCTATATCAATGCCCTCGTTGATCATCTGAGTGAAACCAAAAATAACCGCCTTGGCGTCTGGCTCACTCGGATAGAGAGCTTTTTCCTTCGCCGTTAAATCTTCCCATGCTTTCTTTGGATTAGTTTGTTCGTATGCTCTTTTTGCATACCCTTCGCCATCAGTTAAAGAACCCCACGCATCAAGCGTGCCATACTGCTCTTGTATTGCCTCCATTACGTTTAAATTAAACACAAGCTTGTATTCACGGCCTTTATACTGGACATTTCCCGCAAAATCTTTCATTTCATTTTCTCCTGTCCATGTTTTTTTTTAATTAAAAAGAGGCGCTGTCTAGGGTCAGCGCCTCTTTTCCTTCATTTAGTTGTAAACTGCGTAAAGGGTCACATCACCGCTTGGTGTATATGGGCTTGATACATCAGGCACTGATGCATCGTTTGTGGTAGCCCATCCTGCGAATGTTTCGCCAACAGGTGGTGTGATTCCTGAGCCATCGTCAAGTGTTACGGAATCGCCTACGTCAACAGATACAGGAGCAACGTCTCCTGTGCCGCCGTTGACATCATATGTCACTGTGTACTGCTCGTTGACCCAAACAGCATACAGAGTGATGTCGGCTGTAGGTGTGTAAGGACTTGTTACATCAGGAGCAACTGCGCTTGATGTTGTTGCCCATCCTGCGAACTCTTTATTGCTTGGAGCTGTCAGGCCTGAGCCGTCATCAAGGACAACAGACTGACCTGCATCAACTGTTGCAGGATCAACTGAGCCTGTACCGCCATTGACATTGTATGTCACGGTATACTGCTCTGTTGGGTCAGGAGCAAAAAAGCTCTTGAGATATGCCTGCGCATCGTCCATCGTGTCGAATGTCTTAGAATCTGACCAATCTCCATTTGCGAGAGTTGAAACAATTCCCTCGATCTCGGATGTGCCGAACTCAACTGACTCACCTTTTGTGTCGTTTTCTTGAGAAGGCTCTGAAAACTTAACCTTTTTCAGAAATTCGACTTTGTACTTGTATGTGCCGTCAACGATCTTGGTGATGATACGACCAAAGCCAACGTATGGAGCGGTGTCGTAAGCGTTACGGAGGAGCACACCCTCCTCTGAGATGCTGTGACCAAGGAGAGTTGCAAGCATCTTGTCGTTTTCGTCATCAAGTCCTAAAGTAACAGTGCCGCTCTGGAATGTTGTGTCGGCTTCTGCGAGAGCATCGTCCGCATAAAGCTTTGCATCATTGTTCGAAATATCAACCTTGCAGGAGATAGCCTTGGCAGGCTTCTGAGCAACGCCATATGTGGCAGAGCCGTCACTCTCCTCGGTGAGGATTCCAAACAAAAAATTTCTTAACCCTATTTTTGCCATTTCTCAATCCTCCTCAATGTTAGGAATTGCAAAATTAAGTGTCTTATGGTAATAACCTGTGTCCGTCTCATACATATCAATAGATGAGCGGCTCGGTTGCCATATAAAACCGTTTTCTTTTAACTTTTCTTTAACTCGCTCGACTATTCCCAGATAGTTGCCCTTTGCGTAAACGTCAAAATCGTAGTAATCCGCATACATCAGGAGCTCATCGTCTCCTGATATTGAGTTGTTTTTGTCCTGTCCCATATACACGACATATGGTTCGCCGTGTCCTTGGTAATACATGTATGAGACAGGCACAAGAACGCCGTCAACGTAGAACTCCGCAAAAATGCGCTCAATAAGCTCATTCATTCCAACAACCCTCCGCTTGCTTTTTTCTGCGCTTTAATCATTGCCGCCTCAATATCGCCTTTTTTGAAGGATTTCCTCAAAAATGGATGCTTCGGAAATGGCAGGTTGCTCCTGCCATACTCAAAAACATTTGCAACAAGCGGCGCAGGCACTCTCTCGCCGTTTTCGTTGATAAAATAGCCATAAAATCCGACCTTGGTGTTGATTCCATCATCAGATGGTGTTTTATAGGTCTTTGTGACTTTAAGGCATCTCATCATCGGGCTCTGCTTGATCGCCTGCGGCACGTTGGCCTCGATATTTGAGTTGACAACCTCTGCCCCTGCCCGAGTCATCTCGCCAAAAATCTCATCAGCATTGTCATAGATTTTCTGGATGTCCTTCATGATCTCGGTGGGCAATTCAAGCTGAAATTTTGCCATTAGTGTGTGATCTCCTTGCACTGCAATTCGAGCTCCACATTGCGCTCATCCACGTTGTTGATGTATTCGATGGTGTAACTTTTCCCTCGAAACTCAAGCACCATGTCCCTGTTGATCGGAGTCACAGGATATCGGATTGTAAAATTGGTGTATGCCTTTTCAAAATCCGAATTGTTGATGATGAGCGTCATCCCCTTTGTGGTTTTTATGCTCGCATAGGTTGTCAGCACGAGCGTGCGCTCGGTGCTCTGGAATCCTGCGGAATCTTTGACAACTTTTGTCTCAAATATGCTGATTCTGTGATTGTACTTGCCTGCGTTTACTGTTTTCATAAAAGATTCACCGAATGCAGGCCCAGAATTGACTCAACAACTTTGTTTGCATTATTTGTGTCCACGTACAAGGTGCGATTGTCCCACATATCCTGCACTAAAATGAGCACAACAATAATGACATCCTGTAAGTCATCAAGTGACTCAAGGGTCTGCCCTGTGTACTTTGTTACGTATGTTTTGGCAACTGTGAGTAAAGTTGCGAGCGTGTTTGTGTCATCCTCGGTCACTTCGGTAATGCGGAGATAATCCGCCAAATCATCCGTAGTGATCTCGCTGACTTTTGTAATCTGATTCATTGATCATCCTCCCATGAGGACTTACTCGTCTTTGTAAACTGCATACAGTGTGATGTTTGCTGTAGGAGTGTACGGACTTGTGACATCTGGCTCTGTTGCATCGTTGGTTGTTGCCCAACCATCAAATAGCTTTCCTGTGTCAGGAGTGATGCCTGTTCCATCGTCAAGAGTAATTGAGTTACCTGCGATTACAGTCTGAGCTGTCACTGTACCTGTGCCGCCGTTGACATCATATGTCACGGTGAGTGTTCCAACGTTGACAGTCGCAGATGCATATGTGCTGATGTCATATGTACCGTTACTTGATAAGGTGATACTGCCTGTTGGAGTGATCTCTGTTGACTCCTCTGCAAGGCCCTCAGTGATGAGCTGATTGCCAAGTGTCGAATCCACAGTTACAACTGCATTACAAGCAATAGATGTGATGTCACCTGTTTCTGCGTCCCTGAGAGAAAAAGGAATTAAAGCTTTTATAATCATTTTGAGCTCCTTTTCTTTGCAGGCTTTGTTGTCTTTTTGGCTTTGGGAGCTTCGGCTTCTGGCTCTTTAGCTTCGGCTTTTGGGGCTTCGGCTTTTGGAACTTCGGGAGCTGTCTTTTCGCCCTTAAACTCCTCAATATAACCTGCTTTTACTAGGTCAGAGGAGATGGAAGGGTCAGAGATATCTCTGACCTCTCCCATTGCCATGGACAAAAGCCCTGTAAATGAGACTAATGCCTTGTATTTCATACATGCTCCTTTTTATGAGCTTGCCATTTCAAGTTTGGCGAGCATCTGCTGATTTTCAACCTTGGAATCGAACTCGAACCATCCAATCACGCCGTCTGCGTGCTCGTCAGCGTATCTCTCACGGAGAACCTGAATGTTGATGTTTTCGTTGAACTTGGTTGCAAGGCCTTTAAAGTCACCGAAATAGATGACGGTGTTGCCTGCGCCGATTTCTGGCATGTTATCAGATACATATACAGGCTTGCCAAGGAGAGATGTTCCGAATGGCAGGCTGATATCGTCCTGTAACATATAGCGGCCCATGCCGTCCTTGAGGAGACGCAGAGCTGTTCTTGTTGCAGGGGACATGATCCACATTGCATCTCTCTGGAATCTGTCCTTTACGCTATCATGGAGCTTAATCACTTCGTCGGCTGTGATTGCAGATGTGCTTGCGGCTGTGATCTTGTTTGTAAGAGATGACAGACCAAGAACCTTTGCAGGTACAGGAGGAGTTGCGGCAGGGTCTCCAACTGTACCGATGAGGAGCTCATGCTCGATGAATCTTGCGATGTGCTCTGCCATGATATCAATCACATGATCAACGATGTTGAATTGTGAGTTATTGATGAGTGATCTTGAAACCTTTGCAAGAGCGCCTGCAAGGAATCCTGTCAGAGTAACCTGACTTGTGAACTTACCAACGCTTGATGTGATCTGAACGAACTCGTCCTGATATCCAACGTTGATGGCTGTCTCTGACTCATCGTAATAAGGGATTGTCAGTGTTCCCTTAATGTTGTATTTTGAGGATTTCTCAAGGATTGGGCAGATATCATATACCTTGCGGATGATCTTATCTGCGATTGTCTGTGGTACAACTGCTCCGTTGTCCTCGATTGTGAGGTCAACTTCGCCGTCTCTTGTGAGGCGGCCTCTGATGTACGCCTCAAATGCGGCTCTTTCCTGCTTTTCTCTTGTTTCGAGAGCTCTCTTTTCCTTATCGCCGCAAGCTCTGTCTTTGTCACCCATGTCCTTGTCCTCCTCAGATGGAACATTGTCATCTTTTGCCTTTGCTTCTTCCTCGAGAACCTCTCTCATTTCGTCCTCAAGGCCCAGAGCTTCTTTGATCTTCTTGATATCATCACGAATCTCAGCAAGCTCCATTGCCTCATCTTCTGTGAGCTCACGAGTTTCGGCGAGCTTGACAAGCTCCTCAGCTCTCACGATGAGGTCATTTTTCTTTTCTTCCAAAATTTTTGACATGTTTTTTTCCTCCTTTTAACTTTTCATGTCATTGACAAGTTGACGAAACTCGTCAAGCCTTCTATCTGCGTGCGGCTCGTTGTCCTCACCGCTTGCATCCTCTTTGTGTTCTTCTGGCTCGGATTCCTCACGGATATTGAGACCATCAGAAAAGCTCTGCGCAAACATCATCTGCTTGTCATCGTCTGACCTGACAGCAACAAGTGTGCCGTCATAAGCAGGTGTGGTTGTGTCATCTAAAATGGAGACCTCCTCAAGGTCAAGGTCGAGCACGTCCCTCAGCGGAAAGCCGTCCTCATCCCTCTTGAGCTCAACCTCACGGTCATAAAAACCAAATGACCAACCGACAAGCTTGCCTGCTCTTGCCTTTTCAATGACTTCTTTATCCTTGATGATCGCCCGAGCTCTTAAACCGATTGCATCCTCCTCAAGCTCAAGGTTGCCGTCCTTTGTTCCGCCGAGGTCACGCTCTGGGTCATGGTTGAGGAGTATGCGTACGTTGTCGTTGCGACCAAGAGCACGCTTGAAAGCGCCCTTGCATATCCTCTCGATAAATTGCCCCATCCTTGACCAAAGCGGCTTTGATTTGCGCTCGACTGCGTTGACATATCCCTCAATCTCCACGCTGTCGGCTCTGATTCTCACCTGCATGTGATTTCCTCCTGTTTTTGGGCACGAAAAAAGGCAACCCTTTAGGGAGTTGCCTTAATCTAATAATGTTACATATAAGTTGATATCGTCTCGAACTTCTATGCTGTTTCCTGCATTAATCGTCATAGAAAAAGTTTCACCTTTTTTTAGCATTGCCGAAACTGGGAATCTCATTTCGTTTGCTGTTGGATTATATATAGGGATTTGAGAACCTCCTGCTAAAAAAGCCGCATATCCTGTTTTTATAACAGGTGAGCAGGTAAGAAAACAATCTTTTGTTGCTGTATAAAATAATTTTGTGCCTCCTGTGCTTGAATATGTATGCCATATAGATGGTGATCCTACATATTGCACAGATGTTGCACCTGAAATATGCATTTTGTCAGTATCACGGTTGTTGACTAAAATATGACCGCTTGCATTATTTGATGAATCTTTCGAGATGTTCAAATCAACACTTCCATCTGTGTTAAATGATGGCTGTATAAATGACATCCTTTTTGCATTTTTATCAACAAACTCAATTCCCATCAACCCCCAAACTGCACTTGCTATCGCTGTTCCAACGGCATTGAGCTTGTCAACAAGTCTAATTCTCAAATTAGCGCTTGAGCTTTCGATTGCAATATTGCCGTTTGAAGTTATGCCCTTTTGGAATGTGTTTGCCTCATTAAAAGTGTTTGCAACGGATTTCTTTGCATAATCACTCGTGTCAATCTGCTCTGATGTTGTTCCGTTTGCGTCTGTGATTGAAATCTCTATCACTCCGCCTGACTCAGTGACAGTTGCAAGAGGGCTGTAACCATCAGCACCGTTTGAACCGTTTGCACCGTTTGTGATTGTAAACGTCAAGGTGTTGCCGTCTGTCATGGTAATGGTATATGTATCGACAAGCCCCACCGAGCTTGTTTTTTCAAGTGATGCAATGCCAACACCATCAGCGCCGTCTGTACCTGCAACGCCTTGAATGCCTTGATCTCCTTTGTCACCCTTTTCTCCCTGCACGCCTTGAGGCCCTTGCACGCCCTGCGCTCCAGTGTCACCTTTATCACCTTTTTCGCCTTTGATTCCCTGTGATGCAAGATGCACTACAAGTGAATATGGGGGATTGCCCTCTCCGAGATATCTATAAATCGGATAACCAATTGAGGTCGTTGGGTCATCTGGGTCATAATCTTCCTGCATTACCATGAACATGAGACCGACTTCTGGGAAATCAGATGCATCAAACTCAGAAATGTCATCGTACTGCTTATAAATCAAAAATGGATAACCATCGTCACCCTTATCGCCCTTAATACCTTGTATGCCTTGTATGCCCTGAGCGCCTGTTGCTCCTGTGTCACCTTTAGGCCCTTGGATTCCCTGAGCGCCATTTTCGCCTCTTGGGCCTTGTGGGCCTGTTGCTCCTGTGAGACCTTGCACGCCCTGTGGCCCTCTTTCGCCATCCATAATATCAACGTATTGCGAGCGCTCTGTGCCGTCATCAAGCTCCCAAGCAAATGTTATTCTGTGACCGCCTGTGATATCTGTGATAGACTGAATCTGACAAGGCTTTCCTTTTATTGCTCCGCCACCTGCAAGGGACTCATCTGTATATCCATTTGCAAGAGATAGCGCTTTTTTTCCGTCTAACATCTCAGCTCCTCCTTATACCCAAGCATCATTTTCGGCATCGTAATAAAACAATGTCTTTGTGTCCATCTCCATGAAACTTGAGCCGTTTCGCATATTGGGATAGTCCGCAATAGTCGGCTTTGTATCGGTGGACATACCCATAAAATCGTACTCATAAGTTGTCTCTGTTTTGCTGATTCCTGTGAATGTGATCATTTTGAAATTCCTCCCTATGCATCACTTGAGTTGCCGCTTGCATCAAACTCTTTTGCTAATTCGTGACCAATGAGCATGTCCTTGGTTTTTTGTTCTTCCTTCTGTGCCTCGGATTCGTCTTTTGGAGCGTTTTCGGCTTCTTCCTGAGTGATGCCGCCGTCTCCAATATCTCCAACGGTGTCAGTATTCGGTGTATAGTAAACATGCTTGTTGGTATCGTACAGAACTGCACCAAGTCCAACGTTAACAACGTCAAGACCCTCGATGTATTCCATGTTTTCACGTCTGCGGATTTCATTGAGAGTCATGAAACCTGTCTCTTTTGCAAGCTTGTATGCCTCGTATCGTTCTTTTATCGAAACTCTGACGATCTCTTTGACATCGAACTCAAAAAAGTGATTTTTCTTTTCTTTTTCAAGGAGCAGGTCACGATTTAAAGCTGTTTCAAATGCCTTGATGATCGGATAAATGGCCTCTTTGAACGTCCGTTCAAAATCATCAGGATAAATGTGAAAAAGCCTGTTGACCTCATCCTCAAGAGTTTTCTTTGACTCGTTGAGCTGTGTCTCAACTGCGCTGTTTGATGCCTCTTGGAACTCAAGGCCATTATTTAATACGACAACATTTTCATTCGAGTTGGCATAAAGGTTATGCCAAGCGGCTTTGAGAACATTAATCTCGTCCTGTCCCAGTTTCCTCTGGGCTTTTAAAAAGCCTTTTTTGTTGCCGCCTGTTGAGACCATGCCAAGCTGATAGAGTAGTGTCTGATAAGCGGTTTCGAGCGCTTTTGAAACTTCCACCGTCAGGCCAACTCCGCTTGCGCCGTCTCTTGTGTTTCGCAGAATCTTAATAAACTGCCAAGGCTGATATGTTCCGTATTGCTTTTGATTTGATTTGTCATTGTAGCCGCCGACAAAAATTTGATACTGCTTAAAAATCGGCTCATACACTTTCATGATGGTGATATATCTGTCCTCGACGTAAAAAAGACCTGTCACGTCATTGCGGTTTCTGCGTATGTAACAATAGCCGCCCTTACCCATCAGGTAATCCATGACCATGGCCTTTTTCATTTGGAACGCATCGAGTGTATCACCTGTGTCACCATTGAGGAGCTTGACTCTGTCATCCTTTTCAACCTCTTCGACCTTGCCGTCCTTGTATTTGTAAAGCTTGACAGGCATTGAGGCGATACAGTTTGAGATAAAATCGACTGCACCGTTGACGCATGGCAATGTCATGGCCTTTTCTCTCGTGATCGTCTCACTGTTGAGCAGTGCCTTGAGCAGTACGTCGTCAACAATCTGCTCCTGCGGCTGTGGCTCTGGGTCTGTTCCTGTATTTTCACGCTTGAATAGATTGAAAAGTGCCATGATTTATCTCCTAAAATGTCTGGATTACAAAATCCATTTGGTTTAAAAAGACATCTTGCTCGAGCAGGTAGGTCGCATTGATCATTGAGACGACCATATCAACCTTGCCTGTTGATTTTTTCTTGTTTACATAAAGATTTTGGTTGGTGTCCTTGGTGCAACGTGCATTTTGGAAATTGATCTCAAGTAGGCGGTTGCTCGAATATTTAAACTCATGCGAAAGAATCTTTTCTTTGAGCAGTTTGGTCGGCGGATGCAATACACTCGAATGCTGTCGCACTTCCACCATGTTATAGCCTGCCTTTTCGAGTTTCTGGGCTGTTGAGAGTGCATTCCAACGGTCATATCCAATCGCCTGCACCTGCACTCCGTACTTGTTTTCGATATTCAAGATAAACTCCTCAACAAATCCGTAATCAATTACACGATCGCCGCAGGCGAATACCTTGCCACCCTTCAAAAGATTGTTATAATCAACCTTTTCATAGCTCGATTTCTCGATAATCCTGCCCTCTGGGATAAATGCAAAGGACTCTGCAAGGATATTGTTGTCATCATCGACTGTGACCATGCTCACGCTCGTGTTGTCATCAGATTGTGAGAGGTCAAGACCGAGATAAACCACACGGCCTGTCCAGTCGATTTTTGAAACCTTGCACTCCTGCACGTCCTTAACGTCGATATATGTCTCAGTGCCGACACCTTGATATATGATGTTGCAGTGCTTGGTCACGAAATTCTCACGAGCGGACTCAACTGCTATCGCATAAGCTCTTTTTTTGAGCAAATCCTCCCAAATCTCAGGAATCTCAAGAGCTACAGGGTTAGCCTGTTGCAGTATCAGGTCATCAGTCTCCCATCCTTTTGTCTTGTCTGGCTCATAAAGCAGTGAAAAAATTGTTTCGTCCTTCTCGAGGCCGTCAAGTACACGCTTTGAGTATTTCACAGTGTCCTCAAAAGGGTTGTCGATGGTCGGATATTTCGTCGAGATGATAAAACCGAGTTTATTTAAAATGTTGAGCTGTCCTGACTTCATTGCGTCAATAGGATAGCTCGTTGGGAGCGCTCCGACCTCGTCTGCTATAAAGACGTTCGGGAGTTTGCCGTCCATACGGCTTGTCGAGTATGAAAGCGGCACATATTTGGTCTCAGTCGGTAAAAACATGATGTAATCACGCAGAATCTTAAAACGCTTGCGCTCTTTCCATTCATACACCGCAGGTGATGACCTTATGATCTCCGCAATTGCTTCTCGCACTTCTCTCGAGAGCGAGCCGTCAGGAGCTACCGAGTAGAACTTTGAAAACTTCGGCTCGGTCAAAAAAAGGATAATAAAAAGAGTCGCCACGGAGAACGTCTTGAAATTTTTACGACAAATCTCAAGTACGCCTGTCTCGTAACGCCTCTTTTGCTCGTTATCTCTGTACACGATGCAGATAATGGCAATATAAAATAACCATTGATAGCCGCTCGTGCATTCATATAGTGATTGCCCTGCCTTTAAGCCCTTGGGCATCCGCAGGAGCTTTAAAATGCCGATAACCTGTGCAAGCTTCTTTTCGCAAAGCTTGTATTTTTTATCTTTTCCCTCGCAAATACGCATAAAATCACGCATTTGCTTTTTAACGTATTTCGGAGTGGTCTTTTTTCGGACTGACCGCTTGCAATAGTCATATGCTTTATTGCTTGTCATCTACATCACCGCCGTTGATGATGTCCATAAGTGGGTCACGCTCTTCATGATCGCTCTCAGGTGTGCAACTCTTTAAAATCCTGAGCAAAGTTGCCACTGTCTTGTTGGCTGAGTCCGTTGTCCTGTTATAATCCGAAATCGCAGGGTTAGAATACAAATTTTTACGGCCTTTGACGTACTCTTTCGAGACGGTCATGCCGTTGTCCTCGATTGACTGCTTTAGATTCTCCAAAATCTGCAACTGCACCTGATATCTTTCGAATGTTGTCACGAAAAAGTAATTAGATTGCAGTCCAGATTGCTCGGCAAGCTTCAAAATCTCGTTGGCCTGCTTCTTTAGGTCTGTTTTTTTCATTTCGCCTCCAAATTTTCATCTCATTACGGCGTTTTGCAATGGCTCTCTCATTTTTGGGACGAAAAAGAGCCTTTTTGGGGCTCTTTTTCTTGGAATTGGGGAAAATTATGCTAAATTCCACAAAAATCATGAGTTTTTCATAATTTTTGTGAATAAGGG
>Ga0265298_10002184_pt1 | contig 27687 bp, 36 predicted proteins | sample AusTroGonzalo_MG_3_FD_193486 | JGI IMG/M metagenome (GOLD analysis project Ga0265298, IMG submission 193486) | Bovine rumen microbial communities from tropical cattle in Woodstock, Queensland, Australia - Gonzalo_01 | ecosystem: Host-associated > Mammals > Digestive system > Stomach > Rumen ...
AATATCCCTCCACCATTCCCCAGTCCAGGGCGCGAAGCAAGCAGCCCATATCTTTATTTACGCCGTAGTTATCATCCCCCCGCGCTTGCGCATCCTCTACGCGGCTGCGGCGAAATGCTGCGACGTCTTCAAAGGATAAATCTTTTACAAAATGCGGATGCACGACGCTTTCAAAATGCGCCAGCGCATAGCCATATTCTGCAATAGTGCGCGTGCGCCAAATGGGCCTGCCTGTCTTTGCGTCCTTTTCGGCACGCATAGATTTTAGAAACGCGCTTACAAAAAACGCCCACGTTTTGGAGTTATCTATTTTGCGGCTGCGGTTCTCTTTTTCTAATTGCTCTACCCATAGTTTATAGTCGTGCGCGCGCTGCTCTTTGTTTCCATCCAAATAGATTTCGTACCGCCTGCCATTTATCTGCTTGCGGTATCTTTGACCAGTGCGCCCGGCTTTTTTGAAGCCGGATATTTTATTTATAGGGGGCATAGTATTTATAACAAATCAGTGTAATGCTCGTCGTATGTTATGGTGCCGCGCGGTCGGCGGGCTAATTCTTTTTGCAATTCTTCTTTCTCAAAAGTTAGTTTTTCTACTTCTTCTTCCAGGCGTTCTTTTTCGCGCTCCAACGTGGCTGCCTTGTAAAGTGCTGCTTCTAATTCTTTAACGGGCCTGCTGCTATTGTGCCACGCTTCCACGGCATCTATTTTCTTTTGGACCGACGAAGATTTTTCTTTTTCTTCGCTGATACGCGCACAAAAAAGTATAGCCAGCATAGATGCGATAACAGCCCACGTGCAAACCAAAGCAAACATTTTACCCCTCCGGCTTCGCGTCGTAAAGATAATTATTGCGCTTTATTTTTTTTATTTCTTCTTCTAGCAATTTGATTTTTGCGGTTAATAATTCCACCTGGACGGAAAGTAATTTAATATCTTTTTCTACGTCAGCAGCCGCAGTAACTTTTGCGTTGGCGCCGACGGCAGAGCCGCGCACTTCGGCAAAAAAATAATTAGCAGGAGTGCCTAACGCCTTGCCTATTTTTTCCAAAGTATCGGTCCTTAAATCATATTTCCCGCCGAGAAATTGACTAACCGTTTGCGGCGCGACCTTTAATTTTTTTGCCAAATCACGCTGCGAAATTCCATTTTCTAGCATAAAGATTTTGATTTTTTGGGCCACGTCCGCACTTTTTTTTCTCGTCATAAAACCTCATAATTTTGAAAAAAACACTTGACAAGTCCGCAAATATACTGTTTAATATGTACATATACGGATATTGTCTTGCTTAATCAGTACAATATCTACCCCGCATAAAACGGGTTTTGGCTTATAACAAAAACGCTTATACTTTTGCAGTTAAACAATTTGTACATAATGGGCAATAAGCGGCCCGTTATTTATAAGCCAAATGCGTACGGGGACTTTTACCAGAGAGCGACCGTACGCTTTTATTTTAGCATATTACCCCATACAAAGGGGATAGGGTGCAAAGATTTATAGGTGGGTTATGAAACCGATATACAAAAAACTGGACGTAAAAATGTTTGACCGTAAGGAAATTATAAAAGACCTTGCAGGCAACTTGTTTTTGAAACGCCAGGCCGTTGCGCGGTTATTCCAATGTTCGCTTGAAACTTTGGCGACCACTTATAAACGCAAAGGCCTACGCCCGCTGGACCGCTACATTAAAGGGTGCTCCATTTACCTGTTAGAGGATGTGGAACAAATGTACAACCGCCGGGCCGAATACTAAAAACTAATAAAAGGAAGTGGAAAAAATGATACAGGGAAACTACGACAACAAAACAGCATACGTGCATAACACCATCTTATGGGGCAAATTGTTTGCCGCCGGATGGCCAGTAACTAAACGCGACTTGACCGACGCAGACGACAAAGCCGTAGAAGTTATTAAATCTACCGAAGAAATGGGCTACTGGTACTACTGGTGCTGGGCCCCTACCGCCAGCGGAAACAAGGTACTTATTAAACTGCTTGAATTTGACTTGTTCCCGTCCGCCATTGAAGCAAGCATAGACCAACTGCAACAAGAAAAACGCAAAGCGCTTTATAAATTTGCGCGCTGCTACCATCACAAAAAACCGGGACTGCTGCAACGTGTTAAAAATTTCCTGGCCAAAAAGGACCAGGCGGGCACGCTTCCACTTCCTGCGTGCGACGAAAGAACAAAAGGGCGGGGCCCATCCCTCCCCGCCCTCCCCTCTACGTGGAGGGCTTTATGAGCCAATTTTGCCCGCGCTGCAAAAAGCGCTTGAAACCGGGACTTGAAGAACATATAGGCATCTGCCGCAAGTGCCGCGAAAAAGAGAACACACAAGGAGCCAACAAATGAACCAAGACGACCAACAACCTGTCCAATGGGGCATCCTTTTGGATATGGACGGCGTACTGTGTGAAAACCTGCTACGCCGCGAATACGGCGACGACCGGGACTATGAACTTTTCGGCAAACGCTGCGGCAACGCAGCCCCGATAATGGACTTTATAGCACTTGCCCAAATTATGACCGAAGACCACGGCGCCGTGTTTATCTTAACCGCCCGCAGTGAAAAATTGCGGACCATAACACTGGACTGGCTGCGCAAACACGGCGTAGAAATTGAAGATATTATGATGCGCCCCCTGGGAAACCGCGAGCCCGACCACGTGCTAAAAAGAAAAATGCTTACGCAGTTAGCACGCAAACACGCTTTGAACACGGCCTTTGGACCAAACATTTTATTAGCCGTGGACGATACGCCGGAAGTAGTAAAGATGTACAAAGACGCAGGACTGCCTGCGTACTTGCCAGGCAACGTGCCGGAGGTGCTTATATGAAAAAAGAGCCACCCACGGAACTGGAAACAATTACTATCGGCCCATCCTGCTGCGGACACTTTGCCGCCAGCAGGGACCTATGCAACCATTGCATAGCAAACGGGATGTATTCCCACGCGCTGTGTTTCGTGCCGCCTGCCATAGGCAATGGTACAGGATATGAACAACAGCAAAAAGAATTACACGAACTTGCCGACATTATCGGCGGAGGAAAAACGGGAGCGCGCACGTGAATACTGGCGCAGATGGAAAGAACGCAACGCGCCACGGGTGCTGCATAAATACGGATGGACAGTAAATTTTAAGCATCAGGCGCTGGGCTGGCAATGGATGGCCACAAAGCAAACAAACGGGGCAACCCTGGAAAACGGATATTTTAGAACGCCCGGACTAGCAAGGGCAGATTTTTACAAGGCGGTAGAAGAATGACAAAACAAAAATTTAATATAGGCGAACCTGTTTATTTTGTGGGCCTGGACAACCGCTGCCAGTGGTCCGTGTTTGGTACTACCGTAAAAGAAGCGCAGCGCGTGAACGGAGTGTGGAAATATAACTTAAATACGCAGCCGTTTATGGTCCGCCGCGACGAAACAGGACTATACCGCGACTATGAAGCCGCCAAAATGCAAGCGCTATTTAATAGCCAGCATATACAATTTCCCCCGAAAAGGGGCGGGCGCAAGACCTCCTGTGATAAAACTTCCTACAAGATGCGCCCGAATTTATTTTAAGAGGACTTAACAATGACGCAACCTAACACAATGAACCGTATTATTAAATCTACCCAGCACGCCCGGGAAAAACACCCGCTGTTTGCTGTGAACCTACACCACGCTATGTGCCTGGCGCAGGAAGAAATAGGCGAAGCCGCCAAAGCCATAAACGATATGCGCGCCTGGGAAGAAGTGGAAGCAGAAATTTACGACACCATAGCCGTACTGGTACGTATTGCTGAAAAAGATTATTTGAAAAGCGAGCCCACCGAAGCGCCTATATTCCCGCCCGAATTGCCATCCTGGCGGCAAGCATACCCGGATGAGCAGCGGCCACAACTTAAAAACCCGTACGACGAATTACAGCGCGTGCAGGCAAACGCTAACCAATTTGAAGACGAAGATTTTTTGAAAACAGGAGGGACGAAGTGATGCTGTTATTTGTGCTGTGCATCTTTGCAATGCTGTTTTTCCTGGGTATGTTTCTATGGTCCGTTATATGGTACGCCCAGGCAGATATTGACGAAGAACTGGAAGACGAAAACTTTTTTTAAGGAGGGATGGTATGTTAGAACAAATTAGTTTTATGACGGAAAAAGAAAAAAAGGCCGTGGCCGAAGAATACGAATTTTTGGACAAGGCCTGCGAAATAGACAAAGAAGAAATGTACGAAGCGTTTTTTAATGGAAGCAATATAAACACGCTAATACATATACAACTGCTTAAAGCGCAAGTGTGCCGCGCTGCCAAAATGCCGCGCGTGCTGCCATTTACGGCCAAGCAATATGCGCACGTAGCCAGCCAGGAAACCGAAGAAGCCCTGCGCGAAGCGTTATGCACAACACTGGCAGAAATAGCACTGCAAGGGGGTAAGCAATGAACTTATTTTTTGCGTATGTGTTATCTATTTCCCCAGCGTTAAATGATGTTATTTGCGTACTGATAATGATTTTTTGCGCCTGTGCTTTTTTGTGTTTTCTTGCGCTTGCTAACGAACCGGAAGAAAGCCAGGAATACAAAAGAGCAAAAGAAAGCGTTTTGTTTGTTATCAAAGTGTTAGCCGTGCTGGCTATTTTGTGGGTGCTTATACCCAGCCAACCGCGTCTTAATACTATTTTGTTGAACCATAGTGCCGCGTGTGTGGATGTGCGCGACGAATACGGGGTGCAAAAATGAAAAAAGAAAAAAAGAAACTGCTACAAATTGCCGTGCAAATTATTGTACCAGGCGGAAAAAACGTAGTAAAGGTGCTAACCGTTTATGATGCCGTGCATAAGATTTCCCGCGCTCTCTGCGCTAGGGAAGAAGGGCCCTGCTCTACCTGCTCCCTAAAAGATACTGATATATGCGAAATAACACGATACGACGAGGACTATATGGCCGCAGCCGCCGACGCATTGCAAGTATTGTTTGACGGAAATATAAAGAGAGTGCTTGCTAAACACCCGGAGTTAAAAGCAGGACTATGAAACCGTGGGTATTTAATAAGACATACAACCCCGACAAAGGTTGCCGGGCTTGCGAACACGGGGAAATGGGCACGTGCGCCCTGGCCCGTAAGGATATACCAATAACGTGTATATCACAAAACAAGGCGCCGCGCTGGTGCCCAAAGGAGCGTAAATAATATGGCAAACACACAAGAGCAGAAAACACCAACGGAAGAACAAATAAACGAAATAATCTCAAAAATGCCAGGCGAATACGCGGACTTTTATTTTTGGGGTACATCAAACGAAATTACACGGTTTATTATTTTGGAATGGGAAAAAATACGGAGCATACAAAAATGATTACAACAAAAGAATTGTACGACTGGTCCCGGGAAATAGAAAGGGCGCTGGCCACCGCCAGGGCAGAAATAAAAAAGAACCGCCTGCCCCAGCTGCGCAATTATTATGAACATATTGCAACCTGTGCAGATGCACAACTTTGTATTGTACAGCGGCTTATTAGACAAAGCAACAAAAACGAGGGGGCAAGAAAATGAGCACATTTTTATTATGGATGGGCGTATATGAGATTTTTTCGCTGGGCTTTGTAACTGGTATTTTACTTGACGACGACTTCCGCGCGTGCTGGGAAAACCCGGACGATAAAGGAACAGCGGTTTTATTAGCCCCGGTTCTTTTGGCAATGACTATTATTGTTTTTATTAAATACAAGGTTTTGAAAGTAAGAAATTGGAGGTTAGGGAATGAAAGTAAAAATTGAAATTGAAGCGCCGGAAATGTGCTGCGACTGCCCATTGTTTGAAATGGAAACGCACGACGGCAGATATTTTGCCTGGATGGGCGCGCCACTAGGCGGTAAATGCAAAGTTTTACCTATAAAAGATTTTAACGGAAATGTCGTTGATTACCAAAATGTGAGCACGCGCGAAGAAATAGAAGAACGCCGCCGTAGCCAGCATTGCCCATTAAAGGAGGTAGAGAAATGAAAAAAGTATATTTGCAAACACCCGAAGAAATAGTGGATGCGCTGCGCTCCGGCCAAATTATTAAGGACGAAAACAGCGAGAACGAATACACAATGGCGTACGGTGGTATGCTGTGCCGCCGCGTCCGGGGGCATCAGTGGAGCGTTTTTAACGCGGCTGTTTCCGCCTGCGGCGCAAAACTATATTTTGAAGACAACCGCGTGGAAATAGAAGTAGGAAAAGTATATCTAACCCACACAGGGAAAAAAGTTTTTATCACAAACAAACAACCCCTTTACTTTGAGGGCGCATTGGAGGGATATACGGAGTGCTTTGTTTGCTACAACAAATACGGCCGCGTGTGCGACGATACTGGCGAGTGCCGGAAAGATTTATATAGCCCGGAAGATATTATACGGGAGGTGGAAAAATGAAATGCTTTTTTTGTGGACGGGAAGACATCCCGCTTAAATATATTTCCATAAACACGGGCCTTAAAATTTACGAGTGCCCCTGCGGCCACACTACCACGGCCCACATAAACCCGGACGAGGTAGAAAAATGACCGCGCAGCCGGAAGAAAAACTGGGCATTGTGTGGATGCGCCCAGGCAGGCAGCCGGTTTATTTCCAGCTGCCCGTGGCCCTGGCCAAAAAGAAAATGGCGGCCAGCATTGCCCGTTACAAAAACCAGGGCGGCCTGTTTTGCGATGGCTACGCCAGCGCTGCGCTGGAAGGACTTTTACAAAACAAAAAGAATAATCGGTAAAACCGATTTTTAGGAAGTGTCTATGACATCAAAGGGATATATCAAACTATGGCGCAGTGAAGCCGACATCCCGCAGTTATGGGAAAGCGCCTTGCTGTTTAGTACCTACCAAAAACTTAAAATGCTGGCCGACCGCACGGACTGGGCGGTGGCTATCCCTGTGCGCAAACTGGCTACCCGGATGGGTATGTCAGTAGATACGCTGCGTAAAGCCACGGCAGAACTGGCCCGTATAGGGCTTATACGCTGCGGCCAAACGGACGAGGGAGTAAGCCGCTTTGAACTGGTATTTATGGATAATGAGCCCGATTTTAGCCAGGTATCTATGCGGGTGCCTGTGGCCAAAAAGGACCCCAAACCTGTACTAAAAATTAGTACGCCGCCTGTACTAAATTTTAGTACAACAAATACCCCTAGCGTACTAAATTCTAGTACAACCCCTGTACTAAATTTTCGTACACCATTATATAGAGAACAAGAAAGAGTAACTAACAATAAAACTACTACCCCCTTACTATTCCCCCAAGCCGAACAAGAAAACGACTTTATGGCCTGCTTTGCTGCTTTTTGGACTGCGTACCCAAACAAGAAAAGCAAACAGCGTGCTGTGAAACGGTGGAAAAAAGGCAACTACAACCTGGCAGAAATTTTGCCTATCCTGGAAAAACAAAAACGACTACGCGACTGGGTAAAAGCCGATGGGCAGTATGTACCCAGGGCGGATGCGTACTTAAACCAGCGAAGATGGGAAGACACCTTGCCTACCGGGGAAGAAGCATACATACTGGACTTCAAAGAGCCCAAAACCGAAAGGGAAAAAGTCCTGCACAACTGGCTGGCAGCGACTAACCCGGAACTACTCAAAAACGACTTGCAAAAAATAAACAGCGTTTTTGAATTTGACCGTATTTTCTTTGAAAAAATTGTAGCCATCTGCGGCGGTAACGTGCAGCAAGCGTTTAACGTAATGCGCCACGGGTGGCGGTTAGGATGTACCACAATGCGTGCCATCTGCGAGAGGGCAGCATCTTACCTAGACGAACTGAAAAACGAGGAATACAAAAAATGAGCCAACAAAGATACAAAAGAAGTTTTGGACCCCAAGAAGCAAACAACGCGCCTACGGCGTTAAATCTGCCGCGCTGCCAGCAGTGCGGGCGCAGCGGCGGTTTAATTTCCCGCCACGTGATGTTAAATTATGCCAGCACGGCGGGCTTCTATACCGTGTGTTACCGCAACCAGTGCGTGTATTGCTCCGCCACGCAATACTTTAACACCACCAAAAACGGCGAGCCGTGCGCTATCCCGGCGTTTTATGTGTATGCCTACCCGAGCAACCGCATCATTACCGAGCATAGAAACTTTTTGCTGCCGCGGGAACTGTACGAAACCGCAGACGGCAAAGCGGATGTGGGCTTAAAAGTGCGCTTCATTGACGCGCTGCTACGCTTACAACTGGCCCGCCAAAGCGAATACGTTTTTACACTCAAAGAAGTATGGGAAGAAATGAAAAATGCCGGGTAAATTTCCGTGCGCTGTTTGCTTTTTAGATGGCTTCAAAGTGCATCACGCAGTAGCGTTAAGCGCCGCGCGCGGCGTTTGGAAAGTGCGCACCGAAAACGGACTGGTGGATGTGTGGGAAGACGATATTTTTTTAAGCAGCGCGGACGCGCAGCGCGCTATAAATTTTTTACTGAACTAGAAAAATGCTTAAAAAATAAGGGTTATTTTTTCAAAAAAATGCTTGACAAATGCGTAAAAACTTTTATATGATTTTTTATCTGGTAGCGCATCACGCGCTTTTTGCTGTAAAAAAATTTGCTTATAAATAACACTAAACGCTTATTGCCCGTGTGTAAAATCACACAGGGGAATGGGCGTTTTTTATGGCAAAAAAAGCAGCAGAACAACTGCCGGATGTGTTCCAAGAGATAGCAGAAGAAGCCAAAAATCTGCTGTCTAATCACGTACCCACCCCCGACCGCCAACTGATGCTGTTTGAAGAATACGCAGACAGCAACGAAGAACTAAAACATAAAAACCCCAAAACCAAAGAGGGCCTAACCTGGGCGCAAGAAGTATTCTGCCAGTTATGGGCCCGCGGTTATTCCAAAGTAGAAGCATACCGACTTTCCCACCCGAACTGTAAGACCGAAAACTTAAATAACGTCTATCCCAAAGCGTCCCGTCTTTCAAAGATGGGCAAGATAGGGGCAAGAAAGGACGCCATAGAAAAACAACTGGCGGACCGTGCCCTTATGTCCCCGACGGAAGTTTTCCAACGGTTGACTGCCATTGCGCGAGATGGGGGCAAGGATGCCCTAGACGCGCTAAAACAAATTGCACAAATTCACGGACTTTTTAAGCAGGACAATAACCCGGCTTCGCAGCAGGTAATTGTACAGCGCATTGACTTTGCCAATGCGTACTCCTCCACGGAGCAGGCAGCCGACGGCCAAAACAGGGAGGTGGAAAAAACAAAATGACCTCCGTTATGCTTCCAAACAACTGGAAACCACGCGCCTATCAGCTGCCCGTTTTACGTTACTTTGACCAGGGCGGCAAGCGCGCTGTTTTAGAATGGGCCCGCCGCCACGGAAAAGACGACACTTCACTACACATAACCGCCACCCGTGCCTGGGACGTGCCCGGCACTTACTGGTATATGCTGCCGCAATACGCGCAGGCCCGTAAAGTTATTTGGGACGCCGTGGACGTGCACACCGGGCTGCGCCGCATTGACTGGGTATTTCCCAAAGAGATACGCCGCAGCACAAACGACAGCGAAATGAAAATAGTTTTAACCAACGGCAGCGTGTGGCAGGTTATCGGCAGCGACAATTACAACTCACTGGTAGGGTCCGGCTGCGCGGGCATTGTGTTTAGCGAGTACGCCCTGTGCAAGCCCGAAGCGTGGGCCTACTTAAAACCCGTGCTAGACGAAAGCGGCGGATGGGCGATATGGAACTCCACCGTGCGCGGACAAAATCACTTTACCGAAATGGCAAAATACGCCAAAGAACACCCCGACTGGCTCTACTCCAACGTAAAAGCCAGCCAGTCCGGCGTGTTTTCCCCGGAGCAGCTAGTCAAAATCAAACAGGAATACGTGGCAATGTATGGGCGCGAGCAGGGAACAGGTATGTTTCTGCAAGAGTACGAGAACGACGAGAACGCCTTTATTGCTACGTTTAACTCCGTTTTTGGGCAGGGCGCTGGCGAACGCTTGCGCTCCACCCCGCCGTCTGTTCCCGTAGTGTGCCGCGTGGCAGGCATTGACCTGGCCCGTTTCGGTGGCGATAACAACGTAATCTTCATAGCCGACCGCCGCGAAGACGGCAGTATGGTGGAAGCAGACGTGGCCGCCTGGAACGGAACGGATGCTGTATTTACGCAAGGTAAAATTGCCGAGGTGCTTTCCAACGCTGGCGTGAACCAGTGTGCTATGGACGCCGACGGCGTAGGCGGGCCTATCCTAGACAACGTGCGGGCCTTGTGCAATGGGCGCGGCATTGTGTTTGAAGAATACCACAACACAACGACCAGCGGACCCTACGCCAACAAGACCACGCAAGGGTATTTTGAATTGGCCCGCGACGCGGAAAACGGAAAAGTATTTATCCGCGACGACCGCGTGATTAGTGAACTGGGCAGCAGGATGTACGAATTTAACGCCAAAGGCCAGCGCATCTTGCAGCAGAAGAAAGAGTGGCGAAAGGAAAGCGGCAAGTCCCCGGACTTTGCCGACGCTGCCGTTATGGCAAGTATGATTTTGCCACTTCCCCGGCACTTTCACACGGCGGCAGGACTACCCAGTTTTGCCCGTACCGAATATGACGTACTTTAACAGGAGCGAAAGAATGGTAAGCCCACTAGCAGCGATACTTATGCAAGCAAAAGCAGCCGCAGAATTAGGCGAAGAACTGCACCCGCAAATAACCCAGCAGCCAAGAGAGGATATAACTACCTACCTGGCCTGCTGGAATATGTTAAATACGTCTTTGTTTAGTTTATTCTAGGAGGAAGTAAAACTATGTGCGAAGTAGTAACAGCCATTGCCGCCATTGCAAGTGCCGCCGCCAGTATTGGAATGGGTGCTAAAAACGCCCACGACGCGCGAAAGGCACAACGCGAAGCGGACAAACAACAGCAACTGGCAGACGCCCGAGCGCGTGCTGTACAGGAAGCCAAAGGCGCGGACCAACAAAGCCGCACCGATACCGAAGCAGCCGACGAGGAAAGACGACGCCGTACTGCTGTGGCCAACAATAACAACGTGCTTATTGCACGCAGTGGCGCCCTGGGCGTACCCAACACCGCCAACACCGCTTTAACAGGAACCGCCACACGTACCACAATGGGGTAACTATGAAACTAGAAGACGCCAAGCGTATTTTCCGTGAAATGAAAGAAACCCGCAGCCCGTGGATGTCTGCCTGGCAGGAAATAGGCCGCTACATTACACCTACGGCGGGCAGTTTTAACGACGACCCGAAAGCAAAACAGGGCAAAAAGATAGACCACAAAACTATCCTTGACAGCAGCGCAGACCGCGCTGTGGCTATTTTGGCAGCGGGGATGATGTCCGGCCTTACCAGCCCGTCCAGGTCCTGGTTTGAACTGATGCTGGATAACGCACCCGAACAGCAGACCGACGGCGTACGCCGCTGGCTTTATGACGTAAAGCAGCGCATTGAACAAGTGCTGGCCAAAAGCAACGTCTATGCTGTGCTGCATAACTTCTACGAAGAAGTGTCCGTGTTTGCTACGGCGGCTTTTTTGGTAGAAGAAGATTACGAAACCGTTTTACACGCGCGGCCCCTTACCATTGGCGAATATATGCTGGGCGAAAATGCCCGCGGCCAAGTGGACCGCTTCGCACGTGAATTTTATATGACTACCTACAAAATGGTAGCGCAATTTGGACTAGACAACGTACCCGAAACCGTACGCCAGCAATACAAAAACCACAAGTACGATATGCTACACAAAGTGTATCACTTGATAACCCCAAACCCCGACCATAAGCCCGGGGCTATTGGCAATAAAAAGATGCCCTGGGCTTCCCTTTACTGGACCGACGGAGCCGGAAACGGACTGCTGCGTGAGGGAGGTTATGAGGACTTCCCCGTTATTGCCGCACGCTGGGAACTTAAACGCCCTAGCGACGTGTACGGACACGGCCCGGGCTGGACTGCATTAGGCGACGTGAAGATGCTGCAAAAAATGCAAAAGACCAAGTTAGTGGCCCTGGATAAATCAACCAACCCGCCTATGATGGTATCAGCCAAAGTGCAGGGCGAAATCAACCTGCTGCCCGGCGGCATTACACGCTACAACGACACCACCGACGCAGCCGTAAGGCCCGTGTACCAAGTGAACCCGGACATTAAAAGTTTAGAGTACAGCATTGAACAAACCCGCCAACGCATTAGTGAGCAGTTTTTCGCGGATATGTTCTTAATGATTTCTAACGTGGATGCTGGGAAAATGACCGCTACCGAAGTGGCCGAACGGACGCAGGAAAAAATGATGATGCTGGGCCCCGTGCTGGAACGCTTGAAAAACGAACTGCTGGACCCGCTTATTGCCCGCGCCTTTAATATCTGCCACCGCGCAGGTATTCTGCCGGAAGCACCCGAAGAAATACAGGGCAAGGACTTGCACGTGTCGTATATCTCTATGATAGCACAGGCACAAAAAGCCGGAGCCCTTAACACCATCCGCCAGGGAGCCCAATTTGCTGCCGAACTGGCACAAATACAGGCCGCCGCAGGGACCGAAGTTTTAGACAACGTGGACTTTGACGGCGCACTGCGCGAGGGACTGGCCGCTATCGGCGCAAGCCCCAAAATGATGCGCGACCAGCAGGATGTAGAAGCCGCACGCCAAAACCGTGCGCAGCAACAACAGGCCGCTGCCCAACAGGCGCAGATGGCCCAAGCCGTACAAAGCGCCAAGACGCTGGCAGACACCCCGCTAAACAACGGCAGCGCCCTGGACGCAATGGTACAGCAGCAACAAGGAGCATAGCCAATTATGGTAACACGCGAACAGGCCTTGAACCAACGCCGCATTAACGACTGGAAACGCATATTAAATATGCCCGAGGGGCGCCGTGTAGTGTGGAACTTATTACAGGCGTGCAACTTCCGCACGCACGGCTTTGTGCCGGGCGACCAAAGCGCAACCGCGTTTCATTGTGGGCAAATATCTATCGGCTTGTACATTGCCGACAAAATACGCGACGCCAACTTTTCTGCCCTGGAACAAATGGAGCAGGAATATGTGGCCGAAATTAAACAAATAAGCAAAGAGATGGAAGACGTGGAGGACTTATGAAGAAATTACTAGACGCGCTTTTTGTGCGCAAACTAATGGAAAAGGCGGGCGAACCCGCCGACGCTGGCACGGGAGCAGACCCCAAGCCAGCCCAAGACCCGGCACCCGCCCAGGACCCTAAACCCGCCGCAGACCCAAAACCTGCTGCGGACCCGGCCCCAACACAGGACCCCAAACCTGCGGACGACGGCAAAAAATCTTTGCTCGGGGGAGCCGATAAAGACGGCTCCGCTGAACCCAACCCGGACGGCGGCAAACAACCCGGCGACGGAAAGCAGGACCCGCAAGACACCGACCCGTACGAGGGCCTAAAACTCTCTAACGGCGCCCAGGTGGATGCGGCCGAAATGGCCAACTATAAAAAGATGGCCAAAGAAATGAACCTCAAAGCCGAAGATGCCCAGCGCATTTTGGACTTTGAAACACAACGCTTACAGGCCGCACAAGAACAAGCGGCAGCAGCGTGGAAAAGCGAAACACAGCAGAAATACGGCGACCAACTGCCTACCGTACTGGCGACAGCTGCGCGGGCGGTACAGCAATTTGGTGGTAACGAGCTGCGTGATTTACTGGACCAAACGGGACTGGGCAACCACCCCGTGCTCATTGAAGCGTTTAACAAAGCGGGGGCGCTGTTAAAAGAAGACAACAGTGTGCCCTCTAATGGAGCCGCGCAGAGCGACAAGACGTTTAGCGAAGCCCTATACGGCAACCATTCAAACTAACCAAGAGGTAACGAACAATGGCAATTATTGCTGACAAAAACTACAACCTCAAAGATTACGCCGCCCAATTTGACCCGTCCGGCCAAGAGCGTGCTATCGCAGAGGTTTTAAGCAAGACCAACGACATTATCGGGGATATGCTTTTGAAAGAAAGCAACCTTGACAGTGGCCACGAATACGCCGTGCGTACTGGTATTCCTACCGGGACCTGGCGTAAAGCGTATCAAGGCGTACAGCCGGAAAAAGCGACTTCCAAAGTGGAAGTAGCGCGCTATGGCGTTTTGTCTGCCTACTCCGTAGTAGATAAACTTATTGCGGAAAAAGGCGGCAACGTCAATGCCGTACGCAGCGACCAAGCCAAAGCCATCATTGCGGGTATGAGCGACACCGCCGCTTCTGCCCTCATTTACGGCGGCACTGGCGAATTGGAAAAATGCGTGGGGTTAGCCGAATACTACAACCACAAATCTGCTACCAACGCCGCTTCCGCGCGCAACGTAGTAGAGGGCCACGCTTCCGCCAGCAGCACTGGGAACTCCTCCATCTTTTTGGTGGTATGGGACCCGTCCACTGTCTATGGCTTCTTCCCCAAAGGAACCAAAGCGGGTATTTCCCGTTTTGACCACGGAATTGTAACACACACCGACGCTTCCGGCAAAGAATTCCCGGCCTACAAAGAATACTTTGAATGGAAACTGGGACTTGCCGTGCAGGACTGGCGCTTTGCGGGCCGTATCTGCAACATCAAAGTAGCGGACTTGTCCAACGTGGACTTGTTCGGCGCTATGCAAGACCTGGAAGAAAAAGTACAGTCCTTGTCTATCGGGCGCCCTGTGTGGTATATGAACCGCACCATCAAAGCCGCCTTGCGCAAACAGTTAGGCGCCAAGTCCAACGTGCAATACACGCCCGGACAACCTGGCCAACTGCCGATTATGTACGTGGATGAAATCCCCGTGCACGTCTGCGACGCAATCAGCGACAACGAAGCCAAAGTGGGCAACTAAAAGGAGGAAAAAAGAATATGTTAGATAATACCTTAATTCTTTCCGACGGCCAAGCCGTTACTTCTTCCGCCGCTTCTACCAACGTGGTAGATTTTGGCGGTGGCAACTTGCACCACGGGCTTTACCTCGTTTTGAAAACGGGGACTGCCTTTGCAACCTGCACCAGCGTTACGCCGTCCATCCAAACCAGCGACGACAGCACGTTTTCCAGCCCGGAAACCGTGGCCACGCTGCCCACGTTTGCAGTGGCTTCTTTAACCGCTAACAAGGTACTTGCCAAAGTATGCTTGCCTATCGGCTTAAAGAAATACGTACGTGTGTACTACACCGTGGCTGGCTCCAACGCCACCGCCGGAACTGTTACGGCCTTATTGACCGATAACCCCGGTATTGGCGTAGGCGACCCCGCCGTATTATAACCCAAAACCCCGACGGGGCAGTGCATCTCCCACTGCCCCCAGGGGCCAAGTAAAAGGCAATTATGGCAAACACAACTTCTAAAACCGATATTATAAATTTAGCCCTGGCCAACCTGGGCCAAGATACCATTACGTCCAGCGACCAGGAAACTGCAACCGCCCGGACGGCTAACTTGATGTATGACTTTGTGCGCCGCAATTTGCTACGCGCACACGACTGGGCCTTTGCCCTGCGCACCGCAGACCTGGCACAAAGTGAAACGGCGTCCCCGTTTGATAATAAGCCCTACGTCTATGCACAACCTGCCGACTGTGTGTTTATTAAGAAGATTATTTACGACGGCGTGCCGCAAAAGGTAACGCTGCTGCACCAACTTTTTACCAATTCCAACAACGAAAAACTAATTGCCTGCCCTTTTGAAGCAACCAGCGTACTGTATGTGCGCGACGAAGAAAACCCGACTTTGTTTGACCCGGCCTTTGTGGCTTGCTTTGCCCTCTTGCTGGCTGCCGAACTGGCCGTGCCGCTTACGGGCGACACCAACCTGGCACAACTGATGCTGGGAAAATACCAAAGCAAATTAGACGAAGCGCGCATTTCCAACAAAGTGGAACAACTGGAAAAAGGCACGCAGGATAGCGTATTTTTGGAGGCCCGCTAATGCCAATGCACCTTTTACAACCCACGCTTAACGGCGGCGAAGCAGCCCCGGGCCTTTGGCACCGGGTGGACTTGCAGAAATTTACCACCTGGGTACGCCAGGCCATAAACTTTTTTGTGCGCCCGCAAGGCGGACTTTGCAACCGCCCCGGTACCAAGATGCTGGCCGCTGCCAAAAAGAACGAAACCTACACTAAACAGGAAACCGTCAATTTGTATGCGTGGAGCGTAACCGGGTACACCGACCAGTGGATATATTACAGCGAAACCGAAACCCCCACCACGGACACACCGCTTTATAAAAACGACGGCGTAGAACCGACTTGCACCATTACCGCCGTGGACCTTACCAGCAACCCGCCCACCATTACCGTAAGCGACGGGTCCGCTTCGCGCACGGTCCTGCGTATGAACACCTACAACACCACCCGCACCGTAACGCGGACCTTGACGCGCAGCAAAGGAGCGCGGCTTATTCCGTTTGTATTTTCCAAAACACAGGCCTACACCCTGGAACTGGGCGTGGGCTATATCCGCTTTTACACTTCTAACGGGCTTGTGCTGGATGCTAACGATAACGTGTATGAAGTGGCTACCGATTTTACAGCCGCCGAACTGCCCAACATTTACTACTGCCAAGTGGCGGATGTGATGTACTTTGCCTGCGCTGGCCGTGCACCTAAACAACTGGCCCGCTATGGACACACCGACTGGAAGTTTAGCGATTATGACTACAACTACGGGCCGCTTAAACTGCAAAACGCAGACGAAAAATTAAAGATTTCGGCCAACTGGAACAGCACCGATAACAAGTATTACTTGACCTGCGAGAATGACGTATTTTGTGCCGAAGACGTGGGCGCCTGGTGGAAGATAGTACACACCTTAAAATCTACCCACTTTCAGCAGTCCTACGGCTCCCAAAGCAGCGTAACCAGCGACCCTATGCTTATGACCCACGAACTGATGGTACAAACTACCGGGACCTGGGCAGGAAGCATTAAGATACAGTACAGCAATGACAAAGACGACAGCAATTCCTGGAAGACGCTACGCGCTATGTCCAGCGTGATGCACTACGACCCGGCAGCCCAGCAGGATATTAGCAGTTTTAACGCCAACGATACCATCAGCATACCTGCGGGTATTTACTGGGTCCGCGTCGTGCCCGAGATTACCAACGGGACCTGCTACTTTACCATTGACTGCGACGAACAGCAAGTGGATATTTTCTACAAAGTGGCCGAGTACATAAGCCCTATGAAAGTGGCCGTCAATTTGATTAACGAAACCAAAGGGCTGGAAACCTACTTCGGCAGCGGGCGCGAATACAAATCGTGCATCCCCACCTTTACCAGCGGGACAGCGCCGTCCGGCACGTATTCTTCTTTGCAGGCGGACTTTTGGCACGCCCTTGATGGAAAGAACGATACCGTATTTACAATGAAGAACAACGCCACCGTGGACCACGGCGGCTTTACCTACGCCTGGCCGTCCGGCTCTGCCGTAGTGATTACCTCTATTGCTATTTTAGGACACAACATAGAGGGCGCCCTGGGCGAAGCCACGCAAGGCGACAAAATTATTATGACGCCTAGCAGCGGCAGTTTTGTAGTGCGAAGCATTGAACGCGGCGAAGAAGTAACCTTTACCGCAGATGGCCAAACCTACACGGAAACCTGGCGCATCTTTAATGTAAAGCCCATTGTAAGCACCAGTATTTCTTTTGCTGTTTCTGCCGATAGCACTTCCAGCAATACTAGCCCCAAGCACCTAGTGCGCTTTGTGGTACGTGGCTACGATTATGTGGCAGGCCAGGAAATTACCATTAACGCCACCGCCCAGTGGAGCCAGGGCGCGTGGAGCACCAAAAACGGCTGGCCTACGTGTGTAGCACAGCACGGCGGGCGTTTGATGTGGGGCCAGGAAGACGGCGTACAAGGTACGCAAATTGGTAACTATAATTCTTTTGCCACCTCCTACCCGCTGGAAGACAGCGACGGCATTTCCACCACACTGCGCGACGAGGGAATAAACGCCGTGAACGCGCTTGCTTCTATGAAAAGTTTATTAGCATTTACGGCTGGCGGCGTGTTTGCTTCCAACTCTGCTGTTATGACACCTAGCGACGCCGGGATGCCTAAACAGTCCGGCGCTGGCGGCGGAGCCGTGCGCCCCGTAGTTATCGGCACGCGCGTACTTTATGTGCTGCCCAAGACGGGAAAACTTTTTGACAGCGCCTATGATTACAGCACGGATGCCTTTAACGGCGGCGACTTGTGCCTTATTGCCGAGCACCTTTTTGAAAACGAACAAGTAGTGGAAATGGCCTACCAGCAAGAGCCCTACGGCTTATTGTGGGTAGTGCTGGCGTCCGGGAAACTGTTATGCCTTACCTACGTACAAAGTGAAAACGTATGTGCCTGGACGCAGATGCAAACCGACGGCCAAGTGGAAAGCGTTTGCTGCATCCCGGGGGCTGTGCGCGACGAACTTTTCTTATTAGTAAAACGCGACGGGACCCGCTACGTGGAAAAGATGGCCGACCGTTTAGCCAGCAAAGCACCTGCCGAGCAGTTTTTTGTGGACTGCGGCAGAACCTACCGCGGCGACCCGGCAACGGCTATTACAGGCCTGGACTATTTAGAGGGCAAAGAAGTGGCCATTTTGGCAGACGGTAAGGTAGTACCTAATCAAACCGTAACAAACGGACAAATTACCCTAACCACCGCCGCCAGCGTGGTACACGTAGGGCTGCCTTATACGGCTGTGCTGCGCACGTTAGCAGGCGACTTAAACACCGACACGGGCAGCGTGCTGGCCAAGAAAAAACGCTACGTAGGCGCGATGGTAAGTTTTATTGACAGCAGCCACGCGCAAGTGGGATGCAAAGAAAGCCGAATGGAAGAATGGCTGCCCGCGTACCCGCTAACCTACGACACTGCCACACAACTAATAAGTGAAGACAAAAGTTTTACTTTCCAGGGCAACTACGAAACAATGCCGTCCATTATTGTAAAGCAGTTAGCCCCTATGCCGCTAACCATTGCGGCTATTATGCCCAAAGCACAAGTGGGGAACGTATGATACGAATTGCCCGCGCCACCGAAGAACACGCCCAGTATGTAGCCAGCCACCTGCGCGAAAGCGACCGCAGGGAACTGGCCGCAGCCGGACACACGGACCTGGAAGCGCCCGTACTAGAAAGCGTACAAGTGAGCCCGTTTGCCTTTGTGGCCTTACACGACGGCGTGCCGCTTTGCGTGTTTGGCGTGCTGCCCGATAGCGTGCTTTCCCCGCGCGCCCGCTTGTGGATGCTGGGAACCGAAGAAATAAACTTTACCAAAAAGGACTTTGTAAAAACGTGCCGTATGGTAGTAAAGGGCCTGCTGGATATTTACCCCGTGCTTTACAATACCGTCTATGCAAAATATCCGCAAGCCATCCGCCTGCTGCAATTTTTAGGCGCTACGTTTGGCCGTACCGTAAAAGCGAACACGGGCGAACCTTTTTTGATTTTTGAAATACGGAGGGAAAAGTAAATGTGTACTGCTAATAATAAGACCGCCAGCGCGGCCAACGCCACAAATACCACTTCCAAAAGTGCGACAAACTGGCGAACTATTGGCACGGGTTTTGCTATCGGGGCCGGGGCTATGAGCGCTATGAGCGCCTATTCCGCCGGAACAGCAAGCCAGGCCTACTACAACAACCAGGCCGCCACCCTGGAAGCCAACGCGCGCCTGGGCGAACAGGCCGCACAGCGCCAAATTAAATACGACTTACAAACCGCCGCGCAGCAAGTTAAAAACATACGCCGCGCCGGACGTAAAAACTACGGCAAGCAGTTAGTGGCTGCCGTAGCCAGCGGGCAAGACCTTTCTAGTGTATCTTTCCAGGACGTAGTGCTAGACAGTGCCCGCGCAGAGCAGGAAGACATAGACCTTATCAAACGCCAGGCCGCAAGCCGCGCAGACGAAATGATGCTGCAAGCCGAACTAAACACCATAGACGCGCAGAACCAGGCAGCGCAAGCGCGTATTGCCGGAAAACTGGCCAAGAAGTCCGGGCGCCTTAACGCTTATTCTTCTATGTTATCTACCGCCGCATCCGTGGCGGGTATGTGGGGTACAAAATGAAAATACCGCAATATGAAAACCAAGTAGGACCCGGACGTGTACAGGCCGCGCAAGGACAACTCCACGGACCGAACCCGGCTGCCTTTGGCGGACAACTGGCCCAGGCAGGCGAAAATATGGGACGCAGTTTATTACACGCCGCCGGAGCCGCTAACCAAATTGCCGATACACTCCAACGCCAGCACAATATCCAACAGGCCGAAAACCAACGCGCCCTGGAACGCCAGGAGCAGCGCGAACGTAACTTGCGCAAAACCTCCGCTATTTTGAACTGGCGCCGGGAAAACGACGAACTGCTAAACGGCAAAATGAACGAGGACGGCAGCCGTGTAGAGGGCGGCCTTTTGACCACCGAGTACGGAGCCGCCGCAGGCATTACCAAAACCTACGACGAGCAGGCCCGCGGTATTATGAAAAAATACCTAGACACCGCCCCTACCGAAGAAGAACGGGAAGAATGGGCGCTGGCTTTCCAGCAGGACTTCCAAAATAATTTTGACACCGTAGCCCAGCATCAGTATAAGCAACAACGTGCACAGGGTAACTTAATGACAAAGGCGTACCTTTCCCAACAAGAGGGCCTGGCCGGAGCCGTGCGCACGCCCGAACAAATGCGCGCCAACCTGGACAACTCCTACAAAGAGTATAACGACAACGCCAAAGCAAATGCCGTACCCGCCGAACAACAAAAACTGGCCCGCTACGGAATTGCAGGCAAAAACGTAAAAGCCAGCGTGGAGGGTAACGTATTTAATGACGACTTGCTGGCCGCGCGCAACGTGCTGGAAAGCGCCAAAAACGACTTGCTGCCGGATGATTACAACCAGTTAAACGCCTTTGTGAAAAAAGCCGAAGAAACCCAAGCCAAAGCCAAAGAAGCCGAACGCCTGGGCCCGCTGTACGAACGCGCCTTGAAGATGGCCGAGCAAGACCCGGCCACCTTACAGGAAGAAATTGTAACGCTGCTGCGCAACCCGTCCAGCGCCCTGGATGCGTACACTGAACAGTACGGACCTGTGAAAGCAAAGCAACTTATAGAGTACGCCAACTGGGTACAAAACAACCTGCTAGACAGCGAAGACACCCGCAGCGGACAAATCAAAGCCGAAAACTGGCAACACCACGAGAACGGTTTTAATGCGTTTGACTGGAAAAAGAAAAAAGACGGCACCTATAAAATCGGCAATAAAGATATGCGCAACCCGCAAACGCTGCTTGCCGCCATTGGCGCCTTACAGGGCAGCATTGACCACCACGACTTTGACAAAGAGGATATGAAAAAAGCCCGCAAGAACCTGGCACAACTGCGCACCGCCCTGGGCGAAATGGACATTAAAGCCAACGACACCGTGCTGGGCGAAGTGGTACGCCAGGCAAATATCCTTTCCGGCGGGACCGAACAGCGCGTGCCCACCGGGACTGTAACCAAAGTGCCCGTAGAAATTGACGGGGTGGTAACTTCTTTAACCAAAGACAGCCCCGACTATGAAACCTACTACATTGGCGGTATTTTAAGCCCGGAAGAAAAAGGCATTATCATTGAACAGTCCGCGCAGTTTTTGCAGGCCGCGAATGTTAATTTACTGGCCGAAGACCGCCAAACAAAACAGGCCGCCGTCAATGCCGTACAGGCCGTAGCACGCGACTACGTGCGCAGCAAATTTGGCATAGTGCGCGACGACGTAACGGACGTGCAAGTGGGGAACAATACCTTTAAGTCCTACGGTATTAAACCCAACCCGAACCTGGGCGCTTCTATTACCAGCAACCTGGACGGCTACCGCTACGAAGAAGAAAACGGCGTAGCGTATTTAATCAAACGCGATAAACGCGGCAACGTATTACACAGGCAATTATTATGAACGAACAACAAAACACACAAACGCCCCAACTCCAAGCCCCAAGCATTTTAGGGGAGCCAGCACCTGCCAACCCGACCCCGACCCTGGAACAACAACCCCAGCGCCGCAGTGTGTTTTTGGCAGACGATAACCTGGTAGTAAATACTTCTTTGCGCCGGGCGCAGGACTTACAATTTGCCATAAACACCGAACTGCGCAACAAAAACAAAGACCGCTATTTTGCCTACCAGGAACTGGACGAGAGCATCCCCGACACCACGCACCGTATATGGAAGACGCCTTTTAGAGCCGTGGGAAACGCGGGCGTTTCTATGTGGCAGGCAGGCGAACGGTTTATGGGCGGCAGCATTGGGGCCGCTATGGACTGGTACGAATTTGGAGCCCGGGGCCGCGAAGCCAGCCGCAAGTACCGCGAGAAACTGGCCGAACTGGAAAAAGGGGCGCTTACTGTTTTTGGCGCGCAGACCCTGGACCAACGCAAACAGGAACTAAACGCCGCTTACCTTAAAGAATTGGAACAAATAAGTGCCGACTACGAAGCCAACCGCCGCCACGGCAGAAATGCGCTGCTTATTATGGAAGAAAACCACCGCGCTTTTAGAGAACAGGCAGGCCTGGAACGTAACGAGAAAGACGGCTTTATTTATGACCTTTTCAATGCGGGTGGAAGTTTAGCGTTTGCCGTAGGTTTAACCGTGCTTACCGGGTCCCCCGCTGCGGCAGCCGTGGCCTTTGGTACAACTGCCGGGCAACAGGACTATGAAGAAGCGTTAAAAAACGGCGTGTCCCCGGACCGTGCGCTTTTAGCAGGTATTGGCGGCGGCGTGTTTGAGGGTGGCATTGAACTGTTAGGAATGGAAATGCTCTTTAAGAGTTTAACCCGCACGGGCGTGCTGGGCCGCATTGCTTCCAGCGCGTTAAGCGAGGGCAGCGAAGAAGCAACACAACAAATAGCCGAAGAAATTATTATGCAGAACTTCGGCGGACGTGTACAAGATTTTGAAAATACATTAAAAGGCATTGGCTATTCTTTCGTGCTGGGTTCTTTGACCGCTGCCCCAGTGGCCGTGTTAATGAACCGTGCCAGCGCAGAACTTCAAAGCAAAGGCATAGACAAAGAAACCGCCGACAAAATGGCTATGAATATGGCCAAAGCCGTGGCTACGCCGGAAAACGTACAGGCCACGCACGACATCCTTTCCAACGCTACCAGCCCGCTAAACTACCGCGAGGGCGACGTAATCAAAGCCGCGCAGGACTTTAAGCAGACCATAGACAAAGTACGCACCCCGGACCGCGAAACCATCCGGGCTATGTACAACGCTGGCGATAGAGTGGAACAGCAAGCCCGCCAAGCCGGGCTGGACGAAACCAGCGCCGAACTGATGGGCAACCTGGAACAGGCGCGCTTTAACAGCATACACAACCAAGCCGGGCTGAAAGCCGGGGAATTTGAAGAAACGCAAATTGAATTTGCAGGCACCCCCACCCCCGAGCAAGCGCAAGCCGCGCAACAGCAGGCAGACGCGCAAGTGCGCGAGGACGTAGCCGCCGCCCGCGAGCAATGGAAAAAAGAATACGAAGAATACCAGGCCCGCAAAGCCGCAGAGAACGCGCAAGCAAATGCGCAGATGGACGCCGCACTTGCTGGGCTGCCGGAGGACTTTGATTTTACGCTGGCCCAGGAAGCATACGACGAAACAGGCAAAGCCGACACAAACACAGAAGCATTTAAGCAGTTTTTCAAAAACAGCAAAGTAGTGGACGAAAACGGCGAACCACTGGTAGTGTATCACGGGACCAATGCCGAAAACATACAGCAATTTGACAAAAACAAAGTCAGTAACGTTTACGGCTCTCGTAATGGCTTTTTCTTTGCAAAAAGAGAACAAGACGCGGGTTATGGTCATACTGTTATGCCCGTGTATTTAAGTATGCAAAACCCCTATGTCGTGGACGTCGCGCAAGAACTTTCACAACTTGATTATGACATTAAAACCGAGCGCGCGGAAGCGGAAGCAGCGGGTTATCCTATATCCCGCTGGGAGGGAAAAGGCAGTGAAGAATTTGAAGCAAACGACAGTGCAACTGCTTATTTAGACGACAACTACGAAGAAATTTTTAGCCGCGCGAACGAGGGAAACTACGACGGCGTTATTGTAAAAGGCGTAGATGGCAGCGAAACTTATGTGGCGTTTGAACCTACGCAGATTAAAAGTGTGTACAACCGTGGCACGTTTGATACGTCCACGCCGGATATTTATATGCAGGAAAAGTACGAGCCAGCGCCACGCGTGAGCCCGGAAAATATCACGGAGGTACACAACCAGCAAACGGGCGAAGTTATCCCGCTGGAAATGAACCCCAACCTAGCCACTGCCACAGCATCCGTGCAGACCGTCAAGCCGTTAGAGGGCCGTATTTCCAATGCAAATGCGTATAAGGACGCCATCCTGGGCAAGGCAGACCACCTGGAAATTACCAACAAAGCAACAGGCGATACGGCTTTTATCAGCCAGTCGTCCACGGATAAAATTTACAGCAGTGCTATTGTGTACACAAAGCGCTTTATCAAAAACAATAACATTGCCCCCGAAGACGCGCAAACATATTACAACGACGCGCTGGCCATTGCTGCCAACGTAAAACCCATCTTTGAAAACGCGACCTACATTTTACAGCACCGCGACGTGAACGGTTTAAGCCGCAATATGAAGCGCTATGCTGCCGCCGTGAACGTGGCAGATAGACCGTATCTTGTAATGATTAGCGTAAAAGACAGCGGGGAATTGGCCGGGTTACAACTCTATGACTTGCAGGCAGAAAATAAAAGTGCCCTGGCGGTCATCTCGGGCAAAACCCGCCAACACCAGGGCGAAGATATAGTAGCAGATTTAACGCGCTTTGTCAAGCGGAAATTGGCCAAGTACAACAAAAACGCCAAACCGTCCAACACGCTGGAACTCTTACAGGAAAACCTGTTTGATATGCAGCAAAGTTTATTTGACGGCCCGCAAAGTTTATTTGAAACCCAGGCGCAGACCGAAGAAAACAAAGGCGCTACGCAGGACGAAGCGGAACTTAAAGAAGCAGCGGACAGTTTATTTACCGAAGAAGAATTAAAACCCGAACTGCCCAAATTTAAGCCGACAACCAAGCCCGAGCGCATAGAGGACTTTGGCGAAAAAATACACGGCGCCCGTAAAGATATGTGGGGAAAATACACCCGCGCTATGACCGAAGAAATCAAAGGGGATATGAAAGACATTACCCTTTCGCGTTTCTTCCCGGAGCCGAACTATGAAGCCGCTATTGCGCAGGGCATCAGCGTAGAGCAACTGGCTATTGTAAAAGCATTGCGCGACAGCATCCCCACCAAGCCGCAGTTATTTTCCCGTGCGCTTCGCTGGGTAGAGGGCTTGAAAGCCGCGCGCGAAACAGCCAACCGGGTATTAAATGACCCCGCCGCCGTGGAAGAAGTAAAGCGGCTTATTGCCGTACTGGACCGCGCCCGCGAATTAAACGGCGCCCAGGGCCGGATGGACTTATACTTATCACTGGGCTACCCCGCCTTTACAAAAGCCAAAAACTACACCTTGCGTAGCGGCAACTATTTATATTACCGGGGCACCCGTTTTGATAAACCCACCACTATTTACGAATTAGTGCGCGGGTATCGGTCCCTGGCACACGGCACCAACAAAGAAGAAGTGATAGCCGCTGCACGCAAACTGCTGGAAGAAACACCCACGCAGACAAAAGCGCCTACCAAATTGGACATTTACCAAAAGCGCGCTACGGGCGAAATTATTATCGGCAAGAAAATTGCCAGCGGAAAATACATTGACCTCAAAGGCGGCTTTACGCGCGTAAAGGATGCGATAGAATTTTTGGAAAAAAACCAACCGCACCTGGAAGCACTGCTGGAAGAAAAACGGAAACTGCCCCCTGCCCGGCGTGAAACAAATGACCCGCGCGTAGGGAAAGAGTACCGGCCCAACAATACCGTAGTAACGCCGGAGCGCTTTTCGCAAGAATTTGGCTTCCGCGGCGTACAATTTGGTAACTGGGTAGAACAGGGCAGACGCGCTGCCGACTTAAACAATGCTTACGACGCGCTGCTGGATATGGTAAATATCATTAACATACCCGCGCGTGCCGTTTCGCTGGATGGAACACTGGGCCTGGCCTTTGGCGCCCGTGGCCACAAAGGAGCATCCGCGCATTACGAAACGGACGAAGTAGTTATAAACTTGACCAAAGAACACGGCGCCGGAAGTTTAGGCCACGAATGGTGGCACGCCCTGGATAATTTCTTTGGCCGCACACGCACCCCGCGCGGAATGATAACGTCCGGCCCCAACCGATACGAGCAAGTGCGCCCGGAACTACGCAAGGCGTACGAAAACGTCGTACAAATTGTACGGCTTGCCATTGGCGAGCGCAGCCGGGAAACGGACAAAACCCGCACGGTGGACTATTGGAGCACGCCGGAAGAAATGACCGCCCGCGCCTTTGAAACGTACCTTATTTATAAAGGCAAACAACAGGGCTATTCTAACGACTACCTGGCCAACATTGCCGGGCCCGACGCCTGGATAGGGCGCGAAAATATGTACCCTTACCCGCTGGACAGCGAGATGCCCGCCGTGGCTGCTGCGTTTGATAACTTCTTTAATGTGTTAAAAACGCAACCCACCCCGCGCGGATATACGCTTTACGAAGAACCCGAAGAACTGATGGGCGACAATAACGACGATATAGAAAACGCCGACACTTCTTTTGATTTTGGCCAACCCGTAGAAGCACCTAACGCGGAACCCGCCTATTTAGGCAAAGTTACGTTTGATATGGACAGCAACCGCGCTGTTATTGCAGCGGCCAAGAGCGCCAACAAGTCCACTGCCGTACACGAGTTTTTCCACGTGTGGGAACACGACTTGTACCGTGCTGAAAAAGTATCTACCGAAGCGGAATTTTTGCAACTGATGCAGGACCTGCGCGCTATACACGCCAGCAGTTACGATTTTGTCATTAAGTATTTAAGCAAAACCAAACTGTTAAACGATACGCAGCGCGCCCAAATCTTGCAAGACATTGAAGCCCGCGGCGGAAAAGAATACATTAAACAACTGGCCTACGGCGAGATGCTGCCGGAGGGGCAACAGGACACCACGGAGCGCTTTGTGCGCCGTGCTTTCCGTGAGAACTTCTCTATTTTGGCCGAAAAGTATTTTATGAAAGGCAACGCCCCAAGCGCTACCTACAAAAAACTGTTTGAACGCTTTGCCCAGTGGCTGCGCGAAATTTACGGAGCCCTGGCCGGAGTGGAAATTGCACCGGACGTGCAAGCGTTTTTTGACAAACTGCTTACGCGCGAAGCCCGCCGGGTGGACAGCAAACTATTTACAGGCAAAGTGGATGCCCTGCGCGAGCAAGTGCGCAACATCCGCAATGGCAGCCCCAACGGAAACTTTACGCTAGAAGAAATCAAAGGGCTGTTAGACGTCCTGGATGCACCCGCACCCAAAAAACCGCGCCACCACTTAATGACCGACCTGCGCCGCTACGGGGCCAACTATAAAGCCGCCGGACGCATTGACGCAGAAGTGTATAAACAAAAATTTATCTTTAACAAAAAAGGCGGCGTAGGGGATGACCCGTACCGCTGGCTGGCAGACCACGGCTATATGACTGGGGAGGGAATGGACACCAACCTAACCTACGAAGATTTAGACCGCTTGAACGACCAGGCCTACGATATGATAGAACGCGCCCTGGACGGCGACATTA
>Ga0265298_10002185_pt1 | contig 27681 bp, 17 predicted proteins | sample AusTroGonzalo_MG_3_FD_193486 | JGI IMG/M metagenome (GOLD analysis project Ga0265298, IMG submission 193486) | Bovine rumen microbial communities from tropical cattle in Woodstock, Queensland, Australia - Gonzalo_01 | ecosystem: Host-associated > Mammals > Digestive system > Stomach > Rumen ...
GCTTGCCTATGGCTTTCTCTATGAAACGGATCTTACCCTTCTCCCTGAGGTTTACTATCGATATTGACGTTCCCGTCTTGCCGGCACGACCGGTACGGCCGCTGCGGTGCGTGTAGTTCTCTATGTCATCGGGCAGGCCAAAGTTGATTACATGCGTGAGGTTATCCACGTCAAGTCCGCGTGCAGCAACATCAGTAGCCACCAGCAGCTGGAGCTGATGCTTGCGGAACTTGTTCATGGTCAGGTCACGCTGGGCCTGTGACAGGTCACCGTGCAGGGCATCGGCATTATAACCGTCCTGCATCAGCTTATCGGCTATCTCCTGCGTCTCCAGACGGGTACGGCAGAATATGATGGCGTATATTGAGGGATAGTAGTCAACAATACGTTTCAGAGCCAGGTACTTGTCCTTGGCATGTACCATGTAATAGACGTGGTTCACGTTCTCGGCGCCCTCATTGCGGGTTCCGATAACTATCTCACGTGCATTCTGGAGATACTTCTTGGATATGGCCTGGATCTCCTTGCTCATGGTGGCAGAGAACATGAGCATCTTACGCTCTACGGGAACAGATGAGAGGATCTTCTCCAGGTCCTCACTGAATCCCATGTTGAGCATCTCATCGGCCTCATCAAGGATAACGGTGCGGATGGTGTCAAGGCTTACCACGCCACGCTCCATAAGGTCTATGAGACGTCCCGGCGTAGCCACTATGATATGGGCTCCGCGCTTGAAATTGCGTATCTGGTTCTCAATTGATGAGCCGCCGTACATGGGTATCACATGCAGACCCTCAATGTAATGAGAGAAATCGGCCAGGTCACTGGCTATCTGCACGCAAAGCTCACGCGTAGGGCTCAGTATAAGGAACTGTGCATCGGAGCTCTCTACATCTGTCTTCTGTATGGCCGGTATGCCATATGCCGCAGTCTTACCGGTTCCGGTCTGTGCCAGAGCCACGACATCACCGCTACCCTCCTCCAGAAGGTAAGGGATCACTGCCTCCTGGACCGGCATGGGATGCTCAAATCCAAGCTCTTCTATTGCCTTTAGTATCGGGGCCGATACTCCAAGTTCCTTAAATGAACTCATCTATGGAAATCAGTTTAGTGTAACGCTCTGCTCGCCAATCATGACACCGTCAACAAACAGGTAAGCGGTGTATGTACCGGCGCTCAGGTACTCCTCCACATCCCAGTACATTGTTACCTCCTGCTGCTCGCCGGTATACTCGATATACTTCTTGGCAGAGTACTCAAGTGAAACGTTCTCATAACGGAACGTATTGGCGGCATCCTTTACCAGCACCTCGCCGTCCGGTTTGGTGATACGCAGATAGACTGTTTTCTCTCCAGTCTGAACAGTTATGTTCTTGACGATGGTGAAGTTCACCATGAACTGTGTCACATTCTTGACCTTTTTCTCCTCCTTGCCGCGTTTGTTACGCGGGGTGATGGTAATGGCAGCGGCATCCAGCTGTGATGCAAGAGCCACCTTCTCCTCAGCTTTCTGCTTATCGACGGTAAGCTGCTCAACCACCTTGGTCTGCGCCTGATACTGCTGGCGTACTCGGGTATTCTCCTTGGCCAGCTGCTTGTTGATGCGGTCCAGAGAGTCTATCTGAACGACATACGTACGCATGACCTCACGTACGGTTGCCAGCTCTTTCTTGAGTCGCTTTATCTCGGCGGCATTGGTAGCCTTGGTCTGACGCAGTTCCTCCAGAAGTTGCTGGGTACGCTGCTTCTCCTTATCCAGCTGACGTATGAGAGAGTCATTGGAGATATGCATCTTCATCTCATCGTACTGCACGGCAAATCCGGAGTACTCATTCTCCATCTCCTCCTTCTCTATCTCAAAGAGCTGGGACATCTCCTCAATCTCACGACCCTTGTCCCTTACGGACAGAAACAGATAAACTACAGTTGCAGCCAGCAGAGCTATAGCTATGATGGCTATGACCAGACCGGTCTTTCCTGATTTGTTCTCTTCCATTTATTTCTTGAGAGCGGCCATGCTCTCCTTTATGGTTGCAATCTTCTGAGTGGCATCGGCCTGTTTCTTGCGCTCGTTCTCAACGACGGCGGCAGGTGCGTGTGCTACAAAGTTCTCATTCTGCAGCTTGGCGTTCACACCCTTGAGGAATCCCTCCAGGTGCTCCAGCTCGGCCTGCATCTTCTTGAGCTCAGCCTCAACATCGATAAGTCCTCCCAGACGTACAGCATACTCCTGGGTTCCTACCATGAACGCAGCTGTACCCTCACTCTTGGCTGCTACTATAACGATCTCATCCAGTCCTGCCATCTTGAGTATCACGCTGCCCAGAGCTGAGAGCGGGTTGGCACCCACAGCCTCAACGGTCAGCGGCTCACGCGGTCCGATGTTCTTGGACTTGCGTACTGAACGTATCTCTGTTACAACCTGCTTGGCCTGCTCAAACTGATCAAGCAGAGCAGCATCGGCCTTACCCTTTACAAGATCCACGATAGTCTGGTTCATGATGCTCTCACCGTCCTTGCGCTCGCGTACTGCGTGCCAGAGTTCCTCAGTGATGAACGGCATGAAGGGGTGCAGCAGCATGAGCAGCTGCTCAAACATATCAAGTGTAGCAGCGTATGTCTTGGAGTCGATGGGCTGTCCGTAAACAGGCTTGATGATCTCCAGATACCAGCTTGCAAACTCATCCCAGAACAGTTTGTAAACTGCCATCAGGGCCTCGCTGATGCGGTACTTTGACATCAGGTCATCCATCTCAGCCGCTGTGCTGTTAAGCTTGCTGCGGAACCACTCCACTGCAACCTTTGCGCTCTCGGGCTGCTCTATATCGGCAACGGTCCAGGTCTGTGTAAGACGGAAAGCGTTCCAGATCTTGTTGTTGAAGTTACGGCCCTGCTCGCAGATAGCCTCGTCAAACGGTATATCGTTACCGGCAGGTGCAGAGAGCATAAGGCCCATACGTACGCCATCGGCGCCGTACTGCTCAATCAGGCCTATAGGATCAGGTGAGTTACCAAGTGACTTACTCATCTTACGGCCCAGCTTGTCACGTACGATACCGGTAAAGTATACGTTTCGGAAAGGCATATCGTGTCTGTACTCGTAACCTGACATGATCATACGTGCTACCCAGAAGAATATGATATCCGGACCGGTTACCAGATCGTTTGTAGGATAGTAGTAGTTGATCTCCTCGTTACCTGGGTTGTTGATGCCGTCAAAGAGGCTGATAGGCCAGAGCCATGAGCTGAACCATGTATCCAGCACATCCTCATCCTGACGCAGGTCAGCAGCTGTCAGGCTGTTGTCACCGCTCTTGGCGCGTGCCAGCTCAACGGCCTTCTCAATTGTCTCGGCAACTACAAAGCCGCCCTTGGGCATGAAGTATGCAGGGATACGGTGTCCCCACCAGAGCTGACGGCTAATGCACCAGTCCTTGATGTTCTCCAGCCAGTTGCGGTATGTGTTCTTGTACTTGGGCGGATAGAACCTGAGCTCATCATTCATTACAGGAGGCAGAGCCATATCGGCAAAGTGCTGCATCTTGAGGAACCACTGCATTGAGAGCTTGGGCTCGATTACGGTGTCCGGGTTACGCTCGCTGTAGCCAACCTTATTGGTGTAGTCCTCCATCTTCTCCAGCAGGCCTGCAGCCTCCAGGTCAACGGCAATCTGCTTCTTTACGGCAAAGCGGTCCATGCCGATGTAAAGGCCGGCCTTCTCACTAAGGGTACCGTTGTCGTTGAAGATATCTATGATCTCAAGGTTGTATTTCTCACCCAGCATATAGTCATTGACATCATGGGCGGGGGTAACCTTAAGGCAACCTGTACCGAACTCAATGTCAACATAATCATCCTCAATTACGGGAATCACGCGGTTAACCAGAGGTACAATTACCTTGTGGCCCTTCAACCAGCCGTTCTTGGGATCGGCCGGGTTGATGCACATGGCGGTATCACCCATGATGGTCTCGGGACGTGTGGTGGCAACCACGGCGTAGTAGCCCTTGGCATCCTTATGTACGATCTCACCCTCAGCACCTGTGGTCTTTACAGGGTTCTCGGCTGCATCGGCAACATAGTACTTCAGATAATAAAGCTTGCTGTGCTCCTCCTTGTAAACCACCTCCTCATCACTCAGAGCGGTCTGAGCCTTGGGATCCCAGTTTACCATACGTACGCCGCGATAGATAAGGCCCTTGTTGTAAAGGTCAACGAACACCTTGATAACGCTCTCTGAGCGCAGGTCATCCATGGTGAATGCGGTGCGGTCCCAGTCACAGCTGCAACCCAGACGGCGGAGTTGCTTGAGGATTATGCCTCCGTGCTCCTCTTTCCACTCCCATGCGTGCTTGAGGAACTCCTCACGGGTAAGGTCAGTCTTCTTTATTCCCTGGGCTGCAAGCTTGGCCACCACCTTAGCCTCAGTAGCTATTGATGCATGGTCTGTTCCGGGCACCCACAGAGCGTTCTTGCCCATCATGCGGGCACGACGCACCAGGATATCCTGGATAGTGTTGTTAAGCATATGACCCATGTGAAGCACACCGGTCACGTTTGGTGGCGGAATGACTATCGTGTAAGCCTCACGGCCATCGGGCTCTGAGTGAAAAAACTTGCCATCCTCCCAATACTTGTACCACTTTCCCTCCACATCGGCGGGGTTGTATTTGCTTGCTATTTCCATAGAATAATACCTCTATATCCAAATTAGCCGCAAAGTTACAAATTTTCAGCGACGGGCAATTGTGGACGGTTCTGTTTTGTATCATTTTTAGAAGGCGGAAGTTTGTTTTTTATAATTCTTTTACTATATTTGTGTTTAAGACAAGATTTAAACTAATCTGCTTATGAGAAGGACTACATCATTGATCATTACTCTTTTATGCACTGTTATCAGTGTTGCATGGGCTCAGAGCCCGGTTTCAGTATCCACAGAACAGCAACTGCGTGAAGCAATCCAAGACAGTGCAGTCATTAATCTGCAGGCCGACATCAGCACGGTTGAGCCCCTTACCATTTCTACAGCGGTAACCATCAATCTTGGAAACCACGCCCTGAGCCATAAGGTCACTCTGGGCAAGGAAAATGACTGCAACTGCATTTTCATTGTTTCAACCGGAGCAGATCTCACACTTAACAATGGCACTATTGACGATGTCACCAACATGCCGCTGAACAATGCCGACAATGCCGGTGCCATAGTCAACAAAGGCAAGCTGACGCTTAACAGCGTAACCATCTCCAACTGCAAGGGTTATCAGGGCGGAGCCATCAAGAACCTCAGTGGCGCAGAACTCAATATCAACTCCTCTAACCTGGAAGGCAATGAGGCCACCAACGATGACAACAACGACGAGTACGGAAACGGAGGAGCCATCTGGAACGCCGGTACGCTCAATATTTCAGGCTCCAACATCAAGAGCGGTAAAGCAATAAACGGAGGTGCCATCTATAACTGTGAGACCGGTGTCATCAACACGGACATGACCAACAAGTTCAGCAGCAACAATGTCACAGGTAACGGTGGTGCCATTTGGAATAAGGGTGAGCTGAACCTGAGCGCCGTCACATTCAGCACCAACAAGGCCGATGACAAGGCCGGTGCCGTCTGGAACATAGGCTCTCTCACCATCAGTAACTGTACCTTTACCGGCAACAGCGCATATGACGGATCAGCTCTCTATAATGCCCCATATTCCAGCAGTCAGGTCAATATAACCGGAGGCACCTTTACATCAAACAACGGTAAAGGTTATGGTGCCGTCATGAACGCCGTAAATGCATCCGAGATGAAAATCCAGGGAACAACCTTTACTGATAATGTTGCATCAAATGGTGCCGCAATCTATTGTGAATCCAAGATGGATCTTCATCAGGTAACCCTCCAAGGTAATCAGGCCAGCAGTGACGGCGGTGGTATCCTGACAGCTGCAGGCAGTTATGTTACTATAAACAACTCTACAAGCATTGAAAGCAACACTGCCTCAGGTAAAGGAGGCGGAATATGCTCCAACGGTACACTCATACTTGATGACGTTGCATTTACCGGCAATACCGGCTCAAACGGTGGCGGTCTCTACGCAAACGGAACTCTCACAACCATTAACCTGGGATGCTCATTCAAGACCAACACATCCAAATATGACGGAGCTGCCGTCTATTGTAACAGTGGTTCAACCACCTTTGACAATATTCTCATCCAGAGTAACACAGCCAACCGTAACGGTGCAGGCTTATTCATCGCTGCCGACGCTGATGTCACTCTGAACAATGAATCCGTCATTTCCGATAACGTATCGGCCAATAACGGATCCGCCATCAGCAATTTAGGAGAACTCACCGTCAACGGCGGCAGTATAAAGAACAACACCTGTACTGAGGACGAATTCCATGGAGACTCCGGCGGCGCTATATCCAACGATGATGACGGCATCATTACTCTTGACGGTGTAACCCTTTCAGGAAACAAGAACAACAAGACTGATGGCGGCGCCATAATAAACAGTAAAGCCAAGGCCATTATCAAGAACTGCACCATAACCGGTAATACGGTTCCCACCAATGGTGCAGGTCTCTGGAATTATGGTGTAGATGCCCAGATGACTGTCACAGACTGCACCATCAGCAATAATACTGCCGGTTCTAATGGAGGAGCCATATACAATATGGCCTCTCAGCTTACCATCAACGGTGATACTAAACTGATTGGCAATAAGGCCGGTAAGGAAGGAGGTGCTATCTGGAACAGGGGTGGTACGGTAACTATGAATAAAGGAAGCATCACTGAGAACACCTGTAATGGCGACGGAGGTGCTATCTTTAATAAAGATCACAATAGCTATAATTCCGTAGTCAAATTGACAGGCACCGTTATATCCGACAACATATCTGATGGAAACGGTTCTGCAATCAGCAATATGGGCACACTCATTTTCAACGGTGGCAGCGTAACAAACAATACCTGCACTGAGGAAGTCGGCGGAGGTGACACAGGTGGTGCCATTTATAATGATTGGGGCACATTGACACTTGAAGGCATAACCATCTCCGGAAACAAGAACAACAGGAGTGACGGTGGAGCCATAATAAACAACAAAGGAAAATCTGACCTTAAGAATTGTATCATAACCGGCAATTCTGTTCCCACCCATGGTGCAGGTATCTGGAATTATGGTACTGACGCAGAAATGACCATAAAGGATTGCACCATCAGCAACAACTCCGCCGACAAGAAAGGTGGAGCCATATTCAACGGTTATGGCCTCATGACAATAAGTGATAACACCAAGATCATCGGCAATACCGCCGGAACTGACGGTGGTGCCATCTGGAACAGGAACGGTACTCTTACCATAAACGGAGGTACCATAACCGGGAATACATGTATCGGCAAAGGAGGTGGAATCTACAATGAGGATTATTTAGGCAAGAAAGGCGTCGTGAACCTGCTTGGAACCACCGTTACCGATAACATCGCAGGCACAAGCGGCGGTGGAGTCTACAATAACGGTACACTCAGCGTCAATGATGATACCAAAATTGAGGATAACAAGAAACTGAACACTGATGTAAGCAACATCTTGCTGGGTGAAAGCAAGATCATTACCATAACCAGCAGACTAAGTGAGGGCCATCAGTTCACCGTCAGTCGTGAAGGCGACGCCAATGGCACCTTAACCTCAGGCTACAGCCAGTACAATACTGCACCTCCCATGAAACATTTCATCAGTGAGGATGATGATTACATCATTGTTCTCAGCGGCGATGAAGCCAGGTTGCAGAGTAAACTGGGTAATTACGTGCCCTCTATAGATGCATCGGATATCAACCTGGAAGAGGGTGTCTGGTACGACCTTATCGGACGTAAACTGTATGAAAAGCCCACACAGCAGGGTACCTACATCAAGGACGGCATCAAGGTAATCATCTTCTAAGAATCAGAAAGGTTATTATTAAGGAGCGGTTCTGTCCTGCATCTTCCCGATGACAGACAGAACCGCTTCCTTTTGTTTGTCATAATAATCAACTAATTTTGCAGCATTAAAAACATATCATATGCATACCAAAGAAGAGAAGATGCAGGCGTTCGGACGCTTGCTTGACATAATGGATGAGCTCAGGGAGAAGTGCCCTTGGGACAGTGTCCAGACCAATGATTCACTGCGTCAGAATACTATTGAGGAGGTCTTTGAACTTTGCGATGCCATTATGAAAGACAGCAAGCCCGATATCGTAAAGGAGTTGGGCGATGTCCTGCTGCACATAGTCTTTTACGCAAAGATAGGCAGCGAGACCGGCGATTACGACATCAAGGACGTTTGTGACAAACTCTGCGACAAACTCATCTACCGCCATCCGCATATCTACGGCACTACCAATGTTAACGGTGCAGAGCAGGTGCTGCAGAACTGGGAGCAGCTCAAGCTCAAGGAGAAGGGTGGCAACAAGCGTGTGCTGGCCGGTGTGCCCGATGCCCTACCCTCAATCATCAAGGCTTTCCGCATTCAGGAGAAGGCGGCCCACGTAGGCTTTGATTGGGATACCCCAGAGGAGGCTTTCCAGAAGGTTCGTGAGGAGTACGCAGAACTTAGCACCGAGATCAGTGCCGGTGACAAGCAGAAAGCTGAACAGGAGCTGGGTGACCTGCTGTTCTCTATCATCAACGTGGCACGTCTCTACAAGATACACCCCGATGATGCTCTGGAACGCACCAACAAGAAATTCATTTCACGTTTCAACTATGTAGAAGAGAAGGCCTTGAGCCAGGGCCGCCAACTGAAAGACATGACACTCCAGGAGATGGATGCTCTCTGGAATGAAGCCAAGAAAACATTATGAACCAGGAACTTACAGAAAGAAAGAACAGAATCCGCAACCTTTTTGACGAATACGGCGTTGACGCCATTCTTTTAGCCTGCAACATGAGTCTGCTCTACGTGAGCGGACGCATCATAAGCGGTTACATATACCTGAGCCGCGACGCAGACCTTATGTTCGTGAAGCGTCCCAACAACCTTAAAGGTGACGGCATATACAGCATACGTAAACCTGAACAGATACAGGAGATTCTTACCCAGGCCGGCATCGCCGCCCCTGCCACGCTGGCTCTTGAGGCTGATGAGCTCACCTACATTGAGTACACCCGCCTTGCCGCCTGTTTCCCCGGCAGCAAGATTCTCCCTGCAGCCACACAGATCATCCACCGCACACGCACCATCAAGAGTGCACTGGAGCTTGACATATTCCGCCGCACGGGTCTGGCCCACACCAAGGCCTACAACCGCATTCCCTCCCTGTTCCGCCCCGGCATGACCGATGTGGAGCTCTCCATTGAGATTGAGCACGCCATGCGCCAGGAGGGTATGCTTGGACAGATACGTATATTCGGACAGTCCATGGAGCTCTTTATGGGCAGCCTCCTGGCCGGTGACAACGCGGCAGCCCCATCACCCTATGACTTTGCTCTGGGTGGTGCAGGTACCGATGCCTCACTCCCCGTCGGCGCCAACGGCACCCCGCTCCTGGAGGGTCACAGCCTGATGGTTGACATAGGCGGTAACCTTAACGGCTATCTGAGCGACATGAGCCGCACCTACTCAGTAGGCAAGTTGCCGGATGAGGCATATGCTGCTCATGAGGCCTGCCTTGCAGTGCAGAAGGCTTTTGAGGAGAATGCACGTCCGGGCGTCATTGCAATGGACCTCTACCAGATGGCTCTGGAGATTGTCACCAAGGCCGGTTTTGCGGATTACTTTATGGGAACAGTACAGAAGGCAGGATTCATAGGTCATGGCATCGGCCTTGAGCTCAACGAGCAGCCGGTGTTTGCCCCGCGCTCCAAGACCCGCCTTGAAAGCGGAATGGTATTTGCCTTAGAACCCAAGATAGTTCTCCCCGGCATCGGCCCCGTAGGTACTGAGAACTCCTGGATTGTAAACACAGATAATCTGGAAAAGATCACTCTCTGTCCCGATGAGATAATCGATCTCGGCAGAACCGTCCTTGATTGCTCATTTCACCAGGAAAGTGGTGACGGAGTTGGGAGCTAAGAGAGTTTCCAACTTCTTTTCTTTAATCACGCCAAGGTCGGTCTCGGCCCAGTGTTCACCATGGGCAAACTGTCCGGCGGTTCTTATTTGACGCACCTTGCCTTTTACCTTGAAATCTGACAGGTCAAAAGTGATGGGCTTTTCCTGGGCGGTGGTGTTGGTGCAGACTATGGTGAGCTGTTTCTTGTTTATGGCGGCCAGGGCTTTTACTCCCGATCGGCGGTCTGTGGGGCATAGGATCAGAGTTGAGCCGGGACGGATGTAGCGGCTGAACTGACCCAGTGCGTAGTATTTCTGGGTGAGCAGAATCTCGCCGGTGTCGTGGTTGGCGCAGGCAGTACCCCAATAGCCTCCGGCGGTGCGCAGGGGGCCTCCGTCACGGCGGCCCTGGTAGCCGTCCTTGCTTATGTGGGTGTCTATTACCTGCCAGAGCACCCAGGCCGATGGCTCAAGGGCCTCTATATCAGAAATAATCTTCTCTGCAAGCCACAGGCCGGCAGCCATCTCACCGGCGTTCTGGCCGGCGGTGCCGTTGCCGTCCACCTCACTCATCCAGAGGTTGATATTCTCATCCTTGGCCAACTGACCCATCTCACGGATGCTGTTGGTACCGTAGGTATGTACGCTGATGCGCTCTATGGCGGCACGGGCGGCAGGTGTCAGGGTCTTTATCTCCTCTATCTGCTTGCCGGGGTTGGTCTCATCGCTGGTGGTGAGTATCACATTATTCAGGCCATAGCGGTCCAGAGCCTCACGGGTAAGCACCAGAAGCTTGGACTGTGACTCACCGGCATCGATATGGCAGCCCTCCTGCTTGTAGTTCATGGCGGGCCAGTAGTTGGTGTTGGGCTCGTTCATGGGTGATACGCTACGCACCTTGAGCTTCATATCACGGGTCATGTAGTTGGCTACGTGAGCCATATACTCGGCAAAGTCATCGTATTCATCATCGCGTATGTTGTTCTCCTCGGCCTTGAAGTTACCGGTGGAGCAGCCGCTGTTGGTCATGAAATATGGAGGTGAGTTGCTGAATATCTCCAGATAGGCGTCCTGACCGGCAGCTTTCATGGCGGCCTTTACCACATTGAGCTGGCGGGCATCGGCCGTATAGTCATACTGGCGTTGGCCGTCCGCATCAATATACATCCAGCCGGGTACGTCACTGTCGGTACGGGTTATGTGATGGTGTGTGGGGTCATCGCCTCCACCTACGTTGTAGCGCATTATGTTCAGGCCCAGGCCCTGCTTTACGTCAAAGAAAAGGGCGGCCGATTTTGATGTTAGCGTCTCGTTGTAGCCTATGCGGTTAGCCCACCAGCAGAGACTGGTGCCCCACCCCTGCCAGACACCGCCGTTGGTGTGTATGGCGTTGTCCATGGAGACTTTGACATTGATACTCTGAGCGCGCCCTGTAAGGCAGATAAGGGACAGCAAAACAAATAAGATCTTTCTCATAACATGAATTTGGTTAGTATGATACCTCCATCTGACAGTGTGCACAGTTAAAACGCAGGCGGAAACGGCGGCCGTCATTAGAGACAAGGTAAAGCGGCTCACGCACCTTCTGCTCACTCCTGACGTTCTTGGGGCAGAGTCCCATGGAGTTCTTGATGCAGTGACGGCAGAACATCACGGTGGCACTGGCAGGAGCGCTCTTTTCAAAAGCGTCATCAATATGTGACACGCCGTGCTCACTGTAGAACGTACGGGCCGATGCGTTCATCACGTTACCCAGATAGGTCAGCTCCTTAACGGGATAATCAGCGTTGCTGGCCTGAGCCTCCAGCCTGGCCGGACGCAGGTATGAATCCATGCGAGCCTGCTCCAGAGCGGCAGTAACCTGACGGCGCATATCAGAGAGCAGTGATGACGGTATGAATCTGTCACCCTCAAGCTTTATATCAACAGACTGGGCCTCAAAGCGCGTACCGCCCAGCTTGTCCAGCTGCGTACGGATATTGGCGTCCTGCGGAGTGCGGGCATCCTCTTTCTTCCAGTCCGATGCAACCGTAGCCGCGCAGCCGTCCTCATCGGTCATGGTTACGCTGTATCCGCCGGCGGTCTCCTTGAACAGTATCTCAACGCGAATCTTACGCTGAGCGCTCTCCTTGGCAAGGGTCTTCTCAAACTCCTGGTCAAAGTTGCGGTAGATATCGGTACCCGATGCTATTGAGGGCATCTCACCGTTCTCCAGATAGAGGAATATGCGGCCGTTCTCAACACGGTTCACGCGGTATCCTTTCAGCTCCCCGTCCTGCCCAATGTAACAGAGGCCGTCACCGTTATGGAACGGCTTGTTGCCGGTTATGGTTATGAATCCGCGACTGGCAATACGCACCTGTCCCATCAGCTCCCCTTTGGATTTGGGGGTGTTGGGTGACCATATATCCGGGCGGCGTCCATGCAGGAAATAGTCGGTGAATCCGCGGTTGAAACTCTTGTTTACATCGGGGGTGAACAGGTATTCACTGTGGCCCGATGAGGCCCGGCGGTAATCATCACGGCGCTCCAGAATACGGTTTACGGCATTGCTGTATGCGGCGGTCACATTCTTTACGTATGATGTCTCCTTAAGGCGGCCCTCAATCTTGAACGAGCAGACGCCCGCATCCATAAGCTCCTCAAGGCTCTCCATGCGGTTCATGTCACGCAGTGAGAGCAGGTGTTTGCCCTTTACCAGGGTGTTATTGTCCGAATCAACCAGGTCAAACTTAAGGCGGCAGAACTGGGCGCACTCACCGCGGTTGGCACTGCGTCCAAAACAGTACTGAGATGCGTAACACTGGCCGCTGTAGCTCACACACAGGGCACCGTGTACAAAGCACTCCAGCTCCACATCGGGGCAGGCCTCATGGATGGCGCGTATCTCATCAAGTGACAGCTCACGGGCCAGCACCACGCGGCTGAATCCGCAACTGGCCAGGAACCGTACCTTATCGGCACTGCGAACATCACACTGGGTGCTTGCATGCAGGGCTATGGGTGGCAGTTTCATCCTGAGCACAGCCATATCCTGCACCAGCAGGGCATCGGCTCCGGCCTCATAGAGCTGCCATATAAGCTTCTCGGCATCGGCCAGCTCACTGTCACCCAGAATGGTGTTGACGGTGACATATACCTTGGCTCCGTAGAAATGGGCCTGGCGTGCCAGCTCCGCTATATCCTCAACGCTGTTGCCGGCAGCCTGACGCGCGCCGAACCGTCCGGCACCGATGTAGACTGCATCGGCACCATGCTTTATGGCCTCAATACCGCACTCCAGGTTCCTGGCGGGTGACAACAGCTCTATGGCTCTACTCTCTTTCATACCTGATTACCAGATTCTTACTCTCTTATCGGGTGCAATATACATAGAATCCTGTTCCGTTATACCGAATGCATCATACCATTCGTCAATATGGGGCAGCGCACCGTTTACGCGCAGGCGCGAAAGCGAATGCTCGTCACTCTTGGTCATCTGCAGAACCAATTCGTCACGGCAGTTCTCGGCCCACGTGCAGGCATATGCTATAAAGAAGCGCTGCAAGGGGGTGAATCCCATCTTTATCTCACCGGGGGTGTCACGGCACACCTCACGGAACGCCTCAAGGGCAACGGTAAGACCGCCGTGGTCTGCTATGTTCTCACCAAGGGTAAGCTTGCCGTTGGCCTTGATACCCGGCAGCACCTCTATGGCGCTGAACCACTCTGTGAGTACCTTGACACGGCTGTTGAAACGGCGTGTATCGGAGGATTTCCACCAGTTGCACATGTTTCCGTCCTTGTCAAACTGGCGGCCCTCATCATCAAAGCCGTGAGTCATCTCATGGCCCATGATGGTTCCAATGGCACCGTAGTTGAAAGCGTCATCGGCCTCCATGTCAAAGAAGGGGTACTGCAGGATTCCTGCCGGGAAACAGATCTCATTGACCGATATGTCATAATAGGCGTTGATCTCCTGCGGGTTCATGTACCACTCAGTGCGGTCAACCGGTTTCTTGAACTTGCGCTCCACCATATCGTTCCAGAAGAAACGGCTTATAGAGGCGGCATTCTCAACCAGTGACATGGAGGGGTCAATCACCATGCGGGAGTAGTCCTTCCACTTGTCGGGGTAACCTATCTTGAAACTGAATGCGTCCAGCTTTTCATGGGCCAGAGCCTTGCTCTCACTGCTCATCCAATCCTGCGCATCGATGCGACGGCCCAGGGCTGCCTTAAGGTTACGGAACATGGCAATCATGCGCTCCTTGGCCCCGACGGGGAAATATCTCTCAACATAAAGACGGCCCAAAGCATCGCCCAGAGTGCCGCTCACCACCGATGTGGCACGTTTCCACATGGGTTTGGGCTCTTTCTGCCCGCTCAGCGTACGGCCGTAGAAATCAAAGTCGGCGGCATCGGCCTTACGGCCCAGACGGGTGCCGTTGGAGTCAATGAGCTGCCACTCCATGAGTATCTTCTGATCCTCAAGCGGCTCCTCGTTGAGCACTCGGATAGCCTCAAGTATAGCCTCAGGCTGACCTACGTCAACCCACTCCACCCCTTTCATGCCCAGGCGCTCAAAGAAGAGGTTCCAGTCCAGTCCCGGAAGCTGCTCATAGAGCTCGCCAATGGACATCTTATGGTAGTTGGACGCCGGGTCACGCAGCTGCACATTGTTCTTGGATGCCTTGGCCAGACGGTTCTCTATGCGCCATATGGTTCTCATACGTGAGTTGGCCTGAGTGCGGTCATAGCCGGCCAGCATGAGCATATGCACCACATGCTTCTTGAATGCGCAGCGAATGGCCCGGGTCTGCTGGTCACGGTCAGTGTAATACTCCTTATCGCCCAGGGTAAGACCGCCCTGGCTCATTCCCACTATGTTAGAGCCGCTGTCCTTGAGGTCCGGTCCTATACCCACGTCAAAATAGCCTGTAACGCCGTAAGGATCAAGCTCTATCATCATGTCAAGCAGCTCATCGCGGCTCTTTATGGCGCTGATACGCTCCCTGTAGGGTGCCAGCGGGCCGAACTGCTCCCTGTCACGACGGTCTGTATCCATGACCAGGCCATACAGGTATGCAATACGGGCGGCATCACTGCCCGGTGCATTATCCTGTGCAGTGATGCCGTCTATAAGGTCTTTGAGCTGGCGGCGGTTAAGCTCGGCCAGTTCATCATATGTTCCGTAACTGGAAAAATCATCCGGAAGCGGGTTGGCATCAAGCCATCCGCCGCAGCTGAACCGGTAGAAATCCTGGCCGGGCCAGACGGTACGGTCCAGATTCTGCTCTTTTATTCCGGCATGCTTCATTACCAGATGCTGGCTCTCTTCTCCTTGGGCAGGTAGAGAGCATCCTCTTCAGTGATACCGAATGCATCATACCATGCATCAATGTGAGGCAAGGTGCCGTTCACACGCCAGCGGCTCAGTGCATGTGAGTCACTCTTGGTGCGGTTGCGGATCTCCTCGTCACGGATATTGCCTGCCCACACACCGGCATAGGCCATAAAGAAGCGCTGGTCCGGGGTGTAACCGTTCACAGTCTCAAGCGGGGCATCCTTGGTTGCGTTCTTGAATGCCTGATAAGCCACCATCAAACCTCCGTGGTCGGCAATGTTCTCACCGAGTGTGAGTGAGCCGTTACCGTTAAGGTCAGGCAGCACCTTGATGCCGTCAAAGAAGTCCGATATAACCTGCACGTGAGCCTTGAACTTATCGGCATCACCCTCAGCCCACCAATCTGCAAAATTACCATCCTTGTCAAACTGACGGCCCTGGTCATCAAATCCGTGGGTCATCTCATGACCGATGACAACTCCTATGGCACCGTAGTTGAATGCGTCATCGGCATTCATGTCAAAGAAGGGATACTGCAGTATTCCGGCGGGGAAGCAGATCTCATTGGTTGTAGGATTGTAGTAAGCGTTTACGGTCTGCGGGGTCATGAACCACTCGGTATTGTCAACCGGCTTCTTGTACTTGCGCTCTATCATATCCTGCAGGAAGAAACGGCTTATGGCCATATTGTTCTCAAACAGGCTCTTTGAAGGGTCTATCTCAAGCTTGGAGTAGTCTCTCCACTTATCGGGATAACCTATCTTTACATAGAAGGCATCCAGCTTCTCATGAGCCAGCGCCTTGGTGCTGTCACTCATCCAGTCCTGAGCATCGATACGCTCACCCAAGGCTATCTGCAGGTTCCTTACCAGAGTGGTCATACGCTCCTTGGACTCTGCGGGGAAATATTTCTCAACGTATATCTGTCCGATAGCCTCACCCAGCACGCTGCTTACGGTCGATGTGGCACGTTTCCACCAGGGCTGCTGCTCCTGGCGTCCGCTCATCACCTTGCCGTAGAAATCAAAGTTGGCCTTGTCCAGCTCTGTGGTGAGTCTGGAGGCGGCATGGTCAATGAGCTGCCACTCTATGTATGACTGATGTGCGCTTACAGGCACATCGGCCAGGATGGCCTCAACCTCATGGATAGGCTCAGGCTGGCCTACATCCACAAAGTCACAGTCACCTATGCCCATGCTGTCAAACAGGAGCTGCCAGTCAATGCCCTTGAAATCTTTCTTGAGCTGTTCAAATGACATCTTGTGGTAGTTGGCGGCAGGGTCACGCTGCTGGACGGCGCTGTATGACTTGACTGCGATACGGGTCTCAATCATCATCACGTCCTCCATCTTTTTCTGTGCCGTCTGCTCATCAAACCCGCACAGTGTGAACATACGTACAATATGTTTCTTGAATGCCTCACGGATAGCTGTGGTGGCATCATCGGTATCCAGGTAATACTCCTTCTCACCAAGTGAGAGACCGCCCTGCCCTATGCTTACCAGGTTGTTCTTGCTGTCCATCATATCGGCACCTATGCCAACGCCGAAGTAATTGCCTACCAGGCCATTCAGGTCCATCTCAACCATGAGCGGGAATATCTGCATGCGCTCCTTTACGGCCTCAATCTTCTCAATCCAGGGCTTGAGGGGCTCCAGTCCGTCCTGGTCACGGCGGGCGGTATCAAGCACAAGCTTGTAGAGATCAGCTATCTTCTGAGCGTTTGAACCCTTGGGGTTATCGGCCGCTACTATATCATCAATAAGTGACTTAAGCTGTTTGCGGTTATCCTCGGCCAGCTGGTCAAAACTACCAAACCTGGCATACTCGTCAGTAAGCGGATGGGCAGCATTCCAACCACCGTCAGCAAACTGAAAGAAATCGTCTCCGGGCTTAACGCTGGTATCAAGATTCTCCATTTTGATACCTATACCCTGCTTTGTATTGTTACAAGATATCATAGTTACTGCTGCAAATGCAATCGTGAATAAACTAATTCTTTTCATAAATCCCTTTTTTATATCCTCAAATAGTCTCTCCCTCCATCATGGCCTCCTCCCAACGGCTCTCGGCTGCAGCAAGGTCATTCTTGAGCTTGCCGTAAGCCTCAAACATGGCGGGGTTCTGCGCTCCGCCCGGGGTAGCCAGCCACTCTTCTATATCCTTAATCTCTTTCGATATGCGTTCAACCTCCTTCTCGCAGTCCTCAATCTTCTTCTGGATCTTGCGTTTGCGGCGCTCCTGCTCCTTCTTGGCCTCATAGTCCTCCTTTCCGGCCGATGCCTTATCGGTCTGTACCGGCTGCTGCGGGGCACCTTTCATGCGGCCTATATCGGCCATGCTCTCCAGGTTACGGCTCTGCAGGAAGTCATATATGCCACCCAGATGCTCACGGACCTTTCCGTCGGCGAACTCATAAACCTTGCTTACCAGTCCGTCCAGGAATTCACGGTCATGGCTTACCACAATGACAGTGCCGTCAAACGCCTGTATAGCCTCCTTGAGCACATCCTTTGACGCCATGTCCAGATGGTTGGTAGGCTCATCCAAGATGAGCAGGTTGACAGGTGTAAGCAGGAGCCTGATCATAGCCAGACGGCTGCGTTCTCCTCCCGACAGCACCTTGACCTTCTTCTGGCCGGCCTCACCTCCGAACATGAAGGCACCCAGGATATCATTGATACGGGTACGGATGGGACCGGTTGCCACATTGTCAATGGTGTCATGTACCGTCACCTCATCATCCAGCAGCTGTGCCTGGTTCTGGGCATAGTAGCCAATCTGTATGTTATGGCCTATGGTTAGGGTGCCGTCAAACGGTATCTCGCCCATGATACACTTTACGAGTGTGGACTTACCCTCACCGTTACGGCCCACGAAAGCCACCTTCTCACCGCGCTTGATGGTAAGATCCACGCCGCTGAACACCAGATGGTCGCCGTAGCTCTTGGCCACACCCTCACAAATCACGGGGTAGTTGCCGCTGCGTATGGCGGGTGGGAACTTAAGACGCATGGTCTTGTTGTCCACCTCATCAATCTCAATGGGTACTATCTTTTCAAGTGCCTTGATGCGGCTCTGAACCTGCACGGCCTTGGTGGGTTTGTATCGGAAACGCTCTATGAAATCCTTGGCATCAGCAATCTCCTTCTGCTGGTTCTCATAGGCACGGAGTTGCTGCTCGCGGCGTTCCTTACGTAACTGCACAAACTCGTTGTACTTGACCTTGTAGTCATAAATGACGCCGCATGATATCTCAATGGTGCGGTTGGTCACGTTGTTTATGAATGCGCGGTCATGACTTACCAGGATTACGGCATTGCAACGCTTGGCCAGGAACTCCTCAAGCCACTGTATACTCTCTATGTCAAGATGGTTGGTAGGCTCGTCCAGCAGCAGGACATCCGGATGACGCAGCAGCAGTTTGGCCAGCTCAATACGCATACGCCAGCCACCGCTGAACTCACTTGTGGGGCGATCAAAATCATCACGACGGAACCCAAGACCTGTAAGGGCCTGCTCCAGTTCAGCCTGATAATTGCCGCCACCCATCATCTGGTAGCGCTCGCTTTCACGGGTAAAACGGTCTATGAGAGCATGGTAATCCTCACTCTCATAATCAGTACGCTCCACCAGCTGGTTGTTCAGACGCTCTACCTCGGCCTTGAGTCTGTGGATATCCTCAAATGCCGTCTCGGCCTCCTGTCTGACGGTGCGCGTATCGGCCAGTTTCATGACCTGCGGCAGATAACCGATGGTCATCTCCTTAGGTATGGATACCGTGCCCGATGTAGGTTGCTGCAAACCGGCTATGATCTTGAGCATAGTGGATTTGCCGGCGCCGTTCTTGCCCACCAGGGCAATACGGTCCTTGTCACCTACCACGTAGCTGACATCATGAAACAGCGGCCGAGCCCCGAACTCAACCTTAAGATTCTCTACCGAAAACACTTAAATCCTGTTCTTATGCAAAAAGCTTGGCGGGATAAACGCCCTCCTTTACAAGTTCAGCAATCTTGTCAACAACACCCTGACGGTCATCGGCATAAGTTACGCCAAACCACTTGGAGGTTGTGTCAAGCACCTCTACGGTAGCAGTGCCGTTGTTGATAAGCTCATTGACCATAAGAGGAATAAAGTACTCTGACTTGGGTACGTTGATATTGGCCTTGAGCCAACCCTTGAAGAAATCCTCGGAGTACTTCATATAGTCAGGGGTGAATCCCCATACGTTCATTGATACGGGTGTGTTGTCATCTATCTTGACCCAGTCCTCACCGTCCTTGTAGCAGACACCGTTCTCACGACGCAGTATCTCTGTACGCTCTACTACAGTGGTCAGGTGACGCTTTGCATTAACCTCGCAGACACCACGTGACACCTTACCGTTCTCACTCAGGGTATTGGCCACACGGAATCCAACCATTGAGTATACGTTCTTGGAACCCTCAGGCAGAGAGCTCAGGAACTTACCCATCACTGCAAAGCAGTCGCGGCCGTAGAAGTCATCGGCATTGATTACGCAGAACGGCTCGTTGATTACATCCTTTGCCATGAGTACGGCATGGTTGGTACCCCAAGGTTTGGTACGGTCCTCAGGGCAGCTGAAACCCTCAGGCAGGTCATTGATGCTCTGGAATACCACCTGAGTCTCTACATGACCCTCATATTTCTTAAGCACAAGCTTACGGAAATCATCCTCAAAGTCCTTACGGATAATAAATACCACCTTACCGAATCCGGCGCGGATAGCGTCAAAAACGGAGTAATCCATGATTGTCTCACCACTGGGGCCAAGCGCGTCAAGCTGCTTGAGTCCACCGTAACGGCTGCCCATACCGGCTGCCAGAACAACAAGTGCTGGTTTCATATTTTCTGTATTTAAATACTGTCTTATGATAGACTGCAAAGTTACACTATTTTTCCCATGAAAATTGTCTATATTCGCATTCAAATAACAAGGTTATGAAAAAGTATATCATAGGAATTCCGTTGGTTCTGGCACTTCTTTTTGCCACCAACTGCAATAACAGCCAACCCGCCGTCGTAGAGGAGGTTGATGCCGATACCATTATCCTGGATGCCGATCAGTACGTGCGTTTTGAGACCACCCAGGGAAACTTTACGATCAAGCTCTACCGCGAGACCCCGCTCCATCGCCATAACATGGTACGTCTGGCACGTAAGGGTGTCTATGACAACCAGCTGTTTTTCGGTATCAAGAAAGGATACAAGATTCAGTGCGGTGACATACACTCCAAGAACGCCAAGCCCGACAAGGAGATTGGTATAGACATAGAGGATGATACCATTGCATCCGAGGTTGATCCCTGGCGTTTCTACCACAAACGCGGAGCCGTAGGACAGGCCAGCACCGTTCAGTTCAAGTACTCCACCAGCCAGCAGTTCTATATAATCACCGGCAGCAGGGTCAAGACCAACACCCTCCCGACACAGGAGAGCAAGATCAACAAGCGTTACCGTCAGGTGGTTAAGGATTCTCTCACCCAGCTGCACGCCAAGGAGCTGCGTGAGTGGAAGAAATACGGCGAGAACAAGAAGATCAGCAAGCTGAATGACCAGCTCAACAAACAGACCGACGCAATCATGAAGGACCGCAGGACGTTCTCATACTCCAAACAGCAGATAAAGGAGTACGGAGAGGTAGGCGGTGCGCCCAATCTGGACGGCATGTATACCGTATTCGGAGAGATAATTGAGGGTATGGATGTAGTGGAGGCAATCTCACAGCTCCCTGCCATACGCAAGAACGGACGTCCCGATCCGGACGTAAAGATTATAAGGGCCTACGTCCTGGAGGATGAGGCCGCTGCTGCACAGTAAATCAGAGATTATCTACCTGACTCCTGAAACTCTGCCACAACGCATCATCGGGCAGAGGAGCCTTGACGTCTATCATCTGGTGTGACACCGGATGCTCAAACTGTACGCGGTATGCATGCAGTGATATGCTGCCGTCAGGATTGGAGCGCTCGGCCCCGTACTTGAGGTCACCCTTTATGGGGCAACCCATCTTGGCCAGCTGGCAGCGTATCTGATGGTGACGTCCGGTCATCAGCTCCACCTCAAGGAGATGGTAATTCACGGAACTTGCCACCAGCTTATAGTTCAGGATAGCCTGTTTGCTGTTTGGAACCTCATGGTCATAGGCGAATGAGCGGTTCTGTTTCTCATTACGCACAAGCCAGTTCACCAACTGGCCCTCCGGTTTAGCCGGGCGGTTCTTCACGATAGCCAGATAGCGTTTGTCAACGCTCCCCACGCGGAACATCTCATTGAGACGTGCCAGTGACTTGCTCGTTTTGGCCAGCACCACCACTCCGCTCACAGGGCGGTCCAGACGGTGCGGCACACCAACGAACACATTACCGGGTTTGGCATACTTCTCCTTAAGATACAAGGCGACAGTGTCCGACAACGGAACGTCGCCGGTCTTGTCACCCTGTACTATCTCACCCGGTAGCTTGGAGACAATAATGATATGATTATCCTCGTAAAGCGGTGTCATCACATACTCATTCCGCCATCCACCTGCAGAACCTGGCCGGTCACGTATGAGCTGTCATCGGACACAAGGAACAGGGCTGCCTTGGCAATCTCCTCAACTTGGGCACCACGCTGCAGAGGAATTGACTTGCACCACTCTGCCAGCTTCTCCTCAGGGATCTTACCGGTGGTCATCTCAGTGAGCACGAAACCCGGGGCAATCACATTGGCACGTATGCCGCGTGAAGCCATCTCCTTGGCAACAGACTTGGTAAGTCCAATCAGACCGGCCTTTGATGCCGAGTAGTTTGTCTGACCTGCATTTCCGTGCAGACCTACCACTGATGATACGCAAAGGATGTTACCGCTGCGCTGACGCATCATCTGCGGGGTGCATGCCTTGATGAAATTGAATGCAGACTTGAGGTTGGTATCGATCACCTCATCCCACTGCTGCTCATTCATACGCATCATCAGGCCGTCACGTGTAATTCCGGCGTTGTTCACAAGGATATCAATGTGACCGAACTCCTTTACCACCTCATCGACCATCTGTGCTGCGCCCTCATAGCTGGCTACATCCACACGATAACCTTTTGCCTTTATGCCGTTGGCACTCAGCTCTTTCTCCATAGCCTGTGCCTTCTCTACGCTGTTGATATAAACGAATGCCAGGTCTGCGCCCTCAGCTGCAAAAAGCTGGGCCATAGCAAGACCTATTCCACGGGTTGCTCCGGTAATGAGCACCGTCTTTCCTGTCAGTTTTCCCATTTAATTGTTAAGTTTAACGTTATTAGAATCAGGATTATACCCCAAGGCTCCATATATAAGTCTGCGAGCCTCAAAACGTATCTCCTCCCTGGTATTTCCCTGCCAAAGTTTTCCCCTGATGTAGGGAGCCTCAAAACCGCGCATGCAGTTATGCATGATCTCTGCGGTACGTTTTACGCTTACCACATTGAATGCGCCCGATGTCTTACCCTCGGTGATTATGGTCTGAAGCATCTGTTTCTGCTTAAAGTCAAATCCCTTACGGAAATGCTCCAAGCCCCAGCTGTTACGGAAGAATCCCGATTTAAGAGTACCGTTACGGTCTACCATCTCCTTGATGAAACGAAAATAGCCGAATATGAACTCCACTATCTTCTGCTGGGCGGGAAGGTTCTGGTTGGCAATCTCACCCAGCTGGGCAAGCACCTTCTCAACCTCACTGTTTATGACAGCCTGGAACACCTCAACCTTACTTTCAAAATAGGCGTACAGTGTCCTGCGGCTCAACTTAGCCTCCTCGGCTATGTCTATCATAGTGGTCTCGTCATAACCCTTTCTTACAAAGAGGTTCTTGGCGGCCTCTATAAACTGGTTTCTTGTTTTAGGATTCTCCATAAGATCTGTTAGGGTTACAAAAGTACTAAATTTGTGAAAGTATAAAAGAATAACTGCAAAAGATTTGTCTATATTGCACAAAAGAGCTACCTTTGCACTCGCAAAACAGAAATCGCGGAGTGGAGCAGAGGTAGCTCGTTAGGCTCATAACCTAAAGGTCGGGGGTTCGAATCCTTCCTCCGCAACAAAATCGGGGTCCCAATGGGGCCCCGAATTTTTTTGTGGAGGAAGGATTCGCCAATACCTTTTATCCAATAATTTCTTGTGGTGTGAGGATAAGGAGGGATTGGGCGTTGTCGGCGGGTGCGGACTTCTTTTCTTTGTCGTAGTGCCAGGTGGGGTTCTGGTTGGTCCACTTGTAGATCCAGTTGTTGGAGTAGCAGATCCAGAATATCAGACCAAGGCCTATGAGCCAGTAGATAAGTTTCTTCCACCACGGGGTCTTGTCGGCAAAAGGATCGGGCTCTGCCTTGAGCGGGCTGCGGCCAACCTCCGTCAGAGTTGCTCCGAATGTGATATTCACCTTGACCGATGCGTTGATTGCCCAGCCGTTGGCATTGAGCAGCGGTGACAGGTTACGCTTACGTATCTTGAGCCAGGCCAGAAGCATAGACGGACCGGAGATCACAACCATGATAGCGGCAATGACCAGAATCCATTTCCACAGACTCCACTGTGATGCAGAATCCGACATCTTTGTCAGTGCATCAAGCAGGGTGCCCAAAGCCAGGCCAATCGCAGCAAAGATACCGGCGAAAGTAGCTATATCAAACGGTTTCTTCTTGTCATCGGCATTTCCGGATGTGGCTCCGTCAACCTTTGCCGTCATATCGGCCATTACCTTGCTGTCCTTCTCGGCAGCCTTCTTCTCTATGGTAGTCTCAATGTAGCGACCTATTTTGCGGTAAGGTGCCCAGAATGCCTGACGTATGCTGATAGGATTCTCAACAATCTTGAATACGGTTGCATCCCACTCCACGCCTGCACGGTCATAGAACAGTCCGTTCTTGCCCTCACGCAGGTCTGACACGTCACCATCGGTCATCACGGCGGCTATGATCATCTTGTCGCCGGTGATCTTGTTGACGCAGTTGCAGTACAGTATGTACATGCCGCTGAGCGATGTAGCCGTGGCATGAGGTCCCATATCGGGAACCTTGAGACAGAGCTCGCAGCAGCGCTCGTCGATATAGAGCTGACCGGCCTGGAATATTGCCTTGCCGTCCGGATCATAGAAGTCACGGAATGAGACAAAGTTGCACAGGAATGTGTAGAAGTCGCGGTACAGATGCAGCAGCTTTGCCACCTCATCTATAGAGAGTGACTCTGACTCCAGAGCCTTGTCATCATCAATTATCTTGAGCAGGTCGGCCTTGCGGTCAGCCTTGAGTATGGCATCCACCTGGTCTATGCCCAGGCTCTCAACCTCGGCTCCGGCCTTCTGTCCAAGCCAGGCCTCATAGGGTGACAGCTTAGCCAGGAATGCGCCCCACTGCTCCTCCGATATCTCAGACGCTCCGGCAAACTCTTTCTCCAGAGCCAGATTGACCAGTTTGTCAAATGTAGCCTGCCAAACCGGATTGATACGTCCGTCCAGCGGGAGCATCCTGCTGTCCGACACACGTGCCAGAGGATAGCTGGATATCTCATCGGCACAGGCAGAGAGGTCCTTGTCACTTATGGTCTCGATACGGCTTACTGATACGTCCAGGGCATTGGTGCTACCTGCATGGAATGTAGCCAGTTTGCAGCGCATAAAATAGTCGGCCACCTTACCCTTGATGCTCTGAACCAGGTCATATACAGCTGCTGTATCATCACCGAACGGCATGATAGAATCCTTGTTGTCAGCAGCAGCCTTTTTCCAGCCTGAGTATGCGGCAAGTGCGCCGTAGAACTGCTCTACCAGCTCTGCATCGACTCCCTGCAATCCGCAACGGTCAGTCTTACCGCCTACGGTTGCTATGGCCGCAGCGATGGTTTTCTTAAGATCATCATCCTTGGTTGACTGCTCGGTTATGATACCGTCACCGTTCAGTGCGGTCTTGGCAAAGATAGCCACGCTGTCATCGGCATCAGCCACGGATATGCTGTCCTTATTCAGCCCCAGGTTCTTGAGAATATGCTTAGCCGATGCCAGCAGTCTGGCGCCATCGGGATTATCGGTATTGAAAGCAGAAAGCGGCAGAGTATCCTCTTTCTTAAGCAGCATGTCGGGATCCTTAAGGATGGAAGTGATCCACTCTGCAGCCTTGACCACCTCATTTACATGAATACGTCCGTCATTGTTGTAATCAAGCATCTGCAGGGTCTTGGCGTCAAACTCCAGCCCTACAACAGGAGAACTCAGGACAGTCCACAGTTTCTGGTCAAGTTCACCCAGATGACGGATATCCTCACCGCTCTTTATGTTCACCCGGTTCTTTCCACCTATCGTGGAAAACTTCCAATCATAATTACCCATAAGCAATATATTTAGTCCATTCTATTATCGTGGCTCAAATATAAACAAAAAGATTATACCTTTGAATCATTAAAATTTATCAATAATGAAAAAAGCCATTACCATTCTGGCACTTGCGTTTACAGTCAGCGCATTTGCACAGCAGGAGATCCGTCTCTATGACGGCATAGCCCCCGGCAGCGAGGGAATTCAGGACAACGAGCGGGTCAACCGCGCTCCCGACGGCACCATCCAGACCATATCCGGCGTAGTAACCCCCTCCATCACCGTCTATCTGCCCAGTGCCGATAAAGCCACCGGCACGGCAGTCATACTCTGCAGCGGAGGAGGCCTGATGTCACACTCCTGGGGTACCGACGTCATCAACATGGCCCGATGGCTCAACGAGCGCGGTATCGCGGCCATCGGTCTCAAGTACCGTACCCGCGTCATGGGCGGCGCTGGCGGTCCCAGGATGGGAGGCGGCGGACAGGCGCTCAGCGCATCGGTCACCGAGTTCAGCAAGATAACCAAGTCCAACGCCAACCCCGATACATCAGAGAGCGGCATCAAGAACATAGACAACGCCATCAATGACGCCCTGCGCGCCATGGAGATAGTACGCGAGCATGCCGCCGAGTGGCATATCAACCCCGACAAGATAGGCTATCTGGGCTTCTCGGCCGGCGGCGGAGTTGGAATAGGAGCAACCGTCCGTGCCGATGCCCAGCACCGTCCCGCCTTCATAGCAACCATCTACGGTCCCTCACTGATTGACGTAGAGGTACCCGAGAACGCCCCCAAGCTCTTCATCGCCACCCGCGGTGACCACCACAACGTAGCGGCCGGTCTGGTATCCCTCTACCTTGACTGGAAACGTGCCGGAGCCAACGCCGAGATGCACCTTTACGACGACGGTACCGGTCCCTTCGGTCCCGACGATCCCGGCAACACCAGCGGCACCTGGCGGGAATCTTTTTACCGGTGGATTACCTATAATAGGTTTTAATATTATCGCAGGTGCGGGCGTATTATTACTCGCACCTTCGGTGCTCGGGCGTTTTTGACTTTCTTGGCCCGAAGGGCCTTGAAAGTCGTTAGCTGGAATGTCAAGACATTCCTTGACCTCATTTTAGTTTCCTTCGGAAACACCCATCTTCCAGATGGGTTAGTCTGCGTATTAGAAACAACCTTTTTTTAGTTTGGGGCGGCGACGCCCCAAACCCGTTCCATTCCACTTCGTTCCATTCCACTCCGCCGGCCTTCCAGGCCGGGTAAAACCAAGCCTCCAAACGCTTCGCTTTGGAGATTTGGTTTTACTGAACTGCAGCTGGAAACCGTGCTAGTGTGTGCAACTGGAAACCAAGTGCATACCAGCCTCACGCACAGGGAAACAGATATATGTTTGGAAAGATCCAGCCGTTGAAACGGCTGGCTACCCCCATCACGTGCCTAACGGCACACCCCAACGCAGGTGCAAACGTATCATAACAGATATGCCGTAGGCATAACATAAGGGTAGCCAGCCATTTCAATGGCTGGGTTATGGGTGTAAACACCATTTTTTACCAATGCCGTAGGTATTGGATATTAACGCAGGTGCAAGCGTATTGGGGCGAGCGAATGCCTGGAGCGAGAACGCGGACCCGGAGGGCCGCCAAGCGACCAGAGGGAGCGCGTTTGCCTGTGGCAAACTAAAAAAAGGTGGCAGCGACCTGATTCTAAACGCGCAAAGATATAAGCGGATGATAAGAAAGGAATTCTATGGTACTGCTTCAAGCGGGAGAGTAGGTCACTGCCGTTTTCAGGACGCCTAAATAGAAACCACAGCACATTCGGATAGTGATAAAAAACAAGGACACTCCGGACTCATTTGTCCAGAGCGTCCTGAAAAACGGCAGCGACCTACTCTCCCACTTGCGCAGTACCATCGGCGTGAACGGGCTTAACTTCTCTGTTCGGAATGGGAAGAGGTGGAACCCCGCCAC
>Ga0265298_10002186_pt1 | contig 27681 bp, 24 predicted proteins | sample AusTroGonzalo_MG_3_FD_193486 | JGI IMG/M metagenome (GOLD analysis project Ga0265298, IMG submission 193486) | Bovine rumen microbial communities from tropical cattle in Woodstock, Queensland, Australia - Gonzalo_01 | ecosystem: Host-associated > Mammals > Digestive system > Stomach > Rumen ...
CGCCGTTTAGCATAACAGATGAGATTTTTGAATCACAATACTCATTTTACCCGCCGGAATAATAACCCTCATCCCCACGTATAAGCATGTACCAATTTTACCCAAACTCCCTACATTTTTGGTACATGGTTAGATAAAACAAAGCAGAACAATCTGAAAAAGATAGAGAAAAATCATGTACACACCGCCGTTTAGGATAACAGATGAGATTTTGCGGTTAGTATCCAGGAGCAGCAAAAAGAAACGGATAAAGAAACGGATAAAGTAACGGATATGATGAAAAAAGTATGCCACAAATCAATTTGTACAAAAAAAAATGTATTATCTTGCGTATATGCAATTTTTGTTGTAATTTTGTGGCGTGAAAAAATAAAACCGTTCAAATGGCAAAAAAGATATTCTTATTCCTTGGCGTGCTGATATGGTTTGTCTCCGCCAGTGCAGAAGAGGTGGTTCGCCTTATTCCGCTTGCCGGTACGGCGCAAGATATACCGGTGGCTTCGTTGCAAAAGATCGTGTTTACGACGGATAGTATTGTGTTTGTTCGTAAGGCTTCTAATCCCGAACCGCCCGACGCGGTTTATAAATACGATTACAGTGCGATGCTCTTTGTGCCCGCAGAGCCGCATTCAATCGAGAGTACGATTGTTCCAGAACAGTCCCGGAGTACGAAATTCATACGTGACGGTCGGCTCTATATCCGGCATGACAATACGATTTATGATGTTTTGGGCACACCCAAAACAATTCAAAATTAAGAATACAAAATTAAGAATGAAACGAATCAAATTTATACTATTGTTACTTATTGCTCAGGTGACAGTGTACGCGCAGACGTACGTGTGGAAAGATGGCATGCCGGTTGTGGAGGACCCGGACAGTATCACTTTTGTGAAGCCGGACATGGGGGCGCAGGTAGTGAATGTCAAGGAGAACTATGGTTCTCAGACCATCACCTATCTCTATCTGACCAAGGACTATGAGGGTAAACCCTTGTGGCAATCCGCCGTGCTCTATCTCTCCAACAAACAGGTAGAGAGCAAGTATGTGGGTAAGATGGCGCTGTACAACCATTATACGATCATGAGCAGCGACGAAGCGCCTTCTGCCGGCAAGGTATGGGATCTACAGGCGGCGGCTATAGGATCCGGGATGTCGGTCGTGAGTCCGGATTTTGAGGGTTTTGGCTATTCGAGCGACAGGATGCAGGCATATTGTTTTGCAGAAGTGAACGCGCGCGCTTCTATTGATGCGTTGTTAGCGGCGCGGGAATGGCTGGTTGGCGAGGGCTACACGCTCTCGGACACGCTCGTCAACTATGGTTATTCGCAGGGAGGACAGACTACTGTCGCCGTACTCAAACTGTCCCAAACGGAGTATAAGGACAAAGTCCGTTTTATGATGAGTATCGCTGGTGATGGTCCGTACGATTTGTCGCTGACGTACCACAAGTTCTTAGCGTGGAAGAAATGGGGGCTGACGGCAGCTTTACCGCTGACGGTCATCACGCTCAACGAACTCTTTCATCTGGATATAGACTACAAGAATCTGTTCCTGCCGCCTTTGGATACGAATTGGAAAATGTGGTTTCTGTCCAAGAAATTCGACCTGACAGAGGCGAGTCAGCTCATCGCCCAAGACAGTATTCAGCAGTATATCCAGCCTGTTTATTGCGACAGTACTTCCGCAGAAGTCCGTTCTATTCTGACGTACTCTGACCGGCTTAATGTTACGAACGGCTGGACGCCGGATTCGGAGACACAGCTCAAGATGTACCACTCTCAAAACGATGATGTCGTGCCCTTTGAGAACTCGCGTAACCTCTATCGGTTCTTCCTGCAGAATGACTGTGGTAAGGTGGTGTTTGACAGTACGACGCTCAACTCCACGCACCTTGGATCCGCTACGACGTTCCTTTTCAGTATCATGTCGGATTTCCAGAATCTCTGATCATGACTCCAGAGTTAGTATAGAGCTATCATGCGAGGAGTCTTGTCTATCAATCGTACGCCTGACGGCAGATGATTTCAATGAGGAACAGTTATATAATGGCTTCAATCCCTTGCGACACCTTCTTGTAGAAACGGCATTGGGAGATAGTCAGCAGATAAATTAAATCATGTACACACCGCCGTTTAGGATAACTGATTGTTATTGCTAAATTACTAGTGTTGCGTTAATTCTGTCCATCATGCTTATATCTTGCTGATATTTAGTAAATTATAAGCATATTTTGATTTTTTGATTTGAAAAACTTTTTTGGCATTTTTTGTTCTTTGAATGATTGGACATCTTGGATGTGAGTGTTTGGTTTAACAGGGTCATTGCAAATTTATTTGAGAATGAGCCTGTTAAAGCAAAGACTCAGATGATGCAATCATCAATCATTCAAATATTTTTTTATGTTTTTTTGGTTTAATAAAATTATCGCAACAGTACTATTGCTAAATGATTAATGGTGACGCAAGCAGAGCTTGCTTAATGGTGAACCTCTCTGAAGCAAAAAATTGAAATTAATGAAAAATAACAGATATCTATATTGGATTTTAATTGGTATATGTACGGTGGTGATGGGAGCGTGTTCGCCGACGGACGAACCGACTCCGGTAGAAAACAAACCGCTGATAATCATGGATACCGATATCGGTTCCTCCACCGATGACCTGTTTGCTATGGAGATGCTCTACGACTACGACCGTCGCGGGTTGTGTACGTTATTGGGCGTCATCGTGAACCGTGAGGGCGAGAACTGCGCTGCTTGCGCGGATGTAATGAATACATGGCATGGTTTCGGAGCTCTTCCGCTGGGTCTTGTGCGTGACGGTCTCAAAAACCCCAAAGTGTGGATCGATTACGGGCAGATGCCGTATTATAAGCTACAAGACAGCACGTATATGTTCCGCCGCTCCGTAACGGACTACGCCGCTTTGCCGGACGGATGGAAACTATACAGGCAATTGCTATCCGAGCAAAAGGACCATTCCGTCACGATATGCTCTATCGGTTTCTTGGTTTGCTTAGCGCAGCTTTTGCAGTCTGAGGGCGATGAGTATTCGCCGCTCAACGGAGTCGAGCTGGTACGCAAGAAAGTACGTCAGGTCTATCTTCAGGGCGGAGCCTTTGCGGAGGCCGAGGAGGCGGATTATAACATGACACAAGGCACGGAATGTTCCCACGCGTTTTTCCGACTATTCCCCAAAGAGGTAGAAATCATCTTCTCGCCAATGGAAGTGGGGCAAATGATTGAATACGTGCCGGAACAGGTGATCGAGGATATCCATTGGACGGATATCCATCCGGTCAAGCAGGTCTATAAGAACTGTAATTGCGATACGGGTCAGCGGCTGTGGGATGTGTGTACGGTGATGAATGCGGTGGAAGGTGAACTCTTTAGCCTCTCGGAGTATGGAACAATGGTTCTTACGCCGGAATGTTACACGGTTTTCACACCGGATGAGAATGGGAACTGCCGCTATCAGATACCGCGCGATGCCATGTGGGCCGACCAAATACTGAGCAAAATTCGCGCGCTTAATGCCGTAAATAAATAATATGAGGTCTTATTCAGAGGACCTATAGACTATTATACGTAAACATTAAAATTACAAAAAAATGCGAAAGATTATTGCAATCCTATTGATGAGCGTAATGGCACTGGGTGCAATGGCTCAATCGCCGGTTTATCGTGTAGGTGACAAATACATGATGGACGGAAACATGATGAACAAGAAAGAGTTCAAGGGTTATCTGAAGAACACCTGCCCTGAGGCTTTTCAGTTGTTTAACAATGGTTACAAACTCAGTGTTGCCGGATGGAGTTGTTTCGGTGTGGGACTGACATTGAACTCGGTCGGAAGTGTTATGCTGCGGCGCTATATTCGTAAGAATGCGCAGAAAGACGAGTTGTACGATGTCGGCTCAGCTCTCTCTTCTGCGGGTGCCAGTATTACTGTGGCAGGTATCACCTGTCTGGCTGTAGGTTACACGCGGATGCACAAAGCGGCCAAACTCTACAACATCGAGAAAGCGAACCGTCCCGACCTGAGATGGGTGTTCGCCGTGAATAACGACGGCGGTGTGTCTATCGCCATGCAGTTTTGATTCCTCTTGCGGCAAACATACAGCCGATGATACGAAAAAAGCGACCTGAAAAGGCCGCTTTTTCGTTTGGTGCATCCTCATTATTTCAATCGCAGGAAGCCGATGCCGAAGCGCTCCACGGCAGCGCGTTCCAGGTCTTCCCGTACCGATGGGTCAGCGATGCTGATGAGTGCTTTCGCACGGTCTGCCAGCGGCAGGTTGCGCAGATAGACGATACCGTGCTCCGTGGCGATGTACTGCGCCTGGAAGCGGGTGGTGACCACGCCGGCACCGGGAGCCAGACGGGCTACGATCTTCGACTGCCCCTTCGAGGTCATGCTCGGCAAGGCAATGAAGCACTTGCCGCCTTCGGACAGCGCGCCGCCGTACATGAAATCGTGTTGGCCGCCTACGCCGGAGATGACGGTCTCGCCGATGGAGTCCGCACATATCTGTCCGGTCAGGTCCACCTCGACCGCCGAGTTGATAGCCATCACACGCGGGTTCTGGCGGATGATCTGCGGGTCGTTGGTCCAGGCTACGTCACGGATGACAAAATCCCGGTTGCCGTCCACGTAGTCATACAGATGCTGCGAACCCAAGATGAGGCTTCCCACCGATTTGCCGGGCAGCACTCTCTTGAGGCTGTTGTCAATGACGCCGCTTTCGATGAGGGGCAGCACGCCGTCGGTGATGGCTTCGGTATGCAGGCCGAGATGCTGATGGTTGCGCAGGGCGTTGATGACGGCATTGGGAATACCGCCCACGCCTATCTGCAGCGTCGCGCCGTCAGGGATTTCCGAGGCTACATAATTGCCGATCTTCGTCTCTATCCCGTTCGGTACGGGTGTCGGCACTTCCACTAACGGCACGTCGCCACGGCACATGGCTGTGATCTTGCTCACATGGATGACCGGGTCGCCGAAGGTGCGCGGCATGTACTTGTTGACCTGCGCGATAATCGCCCGCGAACATTCGGCCGCGGAGAAGGCTATGTCCGCCGAGATGCCGAACGAGCAGTAGCCCTCTTCATCCGGTTCGCTCACGTTCAGGAACGTCACGTCTACCGGTATCTGCCGGCTGCGGAAGAGGAAGGGCACTTCGCCTAAGAAAGCGGGAATGGTATCAGCGACGCCTTCGCGCATGGCTTTGCGCAAGGTGTTCGGCACAAAGATAGACAGTGCGCGGAAGGAGCCCATCAGTTCGCGTTTGGCGTACGGTGCATCCTCCGGATGAATACCGAAGCCGGAGATGAGTTTCACATCCCGCAGTTCGGCGGCGCGTGCCGTCAGCGCGTTCAGCAGCACGGTAGGGATACTCGTACTGCCCTGTACGACAATGGTGTCGCCGGAGCGGACATGGCGCACCGCCTCCGCCGGACTAACGTATCGGGGGGAGTTCTGTGGGGTCATAGGGGTCATATAAACTATAATCTTCGTTGAACTTACGGAGTCGTTCGTCTAACAGCTCATACTGGTCTTCCCGGATCGTGGAAGCGCATCCGCGCATGCCTTCCCGCTGTGCGCCGGTGCTCTCCAGCGCGATAGCGGACACGCCGTAGTAAATGAGTTTGTTCACTAATTTCTTGCCGGACCAGTTTTTATAGCCGAAGGTGAAGAAGAAGCCGTCGCCTACTTCCTGACCGTTGGTGTCCTTGTCATAGACGATATGGAATCCGTTGCGAATCAATATATCCTTAATCTTCCTTGCGCGCCGCGCATATTCACGTGTGTTGTCCACATAACGCAGTCTGCCTTCGCACGCCGCCTGCAGCATCGCCGCCATGCCGTACTGCACCGAGTGACACACGCCGCTGGACAGCACGTAAAGGAAGATATACGCGAAACTCTGCAGCAGTTCGCCCTGGTTATGCAACCGCTCTGCAAGAGCAGGGTAGATGCGTTTGCCTAACACCGGGTCAATCGCCACAAAGGCGGCACGCTGGCCGGCATAACTGAATATCTTCGAGCAGGAAATCAATTGGATGCAGTTGTGTGTGTAGTGACCCACGGAGGGCTGGTAGGGCTCGATGTACGGATGTCCGCGGTCCGGGTCGCGGAAGTCCATGTTCAGATAGGCGAGGTCCTCCAGTACGATAGCGTCGTACTGCGTGGCCAACTCACCGATGGTCCGCAGTTCCTCGTCCGTGAGGCATGCCCAGGTCGGGTTGTTCGGGTTGCTATACAGGATACCGGCTATATGTCCGCTTTGCAGGTGACGCTCCAACTCGTCACGCAGTTTCGGTCCGCGAAAATCCGCGATGTCAAACGCATCGATCTTGCTGCCGATCACGTGACACTGCATTTTCTGTACCGGGAAGCAGGGGTCGAGGAACAGGATGGTATCTTTCTCCGGATGCAGCTGGATGAGTAGCATGTTCAGCGCAAAAGCGGCTTGCATCGATCCTACGGTAGGCAGGATGCACTCGGGCGGACGCTGCAGGTTGACGAACGCCCGCACGAACTCCGAGCCCCATTTCTTCACTTCCGGAATACCGATGATGTTCGGGTAGTGGGAGGCGCATCCGTTCAGCAGCGCCTGATGTTCGGCTTCAATGCCTATCCTTTCGGCCGGCAGACCCGGTTCGCCCAAGGCCATGTTGACGTACTCCACGTCCGTTGCTTTCTCAATATTCCGCACCACGCCTGCCAACTGACGGATACTTGCCGTCCCCAATTCATCAAAATTACGCAAGCCGAACTGCCGGCAAATGCTGTCAACGATATGTTTATCTAATGGAAAGTGCATTTTTGTAGTTTATATTATTAGTTTATAGTTGTTAGAAGTTTTTTTAGTTTATAGTGGATAGTTTATAGTTGATAGAAGTTTTTTTTAGTTTAAAGTTGATAGTTTATAGTTGATAGAAGTTTTATAGTTTAAAGTTTACAGTTTATAGATTTTCTTTTGGAGAATCCATGAAACTGTTTTGTAAACCGGAAAGAACACGAGCTGTTTCAGCAATAAGAGTCTCTAAATTACTAAATTCTGTTTGATTGATATATCCTTCATCTACAGCTACCTCTAATTGGCTCATAACTTCCATCAAAGACCCAAAAGCGATTTCGAGAAATCGTATCTTGTCCTTGTTGGAATAGCGAGTCATTCCCTCCGCAATATTGGATGTGACAGAGACGGAAGCTCTACGCATTTGGTCGCATAGGGCAAATTGCTCTTCTTTTGGAAACTTTTTTATTAAGCAATATACATTGCGTCTTACTTCGCACGCTTTGATATATGCTATTAATTTCCTGTATCCAAAAAATTCCATAATACTTCTTTCAACTTTAAACTTTCAACTTAAAACTTTCAACTAGACGACTTCTTTCAACTTTCAACTTTCATCTTTCAACTTTATTATAGCCGGCTTCGACGGCGGCAATGTTGGTCTTTACGACGGCTTCACCTTTGCGTGCGAAGATACGCTCCACGCCGGCGGTCATCTTGTCATGCTCGATGCCTAACATCGGTATCGCTGCACCCAGCAGCACCATGTTGGCAGCCTGCGCCGGTGCGCCGGCTTCCTTGGCCAGCGCCTCTACATCGAGCAGCACATGGTTCTTGTGGGCACGGATACGCGCCAGCACCGTTTCCAGGTCCGGATAATCGGGAATATTGAGGAACGGCACGCACGAGCTCACTATCCAGCCATCCGGCGCCAGATACTCGATGTAACGCAGCGCCTCCATCGGCTCCAAGGAGATGATGAGGTCCGCACCGCCTTTGGCAATGAGGTCACTCATGATCGGTTCGGATGACAACCGTAGGTTCGACTGCACGTCTCCGCCGCGTTGCGACATACCGTGCACTTCCGCCTGCTTGAGGTACAGACCCTCCTGCAGGGCGGCTTCTCCGATAACAGTGGCGATGGAGAGGATTCCTTGTCCGCCCACACCGGCCAAAATAATATCTTTTTTCATTTACGATTTAACGATTTACGATTTAACGATTTATTGACGATTTATTATTGACGATTTGACGATTCTTTATTATTGACGATTTGACGATTCTTTATTATTGACGATTTGTATTTATTTACGATTTACGTGGCGGTCAATTGAACAATTATTCCCAATTGAACAATCATTCGTCCAATCGTCAATCGTCCATTCGTCAATGCTTATTGGCTTTCAAATGCCGCTTCAGCGTCTGGATGCACTCGCGGCGGGCGATGACAACGGATGTGCCCGGATAATCGATCTCCTCGCGCAGCACGCTTTTGATCTCCTCCATGTTCTTGGGCAGGGGCACGACCACGCGCACATGTTCCGGCGCGACGCCTAATCCGCAGCATATCTGCTCCAGCCGTCCGGTACCGGCGCTGTCCTGTCCGCCGGTCATGCCGGTGGTCAGATTATCGGAGATGAGCACCACCACGTTGGCGTTCGCGTTCACGCAGTCCAGCAGACCCGTCATGCCCGAGTGGGTGAACGTACTGTCGCCTATGACGGCTATCGCCGGGTGCTGACCCGCGTCGGCCGCTCCTTTGGCCATCGTCACGGATGCACCCATCTCCACGCAGGCGTGGATGGCATGGAAAGGCGAGAGGGCGCCTAAGGTGTAACAGCCTATATCGCCGAAGATACGCGGGGACGGGTACTCACGCGCCACTTCGTTCAGCGCCGCGTACATGTCGCGGTGGCCGCATCCCTGACATAGTGCAGGCGGACGACCGACCACGATCGCCTCTTTCTCGCGTGTCGGCAGTGCTTCCAGACCCAATGCCTGGCGCATGCAGTCCGGACTCAGTTCGCCCATACGCGGCAGGTCACCGGTCAGGCGTCCTTTGATGACCACGTCCGAAGGCACCAAGCCGCGCAGCAACTCCTCCACCACGGGCTGACCTTCCTCGGCCACGAGGATCTCTTTCGCGCCGTCGCTCACCATCTGCGCTATCATCGCCTCCGGCAGCGGATACTGGGTGATTCTGAGGATTGACTCGCTCATCTCACCTTCTTCCTTCGTCCTTTGATTTTCCATGAGGTAGTTGTACGCTATGCCGGTGGTCACGATGGCCTTTTCCGGCCGTGTGCCGCGTACATAGCGGTTGTACCCCGCGCGTTCGCTCTCTTCCATGAAACGCGGTTGCGCCGCCACCAACTCGGCATAGTTCCGTTTGGCAAAAGCAGGTAATAAGATGAAATGATTGACATTCTCCGGCATGGACATGTCGTTCTGCGGTCGCGGTGTGGTGGTTGTCTCCACCACGGCACGGCTGTGCGCCATGCGCGTCGTCACACGCAGCAGCACCGGCGTCTTGAGCCGTTCGCTCAGATCAAAACCGTACGCCATCATGTCGTACGCCTCCTGTTGGTTACCCGGTTCGAGACACGGGATCATGGCAAACTTGGCATAGAAACGGCTGTCCTGCTCGTTCTGACTGGAGTGCATGGACGGGTCGTCTGCCGCCACAACAATCAGACCGCCGTTCACGCCCGTGATAGCCGCGTTCATGAAGGCGTCCGCGCACACGTTCATTCCTACATGCTTCATGCATACGAGCGCGCGCTTGCCCATGTACGACATACCTAACGCCGCCTCCATGGCGGTCTTCTCGTTCGTCGCCCAGCGGCACTGAATAGGTGGGAGGCCTTCGTCCTTCGTCCTTTCACCTTTCAACTTTAAACTTTCAACTTTCTGAATGTACTCCGTGATTTCTGTACTCGGCGTGCCCGGATAGGCATAGACACCGCTCAAACCGGCATCAATGGCTCCTTGCGCTATCGCCTCGTCGCCTAACAATAGATGTTTCATGATATAGATTGGTGTTTGTTTGTGTTTTTCCGCTGCAAAGATAGTAAAAATAAATGACATATGCAAATATCTGCCTATTTTTTGCAAATATTTGCAGACAATTCAGTCATTCCGGCAGAAACACTGCCGTCAGCGCACCAACCAAATACTCAGTTCATAGAGGCCGTAGACAGGCAGGGTGACGAGGAGTAGGGTGAAGGGATCGCCTGTCGGCGTGATGACCGCCGCGAGAATGAGGATGACGACAAAGACGTACTTGCGTCCCATGCGTAAGTGCTGCGCCTTCAGGACGCCTAACTTGGCGAGAAACCAGGTCACTACCGGCACTTCAAAGAGCAGACCCATCAGCAGCGCCAGCACGATGAACAGCGAGATATAGGAGCTGAGGCTGATCCGGTTCACCACTAATTCGATCACCTGATAGCCGCTCAGAAAACGAAATGAGAAGGGAAATATGAGAAAATAATCCAACAGCACGCCGAGCATGAACAGCGCCGTGGCGCTGACGACGAGGGAGATGCTGTAGCGTTTCTCCCGTTCGTAGAGGGCCGGCGCCACAAAGCCGTAGAGCCAGTAGACGATGAGCGGCAGCGCCAGCACAAAACCCGCCCAGAGCGACACCTCCACGTGCGTCATGAACTGCGCCGTCAGGTCGGTATTGAGGAACTGCACGTCCATCACACCCGGGCATAAGGCACTCCAGCCGGTGCACTCCGCCAGACGGCAGAGGGCACGGTAGAGCACAAAATCCGAGGAAGCCGGCGCAAAGAGCCAGCCGAAGAGCATATCCTTGCAGCAGAACGCCCCCACCGTGCATACCAACCATGCTGCCAAGGATTTCAGCAGCACGGAGCGCAGTTCGTCCAAATGATCCCAGAACGAGAGGTTAGACCGCTCGCTCTGCTCGCTGTTAGACCGTTCCACTGTTAGAGCGCTCGCTTTGCTCGCTGTTAGACTGCTTTTCCTGCTCCTCTTTCTCCTCCTCTTTGCCGTTCACGCCGTCTTTGAAGGACTTGACGCCCTTGCCGAGGCCGCGCATGAGTTCAGGAATCTTTTTGCCACCGAAAATGAGCAAAATAACGAGTACGATAAGAATAATTTCCCAAGTGCCAAGCATATACGTATGAATTAAAAATTAAGAATTCAAAATTAAAAATTATTTCTGTTTTAGTTGTTCAACCAAGTTGTCTATTTTCTGCATCTCCTCCGGGATGTGTATGCGTTGCGGGCAGTGGGGTATGCAATGGTCGCAACCGATGCAGTGGTCTGCCTGCCGCTGCCTCGGCACCGCACGGTCGTAGCCGTTCAGCCATCGTCTGGCGGATACGTTCTCCTCGGTGAGCATGTTGTTGTAATGGCTGAAGATAGCGGGGATATCCAGTCCGTAGGGACAGGGCATGCAGTAGTTGCAAGCCGTGCAGGGGATGGCGTTGAGGTTGCAAATCTCGTCCGCCAGGTGCATCAGCAGCGCATCTTCTTCCGCCGTGATAGGCCGTAGCGGCGAATAGGTGCGGCAGTTCTCCCTCAGGTGCTCCATATAGGTCATACCGCTCAGCACGGTCAGTATCCCCTGCGGCGTACCGGCATAGCGGAACGCCCATTCGGCAGGCGTTGCGTGGATATCCGCACGCTTCATCTCCTTGAGGATATGCGTCGGCTGTTTGGCGAGACGGCCGCCCAGAAGCGGCTCCATGATGACGCCCGGGATACCGCGTTTCTCCAGCTCGGCGTACAGATACGAGGCATTGGTGTTGCGCGGGTTGTTGCGCTTGGCGTAGTGCCAGTCGAGGTAGTTGAGCTGTATCTGCACGAAATCCCAGTGGTACAGGCCCTGGTCGTGCCACTGAAGCAACATGTCGAAGACGCGTATGTCGCCGTGGTACGAGAAACCCAGGTTGCGGATCACCCCTTTCTTTTTCTGCTCCACCAGCCAGTCGAGGATGCCGTTTTCCATATACCGGCCGAAGAAGGTCTCTATGGCGTCCTTGCCTCGCGAACCGCCGCCGATGCTATGTAGCAGCAGGTAGTCCACGTAGTCGGTGCGCAGGTATTCCAGCGAACGGCGGAACATGGCTTGCGACTCCTCGCGAGGCCACGCGGCTTGCGAGAAATTGCTCAGTTTGGTCGCGATGAAATAACTGCTGCGCGCATGCCGGCTCAGGGCGATGCCCGTCGCCTCTTCCGAGTGGCCCTGACAATAGACGGGCGAGGTGTCGAAATAGTTGACGCCATGCGCCAAGGCGTAATCCACCAGTTCGTTCACAGCCTCCTGGTCGATGGGCGCATCCCCGTTCTCACGTGCCGAGCCGGTGGAGGTGGTCGGCAGACGCATCATGCCGTAACCCAGGAGCGACACCCTGTCGCCCGTGTTGGGGTTGATACGATAGGTCATCTGCGCGGGATCGCTGTCAAACGTCCTTTCACCTTTCACCTTTAACCTTTCACCATTATTTTGACATGCCGTGATTAGCACCGACGTCCCGGCTACAGCCGCTGTACTATGTTTGATAAAATCTCTTCGATTCATAAATCACAAATTTCAAATTACCAATCATCAATCATCAATCATCAATGTCAACTCACAACGTGAGTGGACCTTCCTTCGACGTAGATGGCGCTGAAGGGCCGTGCCGGGCAGATGTATTCGCATTTGCCGCACCCTATGCACCGTTCCTGGTCTATAGCCGGCACGTGTACCGTGCGTCCGTCGGCCGTCGTATGCTCCACCATCTGGATAGCATCCGCCGGACAGTGCTTGGCGCATGCGCCGCAATGGTCGCCGTTGGCCACAGGGATACAGTTCTGCTCGAGCCATACTACGTGACCGATATGAATGAAGGGTTTATCTTCCTGTTTGATGGCCTGAATGGCTCCGGTAGGACATACCTGGCTGCAACGGTTGCATTCCGGACGGCAGTAGCCGCGCTCGAACGACATCTCCGGTTGCATGAACCGCATCGGGTCGGTCGAGGGACGGAGCACGTTGTTCGGGCATGCACTCACGCATAACTGGCAGGCAGTACAATGGCGCTGCATGTTACGCGCAGAGACCGATCCCGGAGGTGTGACCGGTGTCTGACGTTGCGGCGCCTGCTTGTCCTCTATCTCCGCCAGACCGCCATCCACCTTGATCTTCGTCTGTGCCATCGCTGCCGTACCCACCGCCATAACTGCACCGGTGACGAATGCTCTTCTGTCAGGCGAAGCCGGTCTGTCAGCGTTAGCGGTCTGTGCTCTGTCAGCGCAGCGGTCTTTGAGTGAAACGGTCTTGTAGCTGATCGCCCCGTCATGGCATTTGTCTATACAGTCACCACAGGCGACGCAGCGGCTTAAATCCACCGTGCCGTTCTTGAAATCAATAGCGGCGGCCTTGCAGTTCTTCGCGCAGAGCGAACACTTGCGGCACTTGTCTTCGTTGATCTGAATACGGAACAGCGAGAAACGCGCGAAGAAAGACAGGATCGTGCCCACCGGACAGACGGTGTTGCAGTAGGTACGGCCGTGCCTCCATGCCAGCACACCGAGCACGCCGAGCGTCAGCAGCGCCACCACGAACGTCGTCACGCTCCGCATCCATATCTCCGCCTCGGACAGCAGATAACTGTCGAGATGCGTCTCCATCGCCGCCAGACCGTTGATGAGCAGGTCATACAGCGGCTTGAACAGCGCATTGATGATGCGGCCGTAGGCAGAGTAGGGGGCTAACAGCGTAGTCACCGGCGCAAAACCCACGATGAGGCAGAGGATGAACACCACTAACACCGTGTAGCGCAGCCCTTTCTTCTCCGGCGAATAACTATAGCGGTTCTTCCGGCTTTTCCGGCCGAACCAACTGACTATATCCTGCATCACGCCCAACGGGCATATGATGCTGCAGTAGAGACGTCCGAAGACGAGCGTCAGAACAATCAAGCCGGCTAACACGCCGATGTTCAACGCCATCAGCGCCGGCAGGAACTGGATCCTGGCGACCCAGCCGAACCATAGGTTGATGCGCCAACTCACGCCGAGAAACAAGAGCGTCACGGCGATATAAAAGAAGGCAGCGAGGAGTATACGTATCTTGCGTAACATAAGATGATTGACGATTGGACGATTGACGATTTTTCGTAATTACGTAATTCTTAATTCTTAATTTATTTTACAAGCGAGGCTTGCAAAATATCCACGCACTCTTCCACGCTCTCGATTCCGTTTATCTGCGTGTCCATCGGACACATGCCCGAGCGGTCGCGGTTGAGGATCATCGGCACTTCCTCCGTGGCGAACACCCGCACGCCGTTCGCTTCGAACAGCTCCCGTGCCGGCGTACAGATGAGGTTTGTGTGCACTTGCTTCACTCCGCCGACAATCATGATGGCAGCGGCGGACTTGCCGATGATCTTGTCCGCTGCCACGGCGCCGTTCAGCCGTTCCGGCTGTTCGGTGATCAGTTCCAGCAAGTCACGGATGCCGCGGTTGGAGTGCGTTGTGAGCGAGTCGTGGTTATAGACCAGCAGGCTCAGCCCCTGCTCATTGAGCATCTCGAGCATCAGAAAGCCCTCCGGCGCCGCACCGCGCAGGATAGCCGTGCACGCAGCAGGCGTCTTGGCGTCCAACAGTCTCTTCTCCATCGGACAGAGGTCCGTGCTGTCCATGTTCATCATCAGCGGAATCTCCCGGCATGCGTACAGCCGGATGCCTGCCTCTTGGAGCATCGCCTTGGCGGGTGTGCTGACCAGCGGCGTGTAGACGGTCTTGACCTGACCTTCTATCAGCAGCGAGGCGGCCGCCTTGCCCACACGCTCATCGGCCACCGTGGCCCCGTGTAACCGTTCCGGTTCGTCCGACGTCAGACGCAACAGGTCCTGTACGCCCGGCAGACCGTACGTCGTCGTCTCGCCATGATTGACGATGACCATGCCGATGGACGGATCGCTCAGCGTGGACAGCATCTGTTCCCGTTGACGGGTGCAGCCGGTGCCTATCAGAATAAGCAGGACTGCTACAAGTGAGTAATGTTTCATAATCATATGGGGTTAGTAATTGTTTGATGTCAGCAACAGCCATGTCGCTATCGTGTGCGCCGCGGCACCGAGTACGATGAACACATGCCATATGGCGTGGTAGTAGGCGTGCGCTTCGTCCTTGTTGAAGAAATACGCGCCGATGGTGTAGAACACGCCCTCCGCCAGCACCCATCCGAACGCGGCGTGCGGCATATGCAGCCACATAGGACGGAGCATGAGCAGCGCCACCCAACCCATCGCCAGATAGAGCACAAGCGACAGATGCGGGTGCTTGCCCAACGCGATGAACTTACCGATGATGCCCGCTATCACGCAGGCCCACTGGAAGCAGAAGACCGTCCATCCGACCCAGCCGCCTACCGCCGACATACACAGCAGCGAGTACGAACCGGCTATCATCACGTAGATGGATATATGGTCGAAGATACGCAGGCGTGCTTTGAGTACCGGCTCCGTCACAGCATGGTACAGCGTCGAGGAGACGAACATCAGCAGCATGCCGATGAGGAACAGGGCGGTGCCGAGGGTGTTGAGTGTGGAGAGATGGGTGCTCAGAGACAAACGCAGCAGCGGCCACGCAAGAAAGAGCGTTGCTACAGACGGTACAAGGTGGGTCAGCATGTTCGCTTTCTCCTCGCCCGGCAGATGATGCCAATAGTTTCGAAGCCGCATCTTGGTTCGCTAATTTCGCTGCAAATTTACTACAAAAATTGCACATATGCAAACATTCGGGTCATTTTTTGCGCAATTATGGCAATAAATACTACCTATGCGCGCAAAGACAATATTTTTTTTGCTAAAAATCTTGCATATGTGCAATTTTTGTAGTAAATTTGCAGCCGCAATCGTAAATGTAATACTATGACTTGGTTAATGATTATTCAGCTCCTCATTGTTTTGGGAGCATTGTGGGTCGGTTCACGGTACGGCAGTCTGGCGCTCGGCGCTATCTCCGGTATCGGTCTGGCCATCCTCGTTTTCGGCTTCGGAATGAAACCCGGAACCCCTCCGACTGACGTTATCTACATCATCATCGCGGCCGTTACCTGCGCGGGCGTCATGCAGGCTTCCGGCGGTATGGACTGGCTCATCCAGTTGGCGGAGAAGATGCTGCGCAAGCATCCGGGAAGCATCACTTTCCTGGCGCCGCTGGCTACTTTCTTCCTCACGGTGCTCGTCGGTACGGGTCACGTGGTGTACACGCTGATGCCGATCATTTGCGACATCGCCCTCAAGAAAGGTATCCGTCCGGAGCGTCCGTGCGGCGTGGCGTCCATTGCTTCGCAGGTAGGTATCACCTGTTCGCCCATCGCGGCGGCAGTCGTCGCTTTTGTGTCCATCTCCAATGCCAACGGCTTTGATGTGACGATTCCGCAAGTGCTGATGATCACTATTCCCGCTTGTATATGCGGTCTGATGGCGGCAGCGGCGGCGTCCTACAAACGCGGTCTCGACCTCGACAAAGATCCGGTCTTCCAGGCACGCCTCAAGGACCCCGAACAACGCGCGTATATATATGGTAATACCGCTACGACGCTCGACAAGGAGATTCCGCAGAGCGCAAAGAACAGCGTGTTTATCTTCTTGGGGGCATTGGCCGTCATCGTCATGTTCGCTATCTTCCCTCAACTGTTGCCTTCTTTTGAAATGGTTAAAGCCATCAAAGGGGCCGGTGATATAACCCTTGCCAGTGGTGTAACGATTACAGCCAAAGAACTGGCGAAGGCGGGAGTAGTGGCGGAGGACTTTACCGAGATGGGAATGGTGACATTGAAGATGAATCTTGTTATTCAGATTATCATGATTACCGCTGCGGCGCTGATGATTATCTTCTGCAAGGCAAGTCCGAAGAAAGCAGTAGCCGGTCCGGTATGGCAGAGCGGTATGGTGGCGGTGGTTGCTATCTATGGTATTGCCTGGATGGCGGACACGTATTTCGGCCATTACATGCCGCAGATTCAGGATATGTTAGACGACATCGTGTCGAAATATCCGTGGTCGATTGCGCTCGTGTTCTTCGCCGTTTCGGTGCTGATCAACTCGCAAGGTGCAGTGGTGGTGGCCATGTTGCCGTTGGCCTACAAACTCGGCATTCCGGGTGTGGTACTGCTCGGCGTGCTGCCGTCTGTTTACGGTTATTTCTTCATCCCGAACTATCCGTCCGACATCGCGACCGTCAACTTCGACCGTTCGGGTACGACCGTCATCGGCAAGTACCTCTTGAACCACTCGTTTATGATGCCCGGCCTCATCTGCGTCACGGTGTCCACCATCGTTGCATACTTATTAACGTTGTTAATTTTTTAATTGACGATTGGACGATTGACGAGGTACGATTGATTGATCAATTGAATATAATTGACGATTTATGACAACTGAAGAATTAAAGGAACGATTCAGGAAGTTCTCAATAAAAATTATTAAGCTCGTTAACAAGATGCCTAATAATATAGCCGGAAATGCAATAGCCAAACAAATTGTTCGGTCAGGAACTTCACCAGCGGCAAACTACAGGGCTGCTTGTCTGGCTAAATCCAACAAAGATTTCCTGAATAAACTGAAAATGGTAGAGGAAGAAATAGACGAAACCACTCATTGGCTTTGTATCATCATGGATGCAGAATTACTGCCCATCACGCAAGTACAAGACTTGTACGAAGAAAGTGTGGAGTTAAGGAGGATTATAGTACGGTCCATAACCACTACTCGACAGAATATCGACGCGCAAGAACGCCAATCGTAAATATAAATAAATTGTAAAATAACTCGTCCAATCGTAAATCGATAAATCGTAAATAATAATAACTTTTATGAATACGAACAATAAATATGTCATCACGATCAATCGTGAATTAGGTAGCGGCGGACGCACGGTAGGCCGTAAGTTAGCTGAAAAGCTGGGTGTTGAATACTACGACAAAGCACTGGCACTGGCTTTGCAGGAGAAATACCATCTCTCTTCTGAGGAGCTGGAACGGCTCAAAGGCCAGGAGAACGGCTGGTGGGCCGATTTCAAGCGCAAGTTAGCCGGAGCCAACGCCGATGATGTGTTCTACATCACGAAGATGGGTAGCGAACCCGAAGTGCTGGAGACCGAGGCGGTCTTCCGCGCGGAGACGGAGATCCTCAAGGCCATCGCCAAGGATGGTTCCTGCGTCATCGCCGGCCGTAGTGCTTTCTATGTCTTCCGCGATCATCCGAACCACCTGAACGTCCTCATCCAGGCCTCCATGCTCCATCGTATGGCACGCGTCGCACGCGAGCAGAACATGTCCAAGGAAGAGGCGCTCTATACCATTGAGAAGGTCGACCAGATGCGTGAGAACTACGTCACGAAGTTCACCCGTACCTCGCGTTACGACGCACGTAACTACCAGCTGGTGATCAACATGGACGAGCTGTCGGAGGAAGATGCCGTTGAGCTCATCATGGAGTATATCCGGAAGATGTCCAAGTAAACATGCCCTGTGCGCTGTACTCTAAACTAAGGTATGTCTTCTGCCTGGTGATGGCTGCGCTGGTCTTCCAGGCCTGCGAGAACAAGGCGGATGACAGCAATTATCCGTTCGGGTGTGAGGTGGCTCCGCAGTCAGGGGCTGCCGATTCGCTCATTACGGAGTTCATGCAGGCGGAGAACGGCCATGTGCTCATCTACAACGAGATGAAGAAGACGGCCGACCAGTTCTCCGACGTGTCCCGTACCTGCATCTGGAAAGCCAGCCGCGAGAAAGCCGTCCAGAGTGCCCGGGAGGCGTTCGCTGCCGGCATGGACGCGGTCCGCAGGGACAGTACCTCGTTCCGAGGAATGGTCATCCGGCTCTATATGATTGACCCGGACATCAATGACCGGACCGTCATCGGGAAAGACACCATATGACGGCATAGCCACCAAACAAAAAACGAGCGACTCACGCTCGTTTTTTGTTGTTATCCGTACAGTGAAACCCTTAGTACGCCTTGCACTTGTCGATATACATGCGTGTGGCTTCGCGCAACCAGCAGTACTGCCACTGGGGCTCACGGAAGCGCTGTTCGGCTTTGGTGAACCACTCCAACGCCTCTTTCTTGTCACCGAAGGGCTTCGGCGCATAGAAGAGCGACGTGCCGTAGTAGGAGAGCACCACCGGATCCTCCGGCGCCAGTCGGGTCGCCTCTTTGGCCAGGTTCATCGCTTTGATGGGATGGATCGACTCGTGCAGCCTTAGTTCAAACACATAGACGGCGGACAGGTACATCTCATAGTGGCCTGCGGACAGTTGCGCTTTCTGTTGGTTGACATGCTCTTTGAACTGCCGGACATATCGCTTGGCTTCCGGCATCAAGGCCTCCTGACCCTCTTTCTTCGCTTCCGCAACGATGTACCCGCAGTACCCGTACTCATAGAGCAAACGGTTCTCTGTGCCTTCCTCCACGCGGTCCACGTACTCTTTCCAGACGCTCATGTCCTCGCGCAGATAGGCATCCAGCAAAACGCTATCCGCAGGGAAATCCCCTGCGGACAGCGTAAGGCTGATCGTGAGCGCCGCTATTACTTGCCGCGCTCGAGCTGCAAAGTGCGTGTAGGTTGATCGCATACCTCTGTCGGACCGTAGTACTGGATCGGACCCGGATAGATGTAACTCGTGTTGGCGTCTGCCCACTCGGCACGGTGAGCCTCCAGATACTTGAACGGAGCACCATTCAGTTCAACGAGTGCTTTCTGGATAACGGGTTTCATCTTACCGTTACGTTTCTCCATGTTCATCATCATGGTGATGGGCACACCACCGGCCAGCCACTCGGCGGCAGGCTTGGTCAGGTTGCGTACCAGCGACATGTAACCCGTCTTGCCGGCAGCAATGAGGTGTGTGGCGTTCACGCCGATAGAGTAGCAGTAGTCGGCATCGAAGTTAGACGGCATGGCGCAACGGCCTTCGTAACCGAAGAAATGGTTGAGGGCGCTGAACTTGCCTTTGTACTCGCCGTTGGCTTTGAGCACGGCCAGACGCTTCTGTACCATCTCGATGAGCAGTTTTTCGGTCTCGATCTGTGATACCATCACGTTACCGTGCGGGTCACGGTCGAGCGTCAGCTGCTTGGCGATGCCCTTCGGCAGCGAACGGAACAGCTCGCAGGAAGTCGGACTGAGTTTGCTCTTCACGTACTCACGCTTGGCGTCATCGCCGTCCAGACCGGTGAACTCCTCGTTGCTGGCCAGCATGTCGTTCAACTCCTGGATCAGCACGCGCATAGCCGGAATGAACTCAATCAGACCTTCCGGAATAAGCACGGTACCGAAGTTGAGACCGGCGTTGGCGCGGGCTACGATCACTTTGACGATGTCCTCTACGATGTCGTTGAGGGTCATCTTCTTGGCCTCTACCTCCTCGCTGATGAGGCAGATGTTCGGCTGGCTTTGGAGTGCGCACTCCAAGGCGATATGACTCGCCGAACGGCCCATCAGACGGATGAAGTGCCAGTATTTCTTAGCGGAGTTGGCGTCGCGCTGGATGTTACCGATCAGCTCGGCGTAGGTCTTGCAAGCGGTGTCGAAACCGAAAGAGGTCTCGATCATCTCGTTCTTGAGGTCACCGTCAATCGTCTTCGGGCAGCCGATAACCTGGATGCCGCACTGTTCTGCAGATAGTACTCAGCCAGCACGCAGGCGTTGGTGTTCGAGTCGTCACCACCGATGATGACTACGGCCTTGATACCGAGCTGTTTGCATACCTCAATACCATTGTCGAACTGCCATGTCTCCTCGAGTTTGGTACGGCCGGAACCGATGATGTCAAAACCGCCGGTGTTGCGGTACTCGTCGATGATAGCGCCGGTCAGCTCCTGATACTTGCCGTCAATAAGACCGGAAGGACCACCCAGGAAACCGTACAGTTTGTTGTTCGGGTTGAGCGACTTGAGACCGTCGTACAGACCGGAAATCACATTGTGACCGCCGGGTGCCTGACCACCGGAGAGGATGACGCCGACGTTGAACGGTTCGGCACATGCGTTCTTGCCTGTTGTGGGTTCAAACGTGATGAGAGGCAGACCATAGGTGTTCGGGAAGAGTTTCTTGATCTCTTCCTGGTCTGCTACTGATTGTGTTTTCTCGCCTTCCACGAGGCGTACTGCGCCCTGTAATGCCACCGGCATCTTCGGCTGATAAGCCTGACGGGCGATTTGTAATGGAGATTTTTGCATAATGGTTAATATTTAAAAGTTAATTAATGAATCGTTCGTTTCACTCACTGACAGAGTACAGACCGGCTTCGCCTGACAGAGTACAGACCGGCTTCGCCTGACAGAGTACAGACCTGCTTTGCCTGACAGAGTACAGACCTGCTTCGCCTGACAGAGTACAGACCTGCTTCGCCTGACAGAGTACAGACCGGCTTCGCCTGACAGAGTACAGACTGAATTACTGAATTACCGGTTCATCGCCTCCTTCTTCCAAGCGACGCTTGAAACCGCTAATCATCATCTGTAACTTGTCTGCTTTGCCTTGCAAAGCCAACGACTGCTCATTGTCTATATATCCTATTCGCTCGGACAGCATAATCTGCGTGTTCAACTCAAACAGCGAGCCCAACGCGATAGACAGGAAGTGCGCAAAATCCTTATTCGAACGGCCGGAACCTTCCGCTATATTCGAAGGAACCGAGACCGCAGCACGCGTCATCTGCGAGACAATGCCGTACGTCTCCATCTTCGGAAGACGCTCCGCAATCTCATAGACGCTCTGCGCCAAGTTCATTGCGTCTTTCCATATCTGCATGTTGCGAAAGTTGTGCATAATCGGTCTGTGTTCTGTATTCTGTATTCTGTGTTCTTTCAGCGTAGCGGTCTTTATTCTTTCAGTCCGGAGGACGGTCTATCCGCCTCGATGAGTCGGATCAGCTGCTCGACGGCCTCTTCCTGCGGGATGTTCTTGAGGATACACTCCTTGCCGCGGTAGAGGGATATGCGGTCACGACCGGCGCCGACGTAGCCGTAATCGGCGTCCGCCATCTCACCCGGACCGTTCACAATACAGCCCATGACGGCTATCTTCAAGCCTTGGCTGACAGCTGAGGGCTGACGACTGATGGCTTGCTTGACCTTCCGGATGGTCTCTTCGAGGTTGAACATCGTGCGTCCGCAACCCGGGCAGGAGATGAACTCCGTCTTATAAATACGCACGCGCGCGGCCTGGAGGATGTCCTTGCTGAGGAAATTGAGCCGGCTCTCCGAGAAATTCGGGTTGACCAGGGTCAGTTCGGTTGCTTTGAACTCCCAAAGCAGGCGTCCGCACTCGGCCGCCGCCTGCAGGCAGAACAGCTCCCAGTTGTCCTCAAAGGAACTGTAGCGAATCTCAGCGTTGCCGCCGATGTTATCCAGTACTTCTGCGCGGATGGAGCCATCGTAACGGGCGGACTCATCGTCTGCGAAATAATCGACGAGGTCCTGCGCCACCGGTATCTCGTTCTCCGGCGCTTCGCTCAGGCTCACCCGGATGGTGTCGCCTATACCGTCCGCCAGCAGTGCACCGATGCCGACGGCCGATTTGATGCGTCCGTCTTCGCCTTCGCCGGCTTCGGTCACGCCGAGGTGGAGCGGGAAAGCCATGTGCTCATGCTTCATCGTCTTGACGAGCAGACGCACGGTGTCCACCATGACGCGTGTGTTGGAGGCCTTGACCGAGATGACGATGTCCTTGAAGTCATGCTTGACCGCTATGCGTAGGAACTCCATCACGCTCTCCACCATACCTTCCGGCGTGTCGCCGTACTTGTCCATCATCCGTTCGCTGAGCGAACCGTGGTTGACGCCGATGCGGATAGCCGTCTCGTGTTCGCGGCAGATGTCCAGCAGATGGACAAAACGTTCTTCCAGCTTGGAGGCGTCCCTGCTGTAGTTACCCGGGTTGATACGTACCGCTTCCACCACCTCGGCAGCAGCATCTGCTACGTCTGCCTGGAAATGGATGTCCGCCACCAAGGGCACGGCCGTCAGTACCTGCGCATGGATCTCCTTGAGGCTCTCCACTTCCCGCAGACCCTGTGTGGTGAAACGCAACAACTCGGCACCGGCCTCGATGCAACGGCGTGCCTGATCCACAGAGGCGTCAATGTCGTTCGTGTTCGTGTTCGCCATCGTCTGCACGCGGATAGGGTAGTCCGAGCCGATGAAGATGTTGCCGACCTGTACCTGAGCGGTCTTTCTGCGACTATAATTGAGTTTTATTTCCATATTTTACGGGCAAAAATACCCTAAAATGCTATTTTTTGTTAAATAATTTATGAAATTTCTTATTTTTCTTCGAAAAAACGATTAAATTTCATTTTTTTTGCAAAAAAATATAAAATTTTTTGGTCATGTCAAAAAATTGTAGTACCTTTGCACCCGCTTTTGACAAAAAGCAGTTAAACAATATAGGAGAATCAGTAGCTCAGCAGGTAGAGCACATCCCTTTTAAGGATGGGGTCCTGGGTTCGAGCCCCAGCTGGTTCACAAGGGAGACGAGGTGACTCGCCTCCCTTTGTTTTACCCCATCACAATGTTCACAATTCGACCCGGCACAACAATGATTTTCTTTATTGCGGCGCCGTTCAGGTACTTGGCGGTGTCATCATGCGCGAGGACGAGTTTCTCCACCTCCTCTTTCGGGGTGTCCTTCGGGCACTCGAGCGTGAAGCGCACCTTGCCGTTGAACTGTACCGGATATTTCTGGGTGTCCTCCACGAGGTAGGCCTCGTTGCACTCCGGCCAGGCGGCGTCAATGACGAAATCGTTTAGCGTTGAGCGTTTAGCGTTTAGCGAACGGCAACGCTCATACATCTCTTCGGCGATATGCGGAGCGTAGGGCGCCAGCAGCACGGCAAACGGCTCTAAGATGGCGCGTTTGTTGCACTTGAGCGCACTCAGTTCGTTCTGCGCGATCATGAATGCCGGGATGGACGTGTTGAAGGAGAAGTTCTCGATGTCCCACGTGATTTTCTTGATGAGCTTGTGCAGGCTGCGCAACTCCTCTTTCGTCGGCTCGGCGTCCACGATGTTCTCGTACATGTTCCACAGGCGGCGCAAGAAACGGTGCACACCGTCGATGCCGTTCGTGTCCCAGGGTTTGCTCATCTCCAGCGGGCCGAGGAACATCTCATACAGACGCAGCGTGTCCGCACCGAACTTGGCGATCACGTCATCCGGATTGACCACGTTGAACATGGACTTGGACATCTTCTCCACCGCCCAGCCGCATATGTACTGCTTGGGTCCGGCGAGGTAGGGATTATCCTCAATAGACGAACCGTCCGCGAAGACGAACTCGGCGTTCTTGAACTCCGGCATCCAGTTGCGGAAGGCGTTTATGTCCAGCACGTCGTTGTTGACGATGTTCACGTTCACGTGGATAGGCTGCACTTTGCCCTTGTATTCGGGGTTCTCGATGAGGTTATACGAGATATAGAGGTTGCCCGTTGCGCCTTCGCCGATGTATCGGTACACGAAGTTCGAACGGCCTTGGATCATGCCCTGGTTGATGAGTTTCTTGAAGGGCTCGTCCTCGCATACATAGCCGAGGTCATAGAGGAACTTGTTCCAGAACCGGCTGTAGATGAGGTGTCCGGTGGCATGCTCCGAACCGCCGAGGTACAGATCCACCTGACGCCAGTAGTCGTTCGCCTGTTTGCTGACCAGCGCCTCGTCGTTCTTCGGGTCCATGTAGCGGAGGTAGTATGCAGAACTGCCTGCAAAACCAGGCATGGTGCAGAGCTCAATGGGATAGACCGCTTCGCTGACAGAAGACAGACCGGCTTCGCCTGACAGAGCACAGACCGATTTACCTTCTTGAGAGATAAGACATTTATCCACCACTTTCCTGTTCTTCTCGTCCCAAGCCCATTTGGTGGCGTGACCGAGAGGCGGTTCGCCTGTTTCTGTGGGTTTGAAGTCGCTTACTTCCGGCAAAACGAGAGGTAATGCCTCTTCCGGCAGCGTATACGGCATGCCGTCCTTGTAATAGATCGGGAAGGGTTCGCCCCAGTAACGCTGACGGCTGAAGATGGCGTCACGGAGACGGTAGTTGACCTTCACGCGGCCGATGCCGGTGTTGGTGATGTATTCCTTCATCGCCTGGATGGCCTCTTTGACCTCCATGCCGTTGAGGAAACCGGAGTTCATCATCTTGCCCTCCTTGGCGTCGAAGGATTCCTCAGAAACGTCTGCGCCCTCAATCAGCGGAATGATGGGCAGGTTGAAATGCTTGGCGAAAGCATAGTCGCGGCTGTCGTGTGCCGGCACCGCCATGATGGCGCCTGTGCCGTAACCCGCCAGCACGTAGTCGGAGATATAAATAGGTATCTCGCCCTGCGTGAGGGGATTGATGGCGTACGAGCCGGTGAACACGCCCGTCACCTTGCGGTCGGCGATGCGCTCACGCTCCGTACGGTTCTTGCAGCGCTGCAGATAAGCCTCCACTTCTTCGCGTTGCTCATCCGTGACAACTGATTGCACATATTCCGATTCCGGCGCAAGCACCATGAAGGTCACACCGAACACAGTGTCCGCACGCGTGGTAAATATGGTTAACACCTCACCCCGACCCTCTCCCAAGGAGAGGGAGCCTCTCCCCTTGGGGGAGACGGGAGAGAGGTGAAATTGCATTTCTGCGCCTTCGGAACGGCCGATCCAGTTGCGTTGGGTCTCTTTGAGGCTGTCGGTCCAGTCGAGACGGTCGAGTCCCTCCAGCAGACGGCCGGCGTACGCACTCACGCGGAGGCACCACTGACGCATCACGCGCTGCTCGACGGGGAAACCGCCGCGCACGCTCAGACCCTCGCTCACCTCATCATTGGCCAGCACGGTACCGAGGGCAGGACACCAGTTCACTTTCGTGTCCGCCAGATAGGCGATGCGGTAGTTCATCAGGCGCTCCTGCTGCTCTTTCTCGCTCAGCGTCGCCCATTTGGGATCGTTGGCTTCCCACTCCGCAATGAGTTTGGAGATGGGCTGTGCCTTCTGCGTCTTGGGGTCGAAATAGGAGTTGAACATCTGCACGAAGGCCCATTGGGTCCAATGGTAGTACTTCGGGTCGCAGGTACGTATCTCACGGTTCCAGTCGTAGCAGAAACCGATTTTCTTGAGTTGCGAGATATAACGGTCGATGTTCTCAAACGTCGTCTTCTCCGGGTGCTGGCCTGTCTGGATGGCATACTGCTCAGCCGGCAGACCGTAGCTGTCAAACCCCATCGGGTGCAGCACGTTGAAACCCTTCTGGCGTTTGTAACGCGAGTAGATATCGGAGGCGATGTAGCCTAAGGGGTGACCGACATGCAGGCCCGCACCCGAGGGGTAGGGGAACATGTCCAGCACGTAGAAATGCGGTTTGTCACTCTCATTCGACACCTTGTAAGCCTCCGCGTCTTCCCACGCCTTTTGCCACTTGCGCTCAATCTCGCTAAAATTATATTCCATAAAACTATTTTATCATTTACACATTTACTATTTTTCTCATTTATTCAGCCGTTAGGCCCCGGTAAAGGCGGATGTAATGCCTATGCACAATTTTGCCTGCAAAATTACTACAAAAAATTGACATATGCAAGTTTTTTCGTAGAAAAAAAGAAAGAAGCGCCTTTTTTATGTTGCTCCTTTCTTGTCAGGGCCTTTTGCCGTCCGTAATTCAGTACCTGTGTTCGGGGTAAGGATCGCGGGAATGACGTTAGAAAGACGTTGTAGGATGCTCCTGAGATGATACCGATAATCACCTACTAATCACCTACTAATCACCTACTAATAACCTACTAATAACCTACTATTGATTGCATGCAGTTCAGCAATTTTTGACAGTTCGTAAAAAAGAAGAAAGAAAAAGCACGGCAGAGCCAATGTCCGAATCGAATTCGGACGTAATGTAAGAAAGAAAAACCGCCAACTCGTCACGAGCCAGCGGTCCAAACCTATGTAAAAAAAATATTTTTAGGCATTCCTCATCAAGAAGTAGTTGAAGTTTTCAAGGGTTCGTCGTCAGGCATTATAAAATCCAAAGCTCCCTTCATTGGAATCCCGGAAAGAGTTATCAAGATTTCATTATCTTCCGTACGGTTCGATGAATGCAGATCATGATTTAATAATCGCACCTCAAATAACTCTGCCACCTGATTACAGAAATCATCAAAATCAGATTTGGCAATTTTATTTTTTACGTAGAACAGACCGGATATGTCAATGGCCTCTCCCTCTTTTGCAAACTGACTTATGCGCTCCGTCTTAGCCGCTTTGATACGTTCTAAAGCGATATTCTTCCAATCAGCAATTTCGTCTTGTGTAAAACGAATGATACCGAGCGACCAATCGGCGTCATCTAATGCAGCTTCTCCTAAAACAATCCAATTCTTAACCATAGTAGTACGATTTTTAGTTTTCGGGGGCAAAGGTACTACATGGAACGGACAAAAAGTGTCCGAGGGCATAAAAAAGCATCAAATAGTATCTTTTTCGTAACGGGAAAGAATTTTGTGAATTATGCTGTGCAATTCCTCTCGTACCGAAGTAGGAGAAAGGACTTCCAATTTCTCGCGATGCCAGAGTAATTGCTGATAGAAATTATAGCAAGGCACAAGATCCATTTCAAAATCCGTCCATTCGTCGGTGCGTTCTATTTCGCGTTGGGATTCGTGAATTGGCAGGGCACGGACATAATCGGCTTGCGTGCCATAAACGCGAATGCGGATGGTAACCGGCTGTTGGTCATCGCTATGATTGACACCAAAACAGCCTTTGAAATACTCGGAAACAGTAATGTCGGATGATGGCTTCATCTCGTGTTCTGTCAGCACAATATTCTCCATGCGCTCCAGCGCAAAGACCGATTGTCCGACAGAACACG
>Ga0265298_10002188_pt1 | contig 27673 bp, 20 predicted proteins | sample AusTroGonzalo_MG_3_FD_193486 | JGI IMG/M metagenome (GOLD analysis project Ga0265298, IMG submission 193486) | Bovine rumen microbial communities from tropical cattle in Woodstock, Queensland, Australia - Gonzalo_01 | ecosystem: Host-associated > Mammals > Digestive system > Stomach > Rumen ...
GTTTTCTTATTATACCATAATCAGCGGTAGATTTGCCGCACCAAGTTCTCTGGTCGCAGTATGAGGCGGTGGAGCGAATGTCCGAGCGAGCGGATACGGCGTATTCGCCGAGGGGCCGCGAGGAGGAGCATTCGGCCGCCGCCTCACCGCTGCCGCCCCTTCAACGCGAGCACCGCGTAGATGGTCGCGGTGACGCAGATCGGAGCGATGAAAATCGCAGTGACGGCCATTGCCCAGCCAGGGACACCCATGGGGAGGAGAATGGAACAGACCGTGAAGAGCGATGCCGTGTAGGCGATCTGCCCGGCCATTATCGCCTTAGGGCGCTTGGCAAGTGCGGCGAGCCCCTCCACACGCGCACGAACCGCATGTATGACGGCGATGAGCGAATAGATTCCAATGGCGAGGCGCGCCGTTCCAACGATGCGCGGTGGAACGTTCTGATACGTGCCAAAGTACCAGCCGCCAATGAGCGGGGTCGAGAACGCGAGCGGAACAACGCCAAGAAGAAGCCCAGCGACAACAGCATACACGAGAAGGCGCCTGTCACCGGCGTACTCCGGCGGAAACTTGATCGCCACCGTCTGCATGCGAAGAGCGGCAAACGCCACTGGGTTCGCGACGCCGATGGTGACATAGTGGATAGCGAGCATGTCCTTCGGATCGACCGTCCTTCCGACGAAGGCGGCGATGGCGACCGGGGAGAGCATCAACAGGAAGCCCCCGAGCGAAAGCGGAAGCGTGAACCGGAATTGCTCGAGCGTAAGGCGCGGAATGCTCGGCAGCGACTTCACGTCTTCGACCTGGGGTCTGTTTGGAAGACGTGCGACGTATGGCAGCGCAAAGAGCCAAGTCGCGACAAGCTCCACGCCGACGCCAAAGGTCAGCGCCGCAAGTCCCCACCACGGGCCCACAAGGTCCATCCGCGGAAGACAAACAGCAAGCGCAAAGGTCACGACAAGCCGGAGAAACGTCGCATAGTTCGCCTTCGCGCTTTCAAGGTTGTCGAAGAGGACGACCATCGGAACGTTACGAAGGAAGAAGAACCCGTTCATCAAAGCACCATAGAGAAGCGTACGCGCCGCTATGTGGGCAAGCTCGGGCGGGAGGTTGAAGAGTCCAGAGAATATCCAGTCCGAAAACGGCGGCAGCGCTACGATGCACTGGACCGCCAAAAGCGCCGACATCATCAGCGCATTGAGACGCCTAAAGGCGACATAGCCCATCCATGTCTTTGCGAAGACAAGCCCGGTGGTGACGAGTCCGCCGCCGATCGCGCCGATCATGAACATGACCATCTGCCCCTGGCTGAAGGCCGTGAGCGCGTCGACGCCAAGCTCCCCGTGCGTGACGATTCCGGCGACAAGCGGATACGCGAGCGACTGCGAAAAACCCTGCAGCAACAGGGGAACGTAGAAGCGCGTGACGTTTCCTACATTGAACTTCGCCTCTCTGACGGCGTCAGACTGCATATTGCCGTTCTTCTTAGATGGAGCCGGTTATACCATAAAATGGGCTTGCTGGCCCTGGGCCTGTGCGCGAAGCATGGAAAAGCCGTTCTCAACGCGGCATCCCGCCTTGGCCGCGCGCGCCATAAGCGGCGTGACTTCTGGAACATAGCGGAGGTCGTAGACGAGCTCGCGCCCTGTAAACTTGTAGTCAGGAATCGGGTCGACCGGCGTCGCGTTGATAAGTATGTCGTACCCCTGCGGCGGCGTTGCACGGTGAAACACCTTGAACTTCACGCCGAGCGTCTTAAGCGCGACCTTCACCGCCTGCGCCGCACCGCCATCCCCAAGGAGCGCGGCAGATTTGCCGCTTAAGGTCCCAGCGAACGATGAAAGCGCCTCTGCGAAGCCCTCGACGTCAGTGTTGTAACCGACATACTTCCCCTTCTCGCAGACGACGGTATTGACGGCACCGACCTTCTGCGCGAACTTGTCGATCTTGTCCAGGAGCGGCATTATCGCAAACTTGTGGGGAATCGTTACGGCCATTCCGCGTATGCCCATCGCCTTCATGAACGCGAACGCTTCCTTCGCCGTCTTAGCGGGGAACGGGATCATCAGCGCGTCGGCGTCTTCATTCAGAAACGCAGCGTTATGAAGTTCGGGCGAGCGCGTCTTCTTTAGCGGCCAGCCGGTGACGCCGTAGAGCGCAGCGGAGCGCGAGACGGAGCGGAAGCGGAAGTCGCGCACGAATTCGTGCGGCGTGACATGGCCGATGCCTTCAAGCCCGCCAACAGACGCATACACCCACGGCGCACCAAGCCGCCCTGCAAGAGCGCGCGTCGCAAGCCCCTGCGGCCCCATGGCAATTAGAAGACACGGTAGGGACGGTGCCGAAAACGCTGGTAGGGACGGCTCTCCGAGCCGTCCGCGGACGCCTCGGAGAGGCGTCCCTACCAAGTTGCGCGCTACTGCAAACGCCTTTGCAACATCGCCAAGGTTGCGGGGCATAAAGGCGATCTTCGCGATGTCGCCCTTCTTGCCAAGCTCGCGCAGCTTCGCCTCGAGGTTCTTCACCGGCCCATCGAACTTATGAAGCGAACGTACAACCTTGACCCCTGCCAAATGCGCAGCATCTACAAGCTTCTTTCCTCCAAACCCCTCCTCAAAATCTACATAGTCAAATCCGATTTTTGAACCATGCAGAACATGTAGATCATGTAGAGCTTCTGCACGTTCTACATGTTCTACACGGCTAGACTTTCTAGCAGAAAATATCTTCTCGAAGAGCTTAACTCTCTCCGCTTCCTTCCCCTTGAACGCACCACCGTCACATTGCTTGCGGAACGTAAGCACGATCGGCACCTTCCACGGCGACGACTTCGCGAGCATCTTCGGAAACGCCGAAACCTTCGCGCGCTCGCTCTTCTTTAGAAGGTCGACGCGAAGCTCCACCATGTCGGTGAAGTAGCGCTGCGACTCGTACTGCGCGATGTCTTCGGCAAGCGTCTTTCCAGTAAGCGTTAGGCAAATCCTCGGATGCGCCGCCTCGTCTGCAAGAATCGCGTCCATGACGGCAAACGCCGTCACCGCCTCGACAACAGGCACTGCGCGGCGGACGATGCACGGATCGTGACGCCCCTTCATGGAAAGCTTTGCCGGAGTCATAGTCGCAAGATCGACAGATTCCTGCTCGACATAGACTGTCGGCGTCGGACGAATGGCAAGATGGAAGACAACCGCACTCCCGTTTGTCCTTCCACCCATGATTCCACCTTGGCGGTTCGTCTTCGTGGCGACGATTCCGTTCTTGACGGCAAAAGCGTCATTGGCCTCGGAGCCGAAACGCGTTCTCGCGTCCTCAAAACCAGTGCCGAATTCAACGCCCCTCACTCCGGGAATGGCAAAGAGCGCAGACGAAAGAGACGATTCGACGCCATCCTCGAGTGCTCCGCCGATTCCGGGCGGAAGTCCCTTCACCTCGCAAACGATTGTTCCTCCGACGGAATCGCCCATTTTCTTCGCGCGCTCTATTTCTGAGATCATCTCGTGCGCGGCAGTTTTGCCGCGGACAGACTCGACTGCCGCGTTAACGTAAATGCCGCGCTGCTCCAACCACTGCAGGCAAAGCGCGCCCGCCGCGCAAAGAGGCGCGGTGAGGCGGCCTGAGTTCTTGCCACCGCCAGTGGGAATACGGCCCATCTCGATCCACTGCCCGAAGTCCGCATGTCCAGGGCGGGGAATCGTGCGCTCCGCGCCATAGTCGCCTGGGCGCATGTCGCGGCTTGCAATCTCGCCGACGATAGTTTCGCCACTCGTCGTTCCGTCCGCGGCAAATCCGCCGCGCCACACGACCTCGTCCGTCTCGCGGCGCGCGGTCGAGAGCTTGTCGCGCCCGGGCGCGCGGCGCTCCATGAACGCGGCGAGCTTCTTCGCGTCGACACGCACGCCTGCCGGGAAGTTCTCGAGGGTGAACGTCATCTTCCGTGCGTGCGACGCACCGCGGACGTCAAGTCTGAGAATACTTTGCATCAATCGAGATTCTATCGTGTAAGAGGTAATTCGCGGATAGGTTACTTGCCGAAAAAGGAGGTTATGTCGAACCAGCATTCTGCGTCGTATGTGAAGACCACGCCATTGGTCAGCTTCACGCAGACTTCATACTCAATGCTGTCATACGACCTGCCGCCGCTTGAGATCAGCCCCTGGGACTTGACCGTCGGAACGACTGCGTCAATGTCATCCTTCGTGCCGAGTTTCGTCTTTTCCAACGCGGCAATGACTTCGCTTTGGCTGCGCAGGAGCAGGAACGGCCGCTCAAGTTCTACTCCGGAGATTTCATCCTCCGCCGAAATGACAACAGCCGTTTTCTCGTCATAGCCCCATCCGCCGGAATACGCCTTGTTCTTGACGATTTCGCTCATTGACGTCGCAAGCGGCGCAATGGCAGCCTTCAGCGCTTCTGCAAGGGCTTGGGGATTCCGCCCTTCGGCACCACTTTCTTCTTTTGCCGGGACGCGGCGGTAGTGGTAGCCGGAAAACGCCGTGTTCTTGAAGAGCTTCCACACCGGCAGGACGTCGCCGTTCGACATGATGCATTCGCCGAACTCATACGACGCGAAGAATTCCTTGCACGGACTGGAGAGGATCTCGTTTCCGTCGACGGTGATGACGACATTCTCGGGGCCGGTCTTGAGGTTGAAGCTGTGGGACGGCTGCTTGGCGAGATCGCGGACGAGTATCTGGCGGCTGATGTCCCGTCCGTCCTCGTGCTTCGTCGCGGCCTTGTACTTGGCGCCCGCGTTCTCCTCGGTGTACGACTCGACGGCGACATGGTCGCCATTCTTGTCGCGGAAGAAGTGGATGTACGGCACGGCGCCAGACGAGATGGTGCGTCCATAGGTGGGACGGGCGAGCCCCCATCCGATGTCCCACTCCTTCTGATTCGGATCTTTCTCCTCGAAGTAGACGGTCGCCTCGAACTCGCTGTTGAGCCCGTGCAGAGGCGTCAGCAGGAAGTAGTACGACCGGAAGTTGTGGCGAAAGCGCGCCCGTCCGTCCTCGTCGAGATGCATATGCCCCCACCATACCTCGGCCTCGCCCGGGAGTCCGGTCGGCATGAGGTCCATCCAGCCGCCCGCCGTCTCCTGGGAAAAGAGCCTCTCGCGAAACAGCTGGCGCCCCGCCAGCTGCCGCTCGTTGATGTCCAGGTGCTCGCGCTTGCTCATACCCTCGTAGTAGCGATACGCCTCTTCATGGCGTCCGGCGTCTATCGCCTCCTCGGCGGCGATGACACCCTTCGCGTCGGGACCCTTGGCAATTGAATGCGCGAGGTCGCCCATGTAGTATTTGTCTTCCCTCGGCGCGACGCGACGTATCCAGTGGTGGTCCTTCCAGCTCCTGACCGGCTTCTCGAGCGCCGCGGCATACGCGCGCACCCGCGCCCAATCCCTTGTGGACACGGCGAGGTCGAGGCCCATGCAGCGGAATATGTCCGGAGACGGCATGTTCGGCTGAGGTCCGGCGGCGACATAGGTGTCGAACATGCGGTACATGGCGGCGCAGACCTCCGGGGTCAGAATGCGCGCGACTTGGTTCGTCGTGGACGAGCCGTCGGTTTCGAAGCGGAATATCTTGTTCAGCGCAGCGGATGCCGCGACGTAGGCGAAGCAGGAGTCCGTGCGAACGGTCGCAGCCGCGTTCGTCGCAAGGTCGAGCAGCATGCGCGTCGAGCCGCCCCATCGCGAGGTCTGGTAGTGGACGAAGTCGTCGACGTATTGCGCGGCGACGTCGATGGAATTGGATACGCCGCGGTTGAACCATTCAAACGCATCGCCATTCCCGCAGCTGCGCCCGTACAGGCTGGAGAGCATCAGCGCCGGACGCGCCTCCTCCGGGCGCATCGCCACGGCGGCCAGGAGGTTCGACTCGGCCTGGTTGTTGTTGAGCTGCCACCCCTTCCATCCGTCCTCCGTCACCTCGCTCGCCCATCCTTGCCCTCGGGACTCGAACGCGGCGCTCATGCAACGCTCGGCCCATGCGCAAAGCGCCAGGTACTCGTTGTCGAGCTGTTTGCCGGCGTTCTCCGGAAGCAGATACTCGCTGTCGAGCCGCTCGGCGATGCGCCGGTCGGCCGCCTTGAGGATGGGGACGACCTTCTCGAACGCCTCGACATACGGGCCAAGCGCGTCCTTGACCGGCTGGGTGCGTTTTTTGTCAAGCGCCTTCATGTGCCTTGCCTGCCGGTACGCCCAGCGGCGGAGAAGAAAGCCCAGGAACGGCTCGGTCGCGTCGTCATGCGCCTCAATGGCCTCCTTGAACAGCTTCTGGCCTTGGAAGAACTTGGGTTCGCTGTCCAGGCCCATGTAGCGCACAATCGCGACGGCCGCGTCGCGGCAGTTCTGGCCCCACAGCCAGTTCGCGTCGCCAACCGCCTTCGACGTCGGGAACTCGTCCCGCATCGTGGCCATGGCAATCGCAAGCGACTCGCGCACGCGCAGCATGCGCGTGCGCACAGAGTCGTTCGTCTCGGACGCCGCGTCGTAGGTCTCGACTATGTGCTTGCGGTAGAACGGAAACGTCACCTCGTCGATGAGCTTTTTATCCGTCTTCGCATCCGCGGGAAGCGGCAGCACGACCCTGGGTTCGACGCGCGACGACATCCGCTCGTCGTCGTCATCATCGTCATCATCGCCTTCTTCGTCCTCCTTGTCGAGCGTCCCGTTCTTCTTCGCCTCCTCGTACGCCTTGAGCGCGGTCTTGAGCATTTCGAAGCGCGACTCCTGCTCGTCGATTAAATCCTTCTTGCGCGACTCCATGTTCGCGGGGACCTTCATCGCCTTCGCCTCGGCGAACGCCTTGTCGTAGAGCGGAACGTACTTGGCGTAGACCTCTTCAAACATGACCTGCTGCGCGTATTTCATCGCCTCGCGTCGATACTTGCGAAGCTCTGATTTCGACGCCCCCTCTTTCGGCTTCGGAAACTTCTTCTCGACCTTCTCCATCACGGCACGGGACTCCTCTTCCATCTTGCTGTCATGGGAGTTAAGGACATCCTCTATCGGCTTGATGTACTTCTTGACGTCCGGCGCATCGCGTATCTCGGCGTCGAGCTTCTCGATGTACTTCGCGGGCCCGCCCTTCTCATAGCCAAGACGGCACACCTCCTCGCCCTTCGGGTCGAGGACGACGACCGTGGGGAAGCCATTCACGCCGAACTTCTCGACGAGCTTCGGGTTCTCCTTGGCGGCCTTCGGCGTCAAAAGCGACTTTTTCATCGGCGAGTCCACCATCAGGAGGACGTACTTCTCCGACGCGGCCTTCTTGAATTCGTCTGTCGCGAACACCTCCTTGTCGAGCCGCTTGCACCAGCCGCACCAGTCGCTTCCGGAGAAATCGACGACTATGTGCTTGTTCTCGTCCGCCGCTTTCTTGAGCGCAGCGTCGTAGTCGTCGAGCCATCCCTCGGGCGTAGAAGTCTTCGCGTAGACGGCCAACGCAAAAAGCGCGGCCAGAGATGCAATCATCGTTTTTTTCATTTTAGTCCCTTTCCAAACTGTGCCTTTGCTGCGACGCCGTCTTCAAGCGCGGCGTGAAGTCGCGCGCGATCGTCCGCGGCAAGTGCGCCGCGGAAGTCGTCAAGCCGATCGATGTAGCGCTCAAGTATCGGGAGAAGCGCTTCGCGGTTGGCAAAGAAAAGCTCCGTCCAAGTGTCGGGATCAGGCGCACCGACACGCGCCATGTCGCGGAAGCTCCCCGCCGAGTAGCCGACATGATCCTTTGCAAGCGGCTCGCGAACATACGCCGAGGAAATGAGGTGGCAGAGCTGACTCGTGAACGCTATCATCTCGTCATGGTGCTTGGGATCGGTATAAACGATTCGCGCGAAGCCGAGTTCGTTCAAAAGCTTCTCGAGCTTATCGAGAGGTGCGCGTCCGTATGTCGGGTATGGCGTTAGGATCATCGACGCGCCGTCGAAGAGAGCGGCGTCGGAGTTTTCGTAGCCGTTCTTCTCCTTGCCGGCCATCGGATGTCCGCCGACAAATACCCAGCGCGTCTCGAAAGCGTATTTGCGAAGCGCATCGCAAACGGGGGTCTTCACGCCGGTCGCATCGACCACAACCGCCCCTTCCTTAAGCCGAGGCGCAATCGCGTCGACGACCGCTACGACAGCCGACGGCGGCACGGCAACAAAGACGACTTCCGCGTCCTCGACGCGAAAATCCTCGCCCTTGTCGAAAATCGCCGCCTCGTGCCCAGCGCGCTTCGCCGCCTTCTCGAACGACCCTCCGATTAGCCCTTTGCCTATTATCGCTATTCGCATACGGCAAAAATTATCTCATTTTCAGCCAAAAAAGGCAATACTGACATCATCCCTGCATTTTGGTATAATGTAGCCGAAATCTTTTTCTGTCAGAAATCGGGAGCGAGATTCCCTCACATCGTGTAAACAGAAAGGCAGGTGTATCATGAACAACACGACAAAAATGCTTCTTCCGGTAACGGCGCTTTGCCTCTACTTTTCGGGATGCGTCGCATACGAACAACCGGTCTACCGCCGTACGCCGACATACGTGACGCCAGCAACGACGACATACGTCACCGAGCCGGCCTACGTTGCGCCTGTGACATATTCCACGACGACCTATTATCCCGACACATACTATTACGACGACGTTTACTATTACGATGGCTCCTACAGGCATCGCGGGGACAGGCCGCCAAGCCACCACGGCCACCACAGCGGGGTTCATCACAACGGGCCTGGACACAACAATCCCGGCCGGCCGCCGCAAAATCCCGTCGTCCACAACGTGCAGGCAACACAGAAAGCCGCCACTCATAACCTGCAGGCAATGCAAAAGACAGCCACACACAATGCGGCATCGACGCAGAAAGTTGTCATGCACACCAACGCAACTGCACAGAGGACTGCAACAAACAATGCCATGACGATGCAGAAAGCCGCCATGCACAGTTCTCAATCCGCACAAAAGGCCGCAGCGCATAGCACGAGGCCGGTGCAGAAAGCCGCCGGAAAGCCGATCAGGCGCCGCTGATGCCCGCGCCTCGCCTGCTACCTGCAGACTTTTAGGAGCGTCTGCTTTATCTCGTCGAGAGTGAAAGGTTTCCCGAGGAATCCGCTGTAGACCCGCTCCCCGAACATCTTGCTTATATCCTCCTCCGAAGACCCGGAAACGACAACGACCGGGATATCCGGCGACGCTATGCGAAACGCATCGAAGAGCCGCACAACGTCAATGCCGCCCAGATGCGCATCCAGCAGCACGGCCCCAAGCCGGTTCGTATAGCGCCTTACGACGGCAAGCGCCGATACGCGGTCACGTGCGACATACGCGGATATGCCAAGCGACTTGAGCAGCATGGAAAGCGTCTTTAGTATCGCCTCGTCGTCGTCGACGACAAGCACTTCGTGCGGGAGTTTCCCCGGCTCAGTCTTCCGGACGTCCAGAGGCCCTGCCGAGCCTGCAGGTTGCCTCGTCTTGGGCAGGAATATGGAGAACGTGGTGCCATGATCGACAACGCTCTCGACCTTTATTCCGCCGCCGTGGGCCTCGACGATAGTGCGCACGGTGGCAAGACCGAGGCCGCGCCCAAGCGACTTCGATGTCACATACGGATCGAAGAGACGGGGAAGGAGGTCTTTCGGAATGCCTGGTCCGTCGTCGGCGATCTTGAAGACGACGCCAGGCCCCGGAAGAAGCGGTCTCCCCGACATGAAAGTCGTAGCGTCCGCCGCCGTCATCTCGAACGCCTCAGTCGAAAGCACAATGTGCCCGGGCCGGCCGTCAAGCGCTTCGCCGGCGTTCTTCATTATGTTGAAGAAGACCTTCCAGAGCTGGTTCGGGTCGGCGTCCACGTCAGGCAGGCCCTCGGCCAAGTCGTAGGATATCGCCACATTGTCGTCAATAATATGCGACACAAGCACCTGCACGTCCTTTACGAAGAAATCTGGAGACGCCCTGAAGAGCGAAACCTTATTGTCGCCGGCAAAGGCCATCAGTTCCTTGGTCATGCTCGAGCCGCGCTTCACGGCGTTGCGTATCGCGTCCACGTCAAGCTTCTCTTCGTCGCCGGACGCAGCAGACTCGACGGCGTTAAGCACGACCGACAGGACGTTGTTGACGTCGTGGGCTATGCCTGCCGCAAGCAACGTCAAGGACTCGCGCTTCTGCGTATCGAGCGCATGCTCCTCGGCCGCTATGCGGAGCTTGTGCTCCTCGACCTCGCGTGTGACGTCGCGTATGATGGCAAGCGCGAAGACCTCGTCCATACGCGTGACGCGCAACTCGAAGTGGCGCGGTTCGGCGCCGCGCACCTCGAGATGCACGGCCTCCACTGGCGAAGAATCGAACACGGCGCCAATCGCCTTTGAAAACGCCGCCGCGCCGTCCTCGCCAAATGTCACGGGGCTTGGCGGCTCGCCTGCCGCCATTCCGGGAAGAGGAGGCGCCCCCTCCGGCTGCTTGTTTATCGCGACGAGCCGACCGCGCCTGTCAAAGACGGCAAGCGCGTCGGGAACGCCATCGATGAGAGCCCTGTGCCTGGCCTCGACCTGCGCAATCTTCACCGTCCTCGCCGTTATCGTCTCAAGCATCCTGTTCACCGACATCGCCAGCATGGCAAATTCGTCCCTTCCCTCCCATTCGAGGTACGGGCAGTCGATGTCCTTGTGATGCTCGCCGAGATCGCGTATCGCCTCGGTCATCTTGGTAAGCGGATTGAGAAGCACCCTCCCCTGGAACCAGAATATCGGAAGGACAAGGATGATTCCGACCATCGAGATGAAAAAGGTAAAGCGCCCAAGCGCCGAACGCGTAACGGTGGAGAGCGACGTTGGAAGGGACACGGAAATCATGGACACTGCATTCCCTGCGATATCGCGTAGTGCGAACACGGCCTCGTAGGGATTAGACCCAAGGTTCCAGAACCCACCGGAGTAGAAGCTTATCGCCTCGGAAAGGATCGGCACGATGCCAAATCCCGTAGCGCTCTCGCTGGCACGCTGTGCTGCCTTTGCGGATGACGACAACGACACCGTGACTGCCACCTTACGGTTGACAACGCGCACATCGAGGCCGGAGAAGCCGTCGTTGACGCTCGACGTGAACACTGCAGAATCGAACGGAGCCCCGACCACTACGCGCGACAGGGCGTCCTTTTCGGACGGCACGACGAAGACGTAGTGAGCCCTTCCGCACAGCTGCACGAGCCCGACTGAAGGAGAGTGCCTATCGCTGTCAGGGTCAAGCCATTCGGAGAATCGTTCAACGTACGGTGCGAGCTCGGCAGAAGATACGGCCAAAACGCCATCAGCCCCTCTTGCCGCGCCAGAAGCAAACTTGCCGGAACCCGAGAACGCGAGAACAAGGGAGATTCTCGCGAATTCCGGTCTCGAAAGGACAGTCGACACATCCTCTCCCTTCGCAACCAAGAGAGCAATTTCTCCGGCGCTCTTCCTGTTCTCCTTCACCACCATGTCCGCGTGGCTGTATGCAAGGCGCGACATGTCGTACCCTATCTCTTCGACCTGGCGCTCCGCCTCGCGCATCATGTGGACAAGCACGATGCGCCCGCCGATGTAGAACACGGCAAGGCAAAGAAGGATCAGGAAAGCGGTGGCAAGCGAATACCGCGTGCGGATCGAATGCAGCGCACGCTTCACCGCACTCTGCGAGCTCAGCTCCTCGTACTGTTCATGGGCGCTCTTCTTCATCTTTTGCCTCTCTTCCGCTTGATTTCCCTTATCTGGTCGCGCAGATACGCCGCGCGTTCGAATTCGAGATTGTCCGCCGCTTCGAGCATGTCGCGCTCGAGTTCCGCCAAGATGTCCGCGACGGGTATCCCGTCGCGCGTGCTGGGAGCCGCAGTCGCCGCGGAGCCGGCCGCAAAGACGTACGCCGACTCGTTTATCGCGCGCTTTACAGACTTTGGCACGATACCGTGCTTCTCGTTGTAGGCGATCTGCTTTTTCCTGTGCGCCTTCGTAATGCGCAGCAAGTCCTTGATCGCATCCGTCTTCTTGTCTGCGTAGAGTATGACGCGCCCCTTCTCGTGGCGAGCCGTCCGACCAGCAGTCTGCACGAGTGAAGTCGTCGACCTAAGAAACCCTTCCTTGTCGGCGTCGAGAATCGCGACGAGCGCGACTTCCGGAAGGTCGAGGCCTTCGCGCAGGAGGTTGATTCCGACAAGCACGTCGAACTCGCCCTTCCTCAGCCGGTGCAGAATCGAGACGCGCTCGATCGCGTCGATGTCGCTGTGAAGGTACTCTACGCGGATGCCGGTGCCATGAAGATACTGCGTCAAGTCTTCCGACGAGCGCTTTGTTAGCGTCGTGACGAAGACGCGGTCCTTCTGCTCGACGACGCGCTTGATCTCCGCAACGAGATCGTCTATCTGGTTCGCGAGCGGGCGCAACTCGATCACGGGATCGAGAAGCCCTGTCGGGCGTATCACCTGCTCAGCGACCGTCTTCGACTGTTCGTACTCGTAGTCGCCCGGAGTCGCCGAGCAGTAGACTATCTGGTGGACCTTGGCATTGAACTCGTCAAACTTCAAGGGCCTGTTGTCCTTCGCGCTCGGAAGCCGAAAGCCGAAGTCGACGAGTTTCTGCTTTCTTGCCTGGTCGCCGTTGTACATCGCGCGTATCTGCGGCACTGAGACATGGCTCTCGTCGATGATCGTGAGGAAATCGTCGGGGAAATAGTCAAGAAGACACTCTGGCGGCGAGCCGGGCGCGCGCCCAGAAAGCGGGCGCGAGTAGTTCTCGATGCCATTGCAGTAGCCAAGTTCGCGCATCATCTCGATGTCGTATTCCGTCCGCTCCTTTAGCCGCTGCGCCTCAAGGAGCTTTCCCTTGGAGGAGAAGAACTTCAAACGGTCATCAAGCTCTGCCTCGATTCTCGCGAACGCCGCCTCGAACTTGTCCTTGCCCATCACGAACTGCTTGGCGGGCGTCACGACGGCGGCCGGCATCGTGACGCCGCATTTTCCAGTCAGAGGATCGAGCTCGCGGATAGAATCGATCTCGTCGCCGAAGAACTCGACCCTGATCGCCTTCGTCTCGTAGGCGGGAAAGATATCCACAACGTCGCCGCGCACGCGGAACGCGCCTGGCGCGAAGTCGTAGTCGTTCCTGACATACTGTGCCTCGACAAGCCGAGCAAGAAGACGCTCGCGCGACAACGCCTCGCCAACCTTGAAGCCGACGGCGAGATCGCGGTATTCGTCCGACTCTCCTAAGCCGTAGATGCAGCTCACGGACGAGACGACAATGACGTCGCGCCGCGCTATGAGCGCATTCGTCGCGGCGAGGCGATAGCGCTCGATCTCCTCGTTTATGGACGCGTCCTTCTCGATGTAGGTATCGGTCTGCGGGATGTATGCCTCGGGCTGGTAGTAGTCGTAGTACGAAATGAAATACTCTACCGCATTCTCGGGGAAAAACTCCTTGAGCTCCGCGAAGAGCTGGGCCGCAAGCGTCTTGTTGTGCGAGAGGATAAGCGTCGGCCGGCCCCACTTGGCGATGAGGTTCGCCATCGTGAAGGTCTTCCCCGAGCCCGTTACGCCCTGGAGGACAAGCCGCCTCTCGCCGCGCTTCAGCCCCTCGTAGAGCGCGGCAATCGCCTCCGGCTGGTCGCCAGTCGGCTTGAACTTTGACTTGAGAGTGAATGTGCCCTCGGTCTTCGCCATGGGGACATTATATCAAATTGCACCCCGGCCGCCACGCGAGAAGATTGCCGCGGAGACCACGGCGGTCGCCGGAGCGACGAGAACCAAGCCGAAGCTCCCGACAAGCGTCTTGACCAGTTCGGCGGAGACGAGGGTGGAGTTGAGGAAATCAACGGGAGATGTGCCCTGGGCCGCGAATACCATGAGCAACGTGATGTATCCGCCCGAATACGCGAGAAGGAGCGTGGTCGTCATCGTCCCCACCACGGCTCTCCCTATCCGGAAGCCCGACGCCGCAAGCTCGCGGAAGCCAAGGGCTGGACTGTGCCGATGCACTTCCTCCACGCCCGCCGCTATGTCCATGCCGAGGTCCATGACGGCGCCGGAGGACGCGAGCACGATCGCGCCTATGAAGACGTCCTGCAAATTCATCCACGAAAAGCCGGAATAAAGCAGCTGCTGGGCAAAAGGCATCGTCGCGCCGTTGACGTTCATGACGCGTCCGAAGAAGTGGGCGAGCGCAAGCGAGGCGACGACGCCGAGCAACGAGCCCGCGAAGGCGGAAAAGCCCTTCTTGTTCCACCCGGCGACGAGATACATGATGACGCCAGTAAGCACCGCGACGGAGAGAAACACGACCGTAGAGGCATGCCATCCGGCGAGGACGAGCGGGATGAGGAGCTTCCAGACGACAAGACAGCTGAAGACGAAGCTGAAGAGCGCCTTTGCCCCGGTCCAGCCGCCGAAGACGCAGAGGAGGACGCAGAACCCGGCGAAGAACGCGAAGCCCCAGCCCATGCGCCAGTGGTCGCGCGCGACAAGCACGTCGTTTTCCGCCGCATTGGGGGGAAGGACGACAAGCGCCGTATCGCCCGTCGAGAACTTCTTGTCGAGCTCCATCTGCGCGCGAAGCTCGTTCGCGGCCGCAAAGAGCCGCCCATCTGGAAGCCGCACCCTAAGCCGCTGGGTGCCGAACTCGACGAGCCCGTGGAGCTGCAATCCCGAATCGTCGGTCTCGACCACCTTGGCGCGAACGGTCCGCACCCCGTCGTCCGCAAGGCGCTGCGGCCCCGGCACGAAAAAGAGCGCGACGCAGCAGACTGCGAGAACGACGACGGGAACGAATTTTTTCATTCGTAAAACGCCTTCATCGCCTTGGCAATGTCGGTGTTATCGAGAGACCCGGAGAACTTCTCTGCGCAGCGGCCCTTTGAGGTCGAGAGAACTGGCATCGCGGTGTGCGAGCCACAGCTCCAGCCAATGCCGCACTTGTGCGACATCACGAGACGGCACTCGCCGCCGAGGAGATAGCGCTTTACGCCGTCGTACTTCGAGTTCTCCTCGATCTTCGCCCTATAGAACTCGATATCGTGCTCGAACGCCTTGACCAAGCCCTTGATATCCTCTGCGGAAAGGACCATCTTGTCCTTCTTCGCGTCGCCCTCGAACTTGAAGCCAAACGCCTTGGAAATGATCGGCTTGACATCGTCGAACGAGAGATTGGGATTGGACTTGAATGCGGCAGTGACCTTGTCGCCGAACTTGGAGACGGACATCGTCTGGTTAGAAAGGAGTTCAAGGTAGAGCGCGTAGCCAGTCCCCGCAAAGCCCATCGACATGCCGCCGGTCTCGTGGTCGCCGGTGACGACGATAAGCGTGTCGTCGGGATGCTTCTCCTGAAACGCAATCGCCGTCTTGACGGCCTCGTCGAGCGCAAGGATGTCGCGCAGATTCGTCGCGGAGTCGTTGCCGTGGCCGGACCAGTCGATCTTGCCGCCCTCGGCCATGATGAAGAAGCCGTTGTCCCCGTCAAGCATCTCAATGGCCTTTGCAACCATCTCGGAGAGCGTCGGTTGCGAGCCGTCGGCATCGATAGCAGCGTCAAGGGAGCCGTTCGCAAACATGGCAAGCACCTTGCCGTCGCCGGGCTTGAGCGAAAGAAACCGGTCCTTCGTCTCGACGATCTTGTACCCTTTGGAGCGGACATAATCGCAGGCATCGCCGCACGCCTCGTACTGCTTGTGCTTCAGCGAGTTCTTGGGATTTACGTCGAGCCCGCCGCCAGCGAAGAAGTCAAAACCGGAGTCAGCGAGATCGAGGGTGATGCCATAGGTATCGCCGCGGTTTTTGCGGTGGGCGTAGAAGCCGGCCGGCGTCGCGTGAGTGATCGTGACGGTCGTCAATATGCCGACCTTGACTCCAGCCTTCTTGGCGGCAGCTGCAGAAGAGACCAGCGGCTTACCCTCTGGGTCGACGCCGGCGTAGTGGTTCTTTGTCTTGACGCCGCAGGCCATAGCGGTCGCCGCAGCAGCCGAGTCCGTGACAAGCGAATCTGAAGAGCAGGTGCGCGTCATCGCGCTGAAAGGCATTGCGTTCATCGCAAGAGGGCCGCCGCCGCTCTTGCGCGAGAATTCATCGGCCGTCATCCGCTGGGGAACGGACATCCCGTCGCCAATGAAAAGGAACACATACTTGGGCCTATCCGCAAACGCAGACGCCGCGATGGCCGCCAAGGCCAGAAAAACAACTTTCTTCATATTGATTATTATACCAAATTATCATCCGCCGGTCATCTGCCGCGCGCTATCTTGCCCTACGACTTGCGCGCGTAGCCGTCGGCCTTGGCGGACCATGCGCACAGGAAGAGCGCCATGCCCACAAGCGCGAAGAGGGCAATCGCACAAAGCGCCGCGCTCCAGCCAAAGCGCTCGGCGATGAACGCGATGCCTATGCCCGAGACGGTCGTCGAGGCATAGCCCATGATCCCGGTGAAGCCGTTCGCCATGGCGGCCGCCTCTTTCGTCGCCTGATTGGCCGCCACGATCCCGATCAACGCCTGCGGCCCGTAGATGAAGAACCCCGCCCCCACCAGGAGAAGCGTCGCCTGCCACGCAGGGGCTCCGTTCGGAAGCAGCCAGAACCCGAACGCGAACGCCGCCGCGAAGAGCATGCAAAACACGCAAGTCCTGACGCCACGGCCCTTGAACACCCGATCAGTCACCCATCCCGCGAATATTGTCCCGACGACCGCCGCCAGCTCGAAGGCGATGATCATCAGCCCGCCCTTGGCGACTGGGACGCCTTTCATCTGCTTAAGGAAGGTCGGCCCCCAGTCGAGAAAGCCGAAGCGGACGACGTATACGAAGAAGTTCGCGATGGCGACAAGCCAGATTACCTTGTTGCCGAACACGAGCCGGCGGCGGTCGGCGGTCGTGATCTCCGACGACGACTTCCGCTCCGTCGCCTCGATCTCCAGGTCTGGCAGCCCGTCCTCGTGCGGACCGTCCTTCACGCAGAAGAAGCAGAACACGGCGGCGAAGCCGGCCAGCGCGGCGGGGACGTAGAAGCACCACCGCCAGCCGAACCCCAATGCGAACAGGAGCGAGCAGATGCCGAGCGCGACAAACGCGCCGATGGAGTGCGACGTATTCCAGATGGACATCTTCGTCGCAAGTTCCCGGGGATGTATCCAGTGCGTCAGCATCTTCGCACACGGCGGGAAGCCCATGCCCTGCGTCCAGCCGTTCGCGATCCAGAACACTGCAAATAAAATCGACAGGCTTGTGCAGCCGAAAAGAAAGTTCATCAGCGCCGAGAGCGCCAGTCCGACCGCCATGAAGACGCGGCCGTTCAGCCGGTCGGCCCAAAAGCCGTTGACAAACCTGCTCAGTCCGTAGAGAACGCCGTGAACGGTCATGATCGTGCCGAGCGCCATCTTGGTGATCACGCCCTCTTCGATCATCAGCGGCTGCGCCATGGAAAGGTTCTTGCGCGTGATGTAGAAGAACGCATAGGCCACCATGCTGCAGACAATGAACCGCCACTGTGCCTTCTTGAATGCCTTAGATTCCTCGACTGTCATCGCTTTCACTCCTCTCTTTTTTCAAACGACCATCCTCTATCATCTGTCAACTTGGTCAAACGTCTCCACCACAATGGCGGGGGGAGTGCCCCCGTACTTAGCGAGATCGTCCCTCGTCGTCTCGCCGGAGAGGACGCAGACGAAATCCACTCCCGCGTTGTCCGCAATCGCCTTGTCCGTATAAAGCCTGTCCCCGACGACTGCCACCTCCTCCGGCGCGAACTCTGCCAGGACGGGCGCGAGGAGCGTGGGCGAGGGCTTCCCAAACACGTGGCTCGGCTTCATGCCGTTCGTGATCTCGAGAAACTTCATCATGCCGCCGATGTCGGGGATAGGGCCCCTCTCCGACGGGCAGCAGTTGTCGGGGTGGGTCGCCACGAAATCGACGGGCGTCTGGTTCTCCGTCCTAATCGGGCACATCGGCGACGGCGGGCAGTTCCGCATGTTCCATAGCCCCGTCGCCTTGGCGAGCTTGTCGTAGGTCAGCTCCTTGTCGTAGGTAAGCGCAATCAACTCGTTGCGCTCGGGGTCGTAGTCAAGCGACACGCCCGCGTCCGAAAGTCGTTCCGCCATGTGCGCCTTGACCTTTTCGCTCGCAATGAGGTAGACGGACCTGTAGCCCTTCTCGCGGATGTACGCCTCAAGCGTGATAAGCGGCGTCAGTATCTGGCTCTCCACGACTGGTATCTTCGCGCCGGCGATCTTCTTCATGTATTCCTCGGGACACTTGGAGGTGTTGTTGGTGAGGTAGAAGAACTTGAACCGTCCTGAATTCGTATTGCGTATCACGAAATCGACAGCCGGAACGATCGGATTCGGCCCCATGAAGAGCGTCCCGTCCAGGTCGCAGACGAACGCCTTCTTCTTTCTGACGTCAAATGCCATTTACGATCACTTCCATTTCTCGACGAGAACGCCGACAGCGTCTGCGAAATTGCGGTAGTCGGCGATGACGATGCGGTCGAGCCCGCCAATTCGCGCGTGGCTGTCGTTGCCGCCGTCGTTGAAGTCGTCGCCGATGAAGACAATGTCCTCGGGGCCGCACCCGCGCTCCCTGGCCCACGCCACGGTGGCGTCGTACTTGTTGAACTTCTTCGCGGCGAGGTCGAACGACGTCGTGCCGCCGATGAATACCGCACAGTCGGGAAACGCCGCCACGACGTCCGCAAACATCGCGCGGCGTCTGCGCTTTTCCGGATCGAACGCAAGCTTCTCCTCCGCCGACGGCTTCGTGCCAAGAAGGCCGAACGTCACCATGCCCGAGGCGTGGAACTGGAGCGGGTCGCCGACGTACTTCGTGTAGCCGTACTTCTCGCGCAGCTTCCCGGTCTCTGCGAGGAACCGCGCGCGGTCCACCTCGTTGGTGGTGGCCTCGACGATCCTGAACTGGCCGTTGGTTACGACGGAATGCTCCATGCCGTAATTACCGAGAATCTCGATCGGGAACTCGCACATCTGACGGTAGATGCGCTCGGTGTTGCCGCCGCCGACCATCACCAGATCGTAGCCTGCCTTGCGGAGCGCCTCTACCGCCTTCAGGTTGCGCCAGGGGACGGGAGTCTTGTGCTGGCTCAGGGTGCCGTCAAGATCCATTGCGACGACCTTCTTGCGCCTGCCCGCAAGCGTCTCAGCAAGGAGGTGGGGGTAGTCGCTCGTCACGCGATTGGCGCCGAGCGCCTTCGCCTTGGCGTAGTCCGCGGCGTTCTGCACCATCCAGAGGCAGACCGTAATCCCCGCCTTGTGGGCTCGACGCACATCCTCGGCGGTCGTAGACTTGAGCATTGGCGCGATGCTGATGCAGCCAATTCTCTCGGCAAAGGCAAAGTCGTCGTCGGAGGCCTTTCCCATGATAAGCCCGAGCGGAGCATCGGCGTCCACGTCGCGCATGGTCTCGAGCGTCTTCTTGTTGAAGCAGGTGAATGCGTATGTGCCCTTCTTCATCATCGCCTTCGTCACGCCGTTCAGCTTGCGACAGTACTCGCGCAGAACGGCGTCGGTGTAGAACTCGCTTGGATACGCCTTCATCTCAAGCTCGATGAAGACGTCGTCCCGGCCGGCGAGCGGGGCAAGGACCTCCTCAATGGTCGGCGGCGGCTCGGGACACGCCCTGAGCCGTGCGGCGCGGAACTCGTCGAAGGAAAGCTGCTCTACGACGCCCGTTCCGTCTGTGGTGCGCTCCATGCGCGAATCATGCATTATGACGAGCCGGTGGTCGCGGGTGAATCGGATGTCCACCTCGAAGCCGCGAATGCCTTTCCCGAGGCACCAGGCGAAGCCGCCGGCGGCGTTGTCCTGATACTCGCCGCGACTGCCGCGATGGGCCTGGACGAGCGGACCGAGGTCGCCGCCACCGTTGTCCTGCGTCCAGAACTTGCCTGATGCGTCCTCTGGAATCGCTCCAGGACATTCTCTCGTCGCGGTGGCAACTACCGCAAGCAAGGCGCATAATAGGATGTGTTTCATAGCTTTCCTTATCCTTGTCTTGGTTTTACTTACATGTTTGCGAGGGCGACGATGTCGACGCCGATTCCTGCGGCATCGGGAACCAAATCCCTCCAGGACCAAAAAGATCATCCAGCAGTTCGTCCAGAAGACCGAGCCGCGTCACGAGGTCAAGTCCGAAATAGCGGTTTCGCATGTAGGGAATGCCACGGCACGTGTCGCGGAATTTCGCCCGTGTCACGCCGATCTGTTCCGGTTCGTAGGGAGCGCCCGCAAGACGCAGATTCTCCCTCACCTCGTCAAACGGCATGATCTGCGCCCGGATGCGTTCCGAAAGTTCCGGCCAGACACGCTTGAACGTCGAAAGCTCCTCACGAATTTTGTCAGACGTCGTATACTTCTTCGCCATCTCGTCCTCGGCGCGGCGGATGTGAGCCGGGCGGTCGCCGTAGACGGCAGGGAATGTCGCCTTCAACGCGTCAAACGTCGTCGGCCACGACGCGACCGCCTTATCCACGTCGAGCGTAGAAAGGTCGTGGCGGAGAAGGAACTCCAGCGTCTTCGTGGAAAAGAGCGTGCCGATTCCCACCTTGAAGCCGTGCGAGACGGGCCGCCCGCCGAAGGAAAGGTCTTCCATGTCCCAATAATGCGAGACCTGGTGTTCCGTGCCGCTCGCCGGCCGTGAAGACCCCATCGCCTGCATCGCGAAGCCACTCATGACAAGGCCTTCGCAGAGCTTCCTGACTTCGCGTTCGTCGCCCGACGCGCACCCTGACGGATTGGAAATCGCCGCCCTTAGCGGTTCCTGCACGAGCCGCCATGCGAGCGGATGAATCGCCTCGGACCCTATCGCGTCGGCAAGCATCCAGTCCGCTCCCGCCGGAATCTTGGCGATGAGGTCGGCGTATCCGCTCGCCGTCATCTCTCGTGGCGCGGACGCGGCGACTGCGCTATCGACAATGCAGCCGAGCGGCGCCCTGCACGAAAGCGTCTGCTTCATGCCGTCCTTGGTGATTGCCGCGCCATAGGACGTGTAGCCATCCATTGACGCCGCCGTACCGACGACCATGTACCGCAGACCGAGCTCATCGCTCGCACGCTTGACGAGATCGTTGATCGTCCCCGACCCGACAGCCACTGGGACAACCACCCGTTCCCCTCTTATCGCCTCGCGCACTTCCTCGACCTTCGCGTATGTGGCATGGAAGTCAGACCCGTCGGGATTCACCACGTATTCGGAAACCTCGACGCCAGATGCCCTGAGACGTGAAACGACATTGTTGCCGGCCACGGACTTCGTGCGCGGGTCTTCGACCACGAGCACTTTCCCCGCCGTCGGAAACAGGTCGCGGAACATCGCCGCCGAACCGTCCGCCGAGCCGGGTCCTACCACGCATACCTTCGTATCAGTCGCGCTCGCAAGCGCCTCTTCCATCATTGACATATTTCCCCTTCATTAAACGTTCCACAATTTACAAGTCCATGGCGACAATTATCCCAAATTCGGCCATGAAAATCAATGCACGTCAGCGCTCGGTCGGAAGGCCCCATTCGTCGAGCTTAGACGCCATCCAGTCGAACGCGGCTTCGTGCATGACGCGCGACTTCGCGTTGGGAATGACAGGGCCGCAGGCGACGCGAATGTCGTGCGTCGGGTCAAGGGGCCCGAAATCCTTGAAGACCTTGCGAAAGATCCCCTTCTCGCGCGTGAGCTGGCAGCGAGTGTCGACGACTATCGGGACAACGGGACAGCCCGCCTTCTCGGCAAGCTTCGCGCCAATCGAAGAATAGACCTTGCGGCTGAAAACCGCCTGACGCGTTCCCTGCGGGAAGATGAGAAAGCTGTCACCGCCCTTGATGCGCTCAGTGCCGACATTGAGGACGGTCATCAGGTCCTCTCGCGGCGACTTGCGCCCGACAGGAACCATTCGCATGTGCTCGGCCGCCTTCTCGAGAAACGGCAAGTGCGCAAGCGACGCCTTGGCAACATAGCTGAACGGCCCGAACGCGAGAAGCGTTGGCATGAGGAGAATCGTCTCTGTCGTCGCCATGTGGTTGCAGAGATAGACCACAGGGCCATCATGCTTCTGGCGGGCGTCAAAGCCCTCTATGATCACGCTAAGCCCGAGCTTCTCGGCAGTCGTGACGGAAGAGAAGCAAGCATTAGCCCATTTCTCCGTAGTGAGGAGCCCGAACGGCTCTCTCACCGCACAGTAGGGAAATACCTTAGTGACGCCAATGGTGTAGCGAAAGGTGTTCCATGCCGATGGACGGACACGCTTCGCACGGCGCCGCTCGGGAGGAGTGGAATACGATCCCGTCGAGCGGAGCGCGGCGTAGAACTGCTCAATTTTCGTCTTCTGCATTTTCGTTGCTGCGCGCGGCTTCGCGCTCGGCACGCGCGCGCTCGACGGCTTCGCGCTGGGCCCTCAGTTCGTCCTTGAGAAGCTGGAGTTCACGGCGCTGCTCTTCCTTCTCGGCCTGGCGCTGGGCTTCGCGTTCCTTCTCTTTCTCGGCTGCCTCGGCTTGGCGCTTTGCCTCAAGTTCCTTTTCCTTCGCCGCCTCCTCCTGACGCGCCAGCTCCCTTGCAGCACGGCGTTCCCTGAGAGACGCGCCCATCATACCCGGCCTTGGCTGCTCACCTTCCGCGGAAGGACGCCTGATGCCGCCGAGAAGCCCCGCACGGCGGTTGGCTGTCGCGACGGCAGGCGCGGCATTGACGCCAGCACGGGCGGTAGAGCCACCGCCCTTGGCGGAATTCGCGCCGAGATCAAGGGCGACCTCTATGTCGTCCTTGGCAACCTTCATCGTCGCCTTTACAGGATCGGCTTCAAGAACCTTCCAGCCGTTCCGCTCCTCCCCAACCTTTAGATAGTAGTGGACGGGCATCTTCGAGTCGGAGTTGTCGGTAAACCCGACGGCTACATCTCCGGCAGGAGTGACGTTTATCGCGCTGAAATGAATCGCGCTCTTTATCGCCTCCTGCTCGCGCGTAAGCACCTTTTCGTCGCCAGCGCCCTTTTGCACCTGGGACGGTGGTTTCGTAGGATCGAAGTTGGGGGGCGGCTGTCCGAACATCTGCCGGTCTATGATCGACTGGTACCTGTCGATCGGCTGGCGATCGGCGACCGCATCAATGCACATGCAAGACGCGGCCGCTGCAAGGATTATGGCTGTCCGGCTTGTCATTTCTGGCCGTAGACGGTCAGTTTGCAGGAAATCGCGAGATGGTCGCTGAGACGGCCACCCTCAAGGAACCTCACCTCGGAAATCTCCAAGCCCTTAAGGATGACGTTGTCGATCGGCTGGATCGGGCTTTCGATAGGATAAGTTCCGGTGCCGAACAGATTGGCAAGCTCAAAGCCGGCCTTTTCAAACACCTTGTATTCCTCAGGCGCGGGGAAGCACCGCTTGCCGGGGATGCGCACGCCGACACGGAAATCGCCGGCGATGACGACATAGGGCTCGTCGCGGAAATCGGCGATGATCTTCTGCATTTGCTCCTCGCGGTCCTTGCCGTGGCCAGACAGGTACGTGTTGCTGTCAAGGTGCGTCTGCACGAACCAAATCGGCACCCCGGAGACATTCAGCTTGACCGCCTTGTAGTACGTATCCTCGAAATGGCGCTCGAAGAACACTTCCTTCTCATCTATCTTCGTCGCCTTGCCTGGCTTGAAAAAGATGGCGTTGCAGATATCGCCCTTCGCAGGGCCAACCGCCTTTTCGTACCCACCGAACAGCGCAGTGGCCGCCTTAATCGAGCCGTTGGTAGTGAAGTTCTCGTCGTATCCCGAGATGCCTATCACGTCGGCATCGACGGAATCGAGGAACTTCACGTACTTCGCCGCCATCGCCTTCCCATTGGAATCGGGGATAGAAGCGACGGAGTAGCCGCCTTCGCTGAAGTGGCTGACGCTCCAATGCAGGAAGCGGAAGCTAGTCCGCTCAACCTGCTTTGTGGCACACCCGGCCGCCACACACGCGACGGCAAACGCAAGGATAATGTTTCTCATGGCGGTAATTATACAATATTTTTTACAGGCTAGCAAGAAGACCACCGCAGAGAAGAAGATGCTTCTCCCGGTCCGAAAGCGACGTCTTGACGCGGAACGCCCCCTTCGGGCACTTCACTTCAAGGACTCCGTCGCCTTCGACTGCGGCGCGGATGCCCTTGAGTTCAAGCCGGTCGCCCGCCGCGACCTTGTCGTAGTCCTTCGGATTCTCGAAGAGGAACGGCACAATGCCGAAGTTGACGAGGTTCGCACGGTGGATGCGCTCTATGGACTTCGCGATCACGGCCTTGACGCCGAGATACATGGGGCAGAGGGCCGCATGCTCGCGGCTCGAGCCCTGGCCATAGCTCTCGCCCGCAACGATGACGTTGGCGAGGCCCTTCTCCTTGTTCGCGAGGCACTTGTCGTGGAACTTGGGGTCGCACGGCTCGAAGACGAACTTCGCATACTCGGGGATGTTTGAGCGGAACTTGAGGCGCGCGCCCGCTGGCATGATGTGGTCGGTCGTGATCTTGTCGCCGACCTTGATCGCGGCGACAGCCGAGAGGTCTGCGCCAAGCGGCACGCCCTTCGGGACCTGTGCGATGTTCGGCCCGCGCACGATCTCCGCGCCCTTCACGCCCTTGCCGGCGGTCGCGCGATAGAGGAACATCGAATCGTCTATCGGGAATTTCTTCGGGCTCGGAACCGCGGCGACCGGCTTCTTCGTCGGGAGCTCGACTTTGCCAGTGAGCGCGGACGCAGCCGCAGTCTCGGGCGAGACGAGGTAGACCTGCGCGGACTTCGTCCCCGAGCGGCCCTCGAAGTTGCGGTTGTTCGTCCTAAGCGAAATGGCGCCAGTCCTCGGGCTCATGTGCGCGCCAATGCAGAACCCGCATGCGTTCTCGAGCATACGGCAGCCGGCGGCATGAAGAATCGCGAGCGAGCCGTCCTTGGCGAGCATGTTGATGACCTGCCGCGAGCCGCATGCGATTCCGACTTCAACGTCGTCCGCAACGTGCTTGCCCTTGAGATAAAGCGCAACGGTCCTGATATCGCGATAGGACGAGTTGGTGCACGAGCCGATCATTATCTGGTTGACCTTCGTGCCCTTCATCGACTTCACGGTCACGATGTTGCCTGGGCTGTGGGGAGCCGCCATCATCGGCTCGACCTTCGCAAGATCGACGACAAACGTGTCGTCATACTTCGCGCCCTTGTCGGCGACGATCTTGACGAAATCCTTCGCGCGGCCCTGCGCGGCGAGGAACTGCTTCGTCACCGCGTCGGACGGGAAGACGCTCGTCGTGACGCCGAGCTCCGCGCCCATATTGGTAATCGTCGCGCGCGAGGGAACGTCCAAAGTCGCGACGCCCGGACCCGTGTACTCGAAGATCCAGCCGACGTTGCCCTTGGTGCCATACTTTTCAAGCACCTTGAGGATCACGTCTTTTGCGGAGACGCCCTTCTTTAGCTTGCCCTTGAGGACGATTGCGCGCACCTTGGGGGTCGGAATGTGGAAAGCGCCGCCGGCCATCGCGACAGCGATATCGATTCCGCCTGCGCCGATCGCGATCTGGCCGATGCCGCCGCCGGTCGGGGTGTGGGAGTCGCTGCCGAGGAGCGTCGTTCCGGGCTTGCCGAAGCGCTCGAGGTGGAGCTGGTGGCAGATGCCGTTGCCACACTTGGAGTAGACGATGCCATATTTCTTGGCAATCGACTGGAGGAAATCGTGGTCGTCGGCGTTTTCGAAGCCGATCTGGACGGTGTTGTGGTCGACGTAGCTTACGGAGAGGTCGGTCTTGACGCGCGGCACGTCCATCGACTCGAACTGGAGATAGGCCATTGTGCCGGTCGCGTCCTGCGTCAGTGTCTGGTCGATGCGGATGCCGAGCTCGGGATCCTTCGCGGGATCGCCCTCGACGAGGTGTGCAGAAAGTATTTTCTCAACAACGTTTTGCGCTTTTTTCATGCCGCGTATTATACCATATTGTCACGCGGCCTTGCTAAGCGCCGACCCTAAGCCGCTAACTATGGGGAACTACAGCAAATCGATGATCCGCGTCGTGCCGATGTTGGGGCGCGAGGGGTCGGCGTAGTAGCGAGTGATTGTCCTAATGTCGTCGCCGGAAATCGACACTGCCATCTCTGCGCCATATTTCTGGTAGACGTGGTCGATGCAGATCTTGCGCAGTTCATACGCTCCCTTGTGGCCAGTAAAGCCGAGGGCGCGTAAATCGCAATTGATCTGGTCGAAGGTCTCGTCCGTGACATCGAGACCATCGAGCCCACCGTAGTCCTCGAAGCACCGCCAGATTTCGGGGTGGATTGGCCAGCACACCCAGCGTCCGCTGGTGAGCGCCGTCTTGTGCGGAGTGTAGCAGAGAAAATGTTTCTCGCAATCGCCATCGCCCTTCGTCACGAAGTTCTCTTTTTTCAGCCGCAGCACATCGCCGTTGCGCATTGCGAACTCCAGCATCATCGTCGCAGCAAACCAGCAATCGCCCTTCTGCCGTCCATACCAAGTCTTCACGCGCTGCAACATCTCGGCGGCGGGACGGTTGTATCGCTGTGACTTTGCGCGAAAGACCGGCAAGTCGAGTTTGGGAATCTTCCAGCCCGCGTCTTTGTAGTATGGCAGGCACCACCGCGCGAAGACCGACTGGAACTTTGCGACATAGCTATGCGCCGAGACGCGCGACAGCCCTCTTGCCATAAAGGTGGCGAGCGCTGCGTCGATTGCCTTACGTGTCAATCGGCTGATCGAAGCATCAAGCGGAATTCCCGCCGCCTCACACACGCACTTCGTTCCGCGTATTGCATTTGCGCTTGTCTCTTCGCCCGGTCTCCCTGTTTTCATCCGCTCCGCCGCGGAGATAATTCTATAATGCCTCAAAACCTGCTCAATTGTCGGAACCATTGCGTCGCTATTCTACTGAATCAAGTTTAGCAATAACATCTTCATCCAAGAGCATACTGCACCGTCTTACCGTGACGATGTAGCATGTCTCGCCCGACTGTCGATAGATTAATCGGAAATTTTTGCGAACGAGAATTTCACGATATGGCGTGTCTGGGAATTCAGGCAGACGATGCCCCATGTCTGGGAAATCCGCTAGTCTGTCCGCCTCTTGGAAAATGTCATTCGCCCACTTCCATGCGATTTCGCGCGAACACGACTCTTCGGCAATATACCGCGCCTGCTCTCTCATGCGATCCATCGCATGATCAGACCACTTAACAATCGCCATTAGACGGACACTCCAAGATCGGCTGCAACTGCACGGCGAACATCATCGGTTGAATGAATGCGCCCTGCCGCAATGTCCTGCTCACCTTTATAGATATCCATCATCAAGTCGAGTTTGTCGACAAGTTGCTGGTAATCAGAAACATCAAGAAAGACATTGGCGGCTCGCCCGTTTTGAGTAATCACAATCGGACGATGCGTTTTCCGAGTCTGCGACATAAGGCGCGTCACATCTGCTCGAAAAGACGAAAGCGGCACAATATCTTCTGCATAATTGACTTGTGGCATAGTCTCTCCTCAAATTGTTTGACAAATATATTACCATATTCTGTAATACGTGTCAAAGCCGTGCCAAAACAGCTTCTACAGAAGGGTCAGCAACTGTAAATTTTGAATGAGGTCTTCTGGCATAGTCTTAGCCAATGATCTTTCATTCCTTGCGCGTTGACGCATGGAAAAGATAGCAAGGAGGATGAGGGGTGCGGGG
>Ga0265298_10002189_pt1 | contig 27656 bp, 42 predicted proteins | sample AusTroGonzalo_MG_3_FD_193486 | JGI IMG/M metagenome (GOLD analysis project Ga0265298, IMG submission 193486) | Bovine rumen microbial communities from tropical cattle in Woodstock, Queensland, Australia - Gonzalo_01 | ecosystem: Host-associated > Mammals > Digestive system > Stomach > Rumen ...
CAAAGGAATTGGCTCTGGGAATTGATACGAGCCACCACCAAGAATAGACACTACAAATACTCGTTCCCTGTTTTGTGGAACTCCATAGTCTTTTGCATTTAATACCTTCCACCAGTTTTTATACCCTATGCTTTCAAGTGTTTTTAACCAGTTAGCAAACAAAGGCATAAACTTTTTGCTTGTCAATGCTTTGACATTTTCCATAAGCAGATACTTTGGCTTTACTGCCCGAATAATTCTTTCACATTCCCAAAGCAAAGATGACCTAGTTCCTGACCCTTTTTCACCGCCTGCCTGTTTCCCTGCAACAGAAAAGTCTTGGCAAGGGCTTGAATATGTTATCAAGTCATAGTGTGGTAGTTTTGTTTCGTCAATAGAGCAGATGTCCCCCCAGTTAAATGTTTCCCCATGCAACTGATTGTATGCCTGTATGGCATATTTGTCGTTATCACACAGGTCGCTTTCAAATTCTATCCCCAGGTTTTCCAGAGCCAATGCTTGGCTACCGTATCCACCAAAAAGTTCCAATACTCGTATCATATTTTCTCCTTTATGTTGTTTTTATATTGCTGCACCAAAACAGAGAGAGACCGAACTTCACTCGGTTCTCTTGCTATTACGTTTGTCCCGTTTTCAATTGGGGTTATCATTATAACGTATTTTTGTTTGTATTTTTCAAACCGTGCAACCCTTCCGATGCAGACTTTATGGTTTGATGCGTATATTACAATGTCATTGATTTTCATTTTCTCCCTTGCTCCCACTTTGATTTCCAACTATCCCAACCTGCGTATTGGAATACCCTGTTATGTTCTTTTACCAATAACTCCAACTCTGCTACCCTCTTTATAATTCTATCCCACTCGTCTTTACGCACTCGCATATATTCCTCTGGATTGTCAATGTCGGGATATTCTATAACCTTTGGCTCTTTCATTTACTCCCCCTATTCGATACTTTGCTACAAACAAGTCCTAAAATATAACCATACATACAACAAACAGAGTTTTCATAATTAAAATCAAGTTCCTTTAAAACCCCAATACCAATTGTTGTTATAACAAACAATATAAACATCCATATTATATGTGTTGCCCATATAAAAGTGAATTCAATAAAGTCTTTCATTTATTCTCTCCAATACTTCTCAATATAGTTTTCCACATCATTATCGCTTTCGCCCTTAAAGTATTTCACACGACCGTATATTTTCCTTATCAAAGCGTTTGCCTCGTTCAGTTGTTCCTGTAAGCGTATGATTTCTTCAATATAGGTTTCAATAGCACTTTCCTGATTTACATTCTGCTGTAAAATATCTTGATATTCTTCATAGCTAGGCACAGGTGCTAGGACTTCTTCTATGTCTTCAATATTATAAAGAACAAAATCTCCACCTTCACTATAGCCAACATCATATCTTTCTGTGAAGTTTGGTTCTAACTTTATGTAGTATTTCCCATCTGGTAGCGTTCCCTCACGCCATTGTTCAGTTAGTGTCTTTGTCATTCTTCATCCTTTACTTCGTGTATGTTACCTATTACTAAAAGTCTTTGTTTTAATGGATGGAAAGTAAAGTCGTCTGTTTTTTCATTCCAATCTGGACATCTTTCCTCTCTTATCTTATACTTCATTTCTTTTTCATTATAAACGATATACCCAACTCTTAATAAACGACCGTGATTGTTGAATTGTTTTACAACATCTCCCTCATAAATTAAAACATCGTTCTTGTCCTTTAATCCAGTGCATTGTTCATATTCTTTATGATAAACTTTACCGTAATTATATGGCTCAATTCCTTTTTCAATATCAAGATTTGAAAAACCAATAAACTTGTCATCATTATCATAGAACGGTATCCTAAACTTTAATCTATCTGTATTCATCTCTCTTTCCCCTTTCGTTTTTGTTTTGAAACCCTTTTTACCTTTTTTCTGCGTTTATCTAGATAATCCTCTCTAACTCTTTTTGCCATACTATCAGCCAATGAATTAAACTCACTCAATGCTGTGCCATCGTGGGTGTGTCCTTTAATCCAAAAGGGCTTCCACTTTTTATCAGTCAACATTTCCTGTATCTCGTCAAGTGTGTCCTGTTCAAAATCCCTACAATGATTTCCCTCAACACAATTCAAAGCATATATTGAATCACTGACTATCGTAATAAACTCGTTTCTTTTCGGCATATTCTGTAAGGCAAATCGTATTGCTTCCAATTCAGCGGTGTTGTTATCAACCCCGAATATCGTTTTGGCTTTCATCCCCAGTATGTTATGGTGTATATCTGTAATCACATACGATATTCCTACAACACCACCAGAACCACTTGCATCAGTGAAGATACGCATTTAATCCCCTATTCTAATGCTTTCATTATGGCATACATTTGGTCGGGTGTTCTGTTATGACCGAAATACACATCTCCTCCAATCATATCTGAATCTGCTACAATACAGCCATTTCTACAAAAACTTATGCTTTTATCTAGATTCCATAAGTATGTTCCAGTTTTGTTATCAACATAGATATACCCCATATCTTTTGCTTTCTCTTTTAATTCTTCCCAAGTCATTCTAATCCACTCCAATCTCTAAGTTGTTCCATTTGTTCTTGTCTGCGTTCCCAAGATGTCTGTTCATCTACTTTCCGTTCGTCTCTCATAACCGCATTCAAGAAGTGTTGCTCTTTTTCTTTTGCGAATTGCCTGTCCTGTTCCGTTATGGCTGTTTCGCTTAACTGGTGATAATACTTTGCCACTTTTACAAAATGAGCCCTACTTAACATTATTCCGTCCCTTTGTCGCTTTCATCTTCACAGGTAATGTTCCATGATACATCTGACCATCCTGCTATTCCAGAATAAAATCCAGACTCTATATCGGCAGCTATTACTCTGAGGCCTTCCGCTAGATCTATCCTTGTCTTTGGTTCCCCAACTTCAATCTCTATTGTTTTTATTTTCATTTTATTCCCCCCTATCCATATACCAATTTGAGTATCTGAGTTCGCACCTGTTAGGATATGCTGCCCAGATGTTTTTATCATGGCTTTCCTCCCACATCTTAAGTTTTTCTTTTATTACTGCTGTATGGTTTTCCACGATACTTTTTGCAACAGCTTGCGTTTCGTATTCCACGTTGGCCACGCAGACAACATCTTCTTCGCCTTCTTTGTTGCTCTGAATTATGAAGACGAACTCACATGGTTTTTCTCCATATTTCGCTTCCACTGCTTGAGCATAGAATTGAGCTTGCAGGGGATATTGGAGTTTTTGTGGCCAGTTGAGTATTCCGTCAATATCACTTGATGTTTTATAGTCAATTACGACGATCCCGTTCTTTGTTCTTTTGATTGCGTCCAGTTTTGCCTTGCATGGCATTCCGGTTTCTTTGTCCGTCCACATGAATGGCATTTCAGCTGTAGCACCGTCAAGGATCATACTTGCCAGATGATGCTCTTTAACGTTCTGTATCATTTTCATGGCTCGGTCGAATTCATCTTGATTGATAATTGTTTTTCCGGGATTTTCCTCTTTTGCTGTTTCGTATTTTTTGTTGTTTCTTGTTTTCCCAAAATCTGCTATAATGTATTCCTCTTTGAAACGATTTGGCTCTAGAAGTAGGCAGTGGCACAGTTTCCCGAAGACCAATGCATCCGTTTCCTTTTCTGGTTCCTTGTCCGGGTTGAATGGGCTTGATTTCCAGAACCAGTATGCTCCCTTGTCGAACTGTTTTATCTGGCTTGCACTCAGTGCTTTCACACTGAAGTATTCTGCATCTGTTATTTTCTGAATTTGTGCTGTTTCCATGTTATCTCCTTTCTGTTTTTGGGCATTATTGCCACCACACAAGGCGATTATATAAGGTATTTTTGGCAATGTCAAGCGATTTTTTCATTTTTTTCATTTTTTTTATAAATAATTGCTTGACAAACAAATCTGTTTGTGTTATATTCTATCTTGCTTTGGGATCCTTTTTGAATCCTTTTGTTAAAAGAAGTTGACAATCGTGCGATAACCGTTCTTTTGGACGGTTATCTTTTTTAGAAAGTCAGAATCAGACCTGTAATGAATCCAGTGATTATTTCGGCCAACGATGTCGGTTCTATTTTCTTTAGTCCAATGTTGTCATTTATTGCCCAACAGAACGCATACGTCAGACTCGTTGTCAGTCCACCAAATGCAATGTATGGTTGCCAGAGTATTAGACTTATTATTCCTGCCGGTAGTCCGTATCTGAACAGCATCCACAGGAAATCGTACCCGAATCCGTACCAATATTTTTTTGGGACTAAGAATTCGCACCACTTATTCCAAAAATATTTTTTATATCTTTTTATCAGTTCATCGTTCGGGTATCCGTCCCGGCTCATATCAAATGCCGGTCCATGACCTACTGCCCAATAAAATGCCTGTAATGATAACATAGCAAGGACTATCTGTATCCACGAATAATCCATATACCATAAAGCACCGCACCCAACCAAAAAGCCCACGATATGCTTTAATGCTCTATTGTCAGGCAGGAAGTCTAAACCACCCCCAAACCACCTACGCCATATTCCCAAAAATACAGCATATCCTATCATTATCACATAATACATAACACACCCCCTTTCCCCGATTTATTCGGGCTTTCCTAAATAAAATTGTAAATACTTTTGTGGGTTATTCAATGTCGGCATAGCGATATATCCTTTCGTTTGCCACCAACAATTCTCAGGATTGTCATATCCTGTATAAATCTGTATATTTGAACTATCAACTGCCTGTATGGCTTGTAAAGTTCCCCAATCGTTTTTTGCGTTATGGTCTTGTCCACTGTATAAACAGGCATAATTCGTATTCAGATAAGTTTTGTAAAGTGCTACATTTGTCCAAGCATTAGGAGTCAAACTAACCAATCCCCCCTGCTCACACCAACCGTCAGAATAAACGGTATATCGTTGTTTTCCATTTACATATTGCTCTATGATTTTTCTGTTTTTATCTCTCGGGAGTTTAAATTTCTGATTCGTTGTATCTAAAATATAAAACCAAGCAATTCCTGATTCGTTATAGATATTGTTCAAAGTTGTTTCACTAGAAGGTAAAACAATACAATGTCCGTCTGTCGCTTCATAGTATGTTATCGTATAAGAACCTATCGTTGCACTTTTTTGAATTGAATTATTATAATCTGCAACAAGATGTTGGTATGCCGTTGAGTATGTAGTTCCCGAAACCCAACTACCATTTGAAGAAACCCACTCCGTGTTGCTCGGCTGTGTATCTCTCCATTTATAATCAAAAAGCAAGTTTGCGTTATAAATATACTTATAACTTAATCCTGCCACAAAGTTATTCCCGAATCTTACACTCATTTATTCCTCCGTTGGTGGTGTTGGATATGGATACCGTTCTTTAATTGCGTTCGTTCTATCTATAACCTTTTGTCTGTATTCTGATTCATCTTCTTCTGTCCAAGTTCCAAGAACAGTATTCTTTTGTCTTTCTGCGTGAAGAATATCTACCTCTGCCACATAAGCATTTTCCCTTTGTTGTCTGACTTCTTCATATTGTCTTTCATACTCTTCTTGTTCATAGTTTGGATTTTCAACAATATCGTTCCCGTTCCACATATATCTGTCTAAATCATTATAGACTTCTTCTGATATTTCAACGCAAGTAATACCATCACCTGAACAAGTGCATTGACCTTTCCCGTTTATTTTATTGTCCTGAATAAAAACATAATACATATTTTCTCCTTAACTATTAGTCCCAATTCTACGGTATGCGTGTGCGTGAATACCAACACCTGAATTTGTTCCTGTCTGATATGAAAACTCCATAGTTATTTTTCTGTCCGTTCCAACAGGAATAATAGAAGCACCAGCTCCAAACATATAATTAGATGTTCTTGTTTGTTGCCCTGCTACTAAAACAGGGTGCGTTTCTGCTGAACTGATATAAATTCTTAAAGAATTACCACTAGTAGTCCCAGTTCTCCCCTCTGCGTGTAATAAAACTTCATATTTCTTCCCGTCATTAGGTAAATATGATGATAAATCAAAATCATTTGAATAAGAACTTGTTCCACTAACTCCTGACGCTATTTCTTTGTATGAAGAAACCCACTGTCCGTCTACACAAGTTGTATCAGGGAACCCACAACTCTTATTTCCTGAACTATCTATTTTTGCCCATATTTTTGAGTTAGCGGTAGAATCAGCTTCATTTTTATAAGCACTCAGTCCTATCTCATTTGAACCGTCTGTGTTTGTTCTTAACTCTATAATACCAAGTCTTGCCCTTTCCCAACTACCTCCACTATCATTTGATTTAAATGTAAACTGACTATATTGAGTTGATGCAGGACTTGTTCCCTTTGTAATGTTTTGATTTTTAACAGTAAGAGATGGTGCAGTCAATTCCCCACTCATAGTATCACCACTCTTTGATACTTTCCCGTCTATAACCCCCTGTCCAGTCGCTGATAGGTTGCTTAAATCTGTATTCGCAAAACTGGCAGGTGTTTCATCATCTATTATATGATAAATCGTATTCGGGTCAGGTGTTAGCAAGTCATATTGTGCCTTTGTGCCACTCCATACATTTATTGCCTGCGAAGTATTATTCTGATTTATAACACCGATAGTTTGTAATTCGTTGCTACTGTTTTGATTGATACTTATTCCGTCCGTGCTAACGCTTCCACCATTATTGTCTACATATTCTTTTATTGCTTTTTGGCTTGGTACGACTTCATTTGAGGGGGAATTTCCACCCAAAGTGTTATCCGTGCTGATATTTAAAAACTTTGTCATTTTTCCCCCTATGCTAGACTAACCAATCACAACTGCTGTATATGTTCCCGAAGCAATATTGCTTGTGCTGTTTATCTTGACGGTTATGCTTCCACTTCCGTATGTAATATCACAATATACTTCTGCACCACCACTTGTTTCTCTGATTGTGCATTGACAATCAGGTGCAAGAGTGCTTGAAATTGTCCAAGTGCAAATTCCTCCTGACGCAGTTAAAGCTCCATTTGTGAAAGTCGCCTTTTTTGCCATACCGCTTGTATATGTAGCCAGTTTTAAAGGAGTCACGATTTTTGTATCGTTTGTCCCTGTTGTACATTCTGCTTGAGTTGCCAATGCTGCAATACCTGCAGTGCTTTCTGTTGCTTGTCCCGGTGCTGAGCTGATTTCTACATAAGTCGTTCCACTCCAACGATATGTTCTGTTCTGGTATTCGCCAGATGTCAGCACCACATAAATCACTCCTGTTTGTGGTGTTAATGCAGAACCTCCGTCCGTGGCTGATAGCCATCCCGCACTTAAAGCAGTTGCACCACTAACGATATATGCGTCAACAACATCATCTACGTAGCTCGGCAATTGAGAGCTAGGAACTTTCCCGTCCCCGTCTAAAGAAGCAACACCATTTGCCTGACCCTTACTTGTTACAAGAACATAGGTTGCTGAAATGTCAGGAATATCACTTGCAATTAAAGGACCTCCACTAGTGACCAATCCTTTTGAGTCATAGGTTATCTTTGTCGCTGTTCCACCTGTGATAGGAGAATTTGCAGATACTTTCGTTGCTAACTGCTTTGGATTAACTGCGAGTGTTTCACTTGTCCCGGTTGTCACGTCGTTATCGGTTGCAATCTGAATTACACCCTTCCCTGAATTACTTGCGTCATTTACACTAACTGTTCCTGATGTTTCTACCAACGGGCTTGTAAAAGTATAAATCTTTCCTTGATTTGTTTCGTCAACCCACTCCGTTCCATTATAGATATATTTTTTATTGTCGGTCGTATTGAAGTATTCTTGTCCTGCGACAGGGCTTGATGGTGCCGAAGCAAGATTTTGAACAACCGCATTTTGAATTTCGTTCTTATTTAAGTCTAAATCTGTTAAAACTTTTCTGCTCATTTTTTTCTCCTTAGTTTAGATAGGCTCGTCCTTTGGACGCACCCTTCATTGTTATCTTTACATTGTTTTTATCTATGTATTCCACTTCAACCACTATTTCGTTTTCAGCACTATCCACCACCGAAACCGAGGGGTATTTGTTGAGATTATGCTGAATTTCCCAAACAGAGCTTGCTATTCCCTGTTCGTGAATATATCCGTTTGCCAAAACAGACACTGCTGTTATTTGTTCCTGCAGGTTTTCATCTGCAAGTTGTCTTGCTGTCCCCTCGTTAGATATATCTTGTTTTAATTCTGATCCGGATATCGTTGCCACTTCCCCGTCTTGTTCTAACGTAATTCCATTAGATGCTGTTATTGTGAGTGTGTTGACTCCATTAATGGTGGCATCTTTTCCGTCCTTCGTTACGTTTAGCTGAAACGTTGGGTCGAGCTCTTGCCTTTGTTCCATTTCGAACTCGACATCCAATTCTTTTTGTTGTAGAATTTCAAAGTCAACAGAGAATTCCGTCATACTTTCCTTGCTCCAACTTTTATTTCCTGTCCACCCTTTGGTGTTACCTTACGTCCTTTTTCGTCCCATACAGCAAGAGTCGCAGTGTTTTTCCCAACAAGCATTTTATTGCTTTCTTCTTCTGTCAGGTCAATTGTTAGAGGAAACTGAGGGTTTTTATATGATTTTTTCAGACCGCATGCGAATCTTATTTCGGCCAACGATATTGAGTGTCCAACAAGGACTCCATCTGGGTCGTTTAGGTATACTCGCATTAGGTGTTGTCCAAATGCTTCGGTGTTGTCCCCTTGTATTAAATTGTTTTCTTCGGTACTTGTCATCTTTTCTCCTATATTTATGTGGCCGGGATTTGTGTGCCACCAGAAAGGTATGGGGATGGATATTCGCCACTCGTTATTCTCCATCAATCCCCAGGGGATGTTTACTTGCTCTTAATCTTCTCGCTTGCCTTTTTCAACTTTTCCTTTGTTTCTGGTGTATTAAATACTGATACTACATCAGCAATCTTTAACACCTTACTCCACAGACTACCAACTTTTGTGGACTTTGTCAATCCTACCAGTGCCGATCCAGTGAATACAACTTTTCCTAAGATTGTGAAGAAATCGTCAAAGTGTTCAATTATAAAGTCTAGCATTTTTTACTCCTTTATTTCAAAATGGGGACAATCTTTCAGTTTTTTGAAATTACCTCCCCACGTAATTTCAAAACCAATTTTACCGGCACACCACATTGCGTTGAGTGCCATTTCATACCACCGTTTATCGTTTGGGTCCCAGTCTTTTGGGATTGGGTATGGACAAATATCAATTGCTTTACTCGGGAATAGGTTATGCTTGCTCTGGCCGAACCTTGCTTTGCTTGCTCCCCGGTTGAAAGCATCGTTCTGTTCTGCTTCGCCTCTAAATCCACATGTTATGCAAAGATCAAATTCTGACCGTTCTAGCATCATATTAGCCATATCCTGCAATCTTTGGTCGCAGGTTTTAAGATTATTCAAAGAGCTTTTTCCCCATTTATATGTCATTTTTTCCTCTATCTTTTCAACAATAATCCCCTTATTTCATAAACAGCTTGAAGTGTTAAATCTGTTTTAGTGCTGTTCTTTTCCAGGTTCTGTTCTGCAACACGGAGTCGGTCGTCAATTGTATCCACTCTTTTGTTGACCGTTTCGAAGTTTACTTTGATTTCGCCTTTAAGTCTTTCTATTTCGGCAGGTATTCCGTTCATGGTGAAAATCCAAAAGAGAGCCATGGCCAAGATTGACAGCACCGTCATGATTGTTTGGATGTTTCTTTTTATGAATAGAATGCTATTTGCCATTTTAATCTCTCCCTTATGCTGTTCTTCTCCATACGTTAACAACATATGCAGGTGGTTGTACAGTTGAAGACCCTCCGTATATAGCACTTGACCTGCTTGCGTCAAATTTTAATGTCCGTGGATTGTTTCCACTTGTTCCCGAGATGCCAGTTGATGCTCCAGAGTTTGAACCTTGAAAGCACCCATCGATATTTGTGAAACCAATCAGTTTGGATGCATCGTCATCGTCCCGGCATGAAAATTGTCCTGTAATATTAGGTAGTCCTGCTTCCTTTGTTGTGTTTCCATTTGTCCCATCTCCACCCCATAATGCTTTATCTTGGGCCACAAGAGTCCATGTCCCAAAAAATGAAGCCAGAGGACAACTTGCTTGTGTTCCTATATACAATGACCCAACAGGATATAATTCTTTAAGAATATTTACCACAAATGCTGTTGTTGCTACCTTTGTTGAGTTGTTTGTTGTCGCTTGTGTTGTTGCTGTTGCCGAACCACCAAGTGCCACTGAATTAGAGAATGTTGCAGAACCATTAAATGTGTTTGTACCACTAAATGTGTTGTTTGCTGTTATTGTATTTGTGCCGGCTTTTTTGACATATGTTTCTCCAACAAAATCGTCCCAGTATGTGTTGTCTGAATCCGTTGTCGGATCTTTAGCAGTTGAAGACGGTCCCGTGTTCTGTTTTGCTTGGTAAATCGTTCCATTGCTACCAAGACAAAGAGACCCTTGCACATAATCTGTTAAGTTTGACCATGGAAGGAATCCATATGTTTCTATTTGTTTTGTGATTGATGAATATTCGTACAGGGCTTCGTTGAAGTTAGCAGAATCAACAATCGTTTTGAATGACCATCCGTTTGATACTGCTGTCGAGCTTAATGCAGTGTTCCGGTAAGAAATTCCTGCAACCGGGTTTGCCGGTATGGTTGTATTTGCATTTGATGCAAAAACCCCTGTTATCGTAACCGTTCTGTTTTGAATCGTCATTTTTCTCTCCTTATTTTAATTTACCATTTTTTTTATCAAATGTCAACCCTCTTATTTTTCTGTAACACTTCCTATTGATGTGGTTGCCGGATATGCAAATTTATATTGGTTTTCTGTTAATGGAGTGTCTACCACATAGGACAGAATGTTCTTATTTGTTGTCGAAATGGACGTTGTCACATATAAGTCCTGCGTAATCATTCCCGTTCTTTGGATTCCAACCGTTTCCTCAATTCCTTGATATATGCTGTTTTCTATTTCCGGTTTTGAAGAGAAAAGGTTATGATTCTTTAAAACTTTCATCCATATCCATTTTCGATAGGTTTCGTCATCCATGATTTCGTCAATTGCCTGAGGGCTGTTTTGAACCCACCAGTGTCCATTGTCCGGGGAGCTTCCTGCTTCGTCCGGTGCGAACCAGAATGCAGTATCGAAGTTCAATGAAGTCCTTTGGAATCCAACAATGTTTCCAATGGAATCTAGGTTTTTCCCTTGAGCATTTGCTATCGTCCGTCCCTTTATTAATTCTGTTATGGCTGTCGAAAGCTCTTGCACTTCGGATGTAAGAGCTCCGAGCAGTAATTTAAACAACGGGCTTTTTGAATACTGCGAGAGTATTCTGCTTTCTGATATCTTTTTTAGGTCGAAGGTTATATCTTCAAAGTTTAATGCCAAGTCCGTCATTTTTCCTCCTTATGGAGCACTTACATTTATTGTCATATTATCTGCGTCAAACGTTGCAATTTCGTTCCACTGAATTGCGATGTCGCTTGTTGCCAATGATCCGGCTGTTTTTCCTATCGTTAGAGAAGTCACAGAGAATCCCTGCACAGAGTTTATTGGTGTGTATAATCTTGAGAGCAGGACGTCCCCTCCAGGTGGAAATCCATATAGTCCTGTTTGGTCATATTCTGCGTAATCTATGATGGCCTGCTTGATTTTGTCAGGGGATTCGTCCGTCCATACAGAACCGTCCGTTACTGTTAGGTCAATTTCGATATAGATTGGGACAGGTGTTGGCCTATAGAAATCTATTGTTTGTGTGTCGCCAAGGGGTCCTGTATACACAACTGGGTTTACAAGGTTTCCTTGAGTTTGGTCGGTAGCTCCTATTTTTAATCTTAAAGAATTGGCAATATCTTCGTCCGTTCCACCAACAACAACAGGTGCTATTGTTTTCCCTGTTATGCTTCTGGAATCTGTACTGGTTGTTTTATTGACGTACAATCTGGCAAATTTCACTCCGTCCACATTCATCAGACCAGAAATAATGGCATCTACTTGACGATAGGACGTTGCACTTGTTGCTCTTTGTTGCTTGATATGAAGTTCCTCGTCCGTGTCGGCTGTATCCCCAACGGAAACAGTTGATGTGTTTGTTGCAGAGTTCCATCCGGCCACTGGGGTTTGTATTGCAATGATTGTGTTTGATGCAGGATCTTTTGGACCGGATTCCGTGCAAACTGCATTTATTGTTACTGTTCCTGAGTTTGGTATTGTAACTGCTGATACCGTTGAATATGTTTCCGTCCCGGCTTGATTTGAAATCAATGACCCTTCTGGGATAACTGTTCCAGATGAACCACCAAGAGTCATTAGCAATTCTGTTTTTGCTCCATAGGACGGTATAATTCCGTTTATTTGCACAAGTGACCGAAGGGCTGATCCGGAAGCACTTATTGGGTCAAATTGGACACTGGCCTGATATGCTTGTTCCCAACAGATAGAAAGTTCCTCGGCTATTATTTGAGAAAACTGACCGAAGATTGAGTCGGCTGATTCATTCATAAACGGATATTCGCCTGTCTTTGGGTCCTGTATGTTTTGGACTTTGGTTGTTATGCTTTCCAAAATATCAGCAAGTCTTTTTGGAACAAATCCGTTTTCTGTCATCCCATAGTCTGTCATTTATATTTCCTCCGTAATTTTGTAAACATTTTCATTGATTTCGATTTCGGCATAGATTGAAACCCTTTTTGTTTTTGTGTCGGCTAGGATGTTTATTTCAACAACTTTTTGAATCCCGTCTATTCTTAGGAGTTCCTCTCTTATCAAGAGCTTAACGTATTCGAAGTCTTTTCCACCAAGAATCTGACCACCAAAATATGGAAGCCCGGCCTGTATATCAAGGAACCATTCTCCGGATATCCTTCTGAGGCACGTTCTGGCTCTTTGGATTGTTTCGTCTTCAAAATTGACATATGAAATCAGTCCATTCTCATGTGCTATGTCGTTTGTTTGTTGAGAAATTGCTATATCAAGGAATCCTGCCATTACCCGACACCTCCCGTCTTACTTCCACCACTTGTCACACCTGTGTGTTGGTGTGTCATGAAATCATATCCGTTTATTGTTACCGTTGTCCCGTTCATTGTGATGTTCCCTCCTTTGAGTTCTATTGTAGCAGAATCTTGCTTCAATGTCAATGAATCTTGTTTAAGAGAGACCTTCACTTTGTTGTCATCGCTTCTTATTTCAATTGCGTCCGTTGCGTAATCAGATACCGTGTCTTTCGTTGTAATAATTCCGGGAAAGCACATTGCATCAGTCAAGTCCATGCAACGGATTGCAGCTGTTTTTGGGTTTGGTCCGTCCACCGGATTTGCTTCCGTTCCCTCTAGGACAAAGTTGTCAATGCTCCGTTGGCTGAATATCAGTGTGCATGGGTTCCCAGGTGTAATTGGATATGTTATTCTTAATCCGGCACCCCTTTGTATTGCCAGTGGGATGTTTGTTATCATCGGGTATGATAGGTATTGGACTTCTTGTTTTTCGTCCGGGGAAACATATTTTGCCTTAATTCCAGGTGTGGCTGATACGGTTTGTGTTACCGGGTCAAATGAATTTATGATTGCCGGGATGCTTGTATTCAGTCGCATGGCATTTCGCCAAAAGTCAAGCTCTATTTTTTGTTCCTGAGATGTTACGCACCTATTGTCCGTCATTACCCTGCTCCTATCACAAATGAATTTATTGTCATATCCCATTGGTTTTCCTTTGGGGATAGGTCGTATTCGATCGTGTGACAGGTATAATAACCTGTCATTTCTGGCGACACACCTGACACCACACGAACGACACTTCCTGCCTCTATGCCCTGCGTATATACGCAAGATATATCGGCTCCTTCCTGAACCTGATTGATTCCGAACATTCTCGGGGAAACTTCTTTCAGTCCGGAGTCCCGGTTCAACAAGATGGTTGTTTGTCTATACGATAGGTCGTCCATTGCCACAAAAGTTCCGTTATTTATGCTCCACGAGAATCCGTATTGATCAGCTAGTTTTTGGAGCCCGAACTTTGTGCTTCCCATGTACGAGAATCCTTTGTATCCTATCGTTCCGCTGACGTTTATTTTTGTAGGGTCAACAACGATTCCAGGTATCTGCTCAGCCATTTCGGTTACGATTTGCTTCACTGGGACACCCTTTTCGTATGTTTTTGAGAATGTAGACCGAACCAAGCTTGCCGACCCTGTCATGCAAACGAGAGTTGTTACGATATCTGCACCCACCCTTTTTGTTTTTGTTGCTTCGATTGAGCCAGAGAACAACAGCTCATGCGAGCCACCTTGATATCCTGCGTATGCTTTTATATATAATCCGGTTTTTTTGAGTGCTTGCCTCGTTTCTGTTTTTAGGTTCCATATCATAATTTCGGCATTGTTTGGAACTGCCAGTATGTTTTTTTGGCAATGAAGAGTTGCTTTGAGAGTGTCCAGGTTCCCGTTGGATGTTATTCTGATTCCGACTTGTCCATCCTTTTTGGATTCCCACTCAGAAAAAGGCCCTATTTCAAAGACGAGTTCCCGGTTGAATTTTGCCATTAATCCTCCAACATTTTGTCCTGCCAAAGGGTTGGTGCTGTTTCGTCCTTTGAATAGTAATATACTTGACAGCTTGTCCCAAGACTTTCTGGTGTGTTGTTTTCTGTTCCATCCAAGCTCACACACCGGATTGTTTGACCTTCGAATATTTTATCTTTTCCATTAACGATATTTGCCACTCCGACATTTAGTGCTATCCCGGTTATTATTGGATTGTCGTCCTGATCCATGATATCCAACACCCACGTTCTTGTGTATGGCAGATAATAGGTTCGCATGCGAAACATGTTTTCGCCTAGAGCTACATCTATCGTTCTGCATCCGTCATTTGTAAATGGTATGATTTGTGGCATATTTTCTCCTATCTTATGAATAGTGATTTTGTCTTTTCTGCTGCAGAAGGTGCAACGTCTTTTGCTTTTTGGAATCCACCTGAAATGTTTGAAGATGCCGCCTTTGTTATTCCGGCTGTTTTCCCTTTATATGAAACTGTTTCGAGTTTTGCAAAGTTTAATTTTTTCAGGTCGATTGATATTTGAAGGGAGTTCCTGTATGGAGCCCGGTGCAGAATTGGCATGTTTGATATGACCATATTCTCATATGTTTTGTGTTGCGTTGTTATTTTCAGTGGAACAGAGTTTTCCCACAGTTGGACCAGTTTATCAAATGTTTGCTGTGGGCCAAAGAATCCACCAGAGAATCTTGATCCAAGAGTGTTGTTTGTTTCCTCTATTTGAAGTGTGACCTGAGGTTGCTGAGGAATTACGTGTTCCTGTATACTTGACCCGTCTTCAAGTGTTTGGTCGGTAACGTTTGAAGAAAATCTGTGTGACTCGCTTACTTTCACATCTGCAAATATGCGTCCTATGTTTGTTCCCAATAGTTTATTGATTGTCTGATCGGTGAAGCTTGTTTTTGAATTATTTTCTCCTGTGTTTCGTGTTTCATCATCCATGTTCCAAGATATCAGCCCGGCAAAAAACCCTTGGACCTTGTTTACTGCATAATCTATAAGTGTTGTCCCTACCATGTTTTCTCCTTACATATTCGGACCAAAACCTCCCGGTATGACACTCATCATTGCCTGTCCACCGGTTACGTCCTTTGTGAAATTAACAGCTTGTTCATATGGCATTTGCAGATATATTGTGTTTCCACTGTTTTGGTTTGTTGTAGTGTTTGTTTGGCTCTGGTTCGTTGGTCTTATTTGTGGAGTTTTTTTCATTGTCAGTTTATCGAACAGTTCGGCTCCCTGTTCTCCAAGCCATCCTGCACCAACTCCGGTCAGTTTTACTGGGTTTATCCAGTCCCACCAATGCCAATTTTCTTTCCAGTCTTCTAGAGTTCCTGAAACACCATTTTTCCAAAATTTGAACCATGACATTATTGTATCGAATATCACAAGTATTGGTCCAAGTATTTTTGCCACAGGAGCAAGAGCTCCTCTCAGCAGTGATGGAATTTTTCCAAGAAGTCCAGGTATTTTTGTGAGTAATTTTACAAATCCTTTTGTTAAAACGATTAGATATCCAAAAGCTTTGCTTTTTCCTATTGCCGCTAATATTCCCCAGATTCCTTTTAGGAATGTAAATACAGTTGCAAGACCGCTGACTATTTTTCCCCCGGCCCACAGCATTAAGACACCCGTTACAATTTTTGCTATAGATTCGACCTCTGGAGTATTTTCCCCAATAAGATGGCACCACTTTGCTATTTTAATGAGGACATCTACTGTTTTGCCTCCTATGTCAACAAATCTTTGGAACCCAAGAGCAACCCCTTTAATTACGTCAACAAGCTTTGATTTGATAAACTCTTTGTTTTGTTGCATCCAATCTTTGAATTTGTTTGTCAAGTCTACGAGAGTTGGTGATACAGCCATGAAGATTTCGTTTTTCATAGCAACGAGAGTGTTCTTTGTTGCGTTGAGCTGTTTGTTAAACTGGGCTGTTTGTTCTATGCTTTTCCCAGGGATAACGTATGCCTCAGACATAAGTTTTTTAACCTTTTCTGGTCCTTGTCTTAATACATTAAACATATCGTCAGAAAGTCCAAGTCTATCTTTCCACTGGAGAGCTGTCATTGTTCCCATGCCGGCAAGTCTACCTGACAGACTTACTGCATCTATTCCTACTTTTTTAAAGTTTTGCAGGTCCCCAATCAGTCCCTCGAATGATTGGCCTGATGCGTCAGCTACGTATTTCCATTTTTGAAGGTCGTCCGTTGACATGCCCAACTTTTTTGACAGGTCGGACATTTCCTGAGCTCCCTTCATTACGTCATTTGTGAAATAACTTATTGCACCACTTGCGCCAAGGAATACTGCCGCCATTTTTTTGACGCCATTTTTTATCATTTCGATGCTTTTTTGAGCATCTTCTATGTTCTTTTTGGCATCCGGTTTGAATTTAAAACCTAACCATGTTATGAGTTCGTTTGCTTCAGCCATTAGTCAAAATACCTCACGTCATCTGTTTGTTCTTTTCCTGCGTTACTTTGTTGTTCTACCCACTCCATAAACTCTGCTTGTTTTTGTGCCTTCCAGAATGTTTTTATACTCATGGTTCCGTCAGCTAATTCTCGGTAAGAAACAAGCCCGTATTTCAACGGGAGATATACTATTGCTTCTTTCCTGTATTTTTCTGGGACTTGAATTGTGTTTCCATTGCCGAAATCCTCTCCTGTCCCGCTTTCATCAGATCCTTCAAGAACTTCGGCACATATTCCCCCAAGATAGCTATCGTTGCTTGTTGTAATACTGGCCACACATCATCTTTGTTTTCGTCCCGGCTGAACCATTCCTGAAGATATGATTCGTCAGATAGATATTTGTTTTCTGGAGTGATTACTTGAGCAAAGACCTTTTTCTTTATGCTCTTGACGGATTCTAGGTTTATTCCATCAAAAAGAGTGTCCAGAAAATCATTGCTCACCTCCTTACCACTCTGGACGGTGGCATATGCTGCTCCCAGTTTACCAACAAACCCTCCCATCCCTTTTGCGAATTCAATTTGGAAATCGATTGAATCCAGGACGGAGAGGGTTTCTACCTTGTATTTGTTTTCTCCTATGAGTATATCTTTAAATGACATTTGTTTCCCCTCCTATTCTTTAGGCAGTTACGATTTGAGTCCCAACGAATGTGTATTGCACTGAACCTTGTTCTTTGTCACCGGTGCTTAATGTTTCTGGCCGAGATACCAATGCGTTTGTGATTGTGTATTTCACATTGGCTCCGGTTTGCAACAAGACAACGTTTGGTGTGCTGAGTTGGTTCTGTAGCAATCTGGCTGTTTCGATGACATCGATTGACGGAGATGTTTCTCTCAGTGTTACCTGAATTCTCATCCCTTGATCAGTGGCGATGTTTAATCCACCGCCATCTGTTCCTTCGGTTATTGCTACTTCGCCACCAACATATTCCACTGTAATTGATGTTCCGTTAGCATATCCTTGAAGTGCGATGCCATTGAACACGACTTTGTTGTTTTTTTGGTTGTAAATTTCTTTTCTTGCCATTTTTTCCTCCTTCTATGCCAAGACCTCGACATTGATTGCCAGGGTTCCCATCCATCCGGCATCATTCAAGGTTATTGTAATAGGTGTTCCAATGTGTGCCGCTCTTTGGGCTGCTGTAGTTGTAGCAAGGTCCTGAATCTCAATTGTGAATGCAGGGATTGTTTTGTATCCTGTTTCACTTGTTGGATCTTCTTCAACACCGTCCCCGAAGGCACCGTTTCTTTTGTATTTGTTGCATACCTTAGAGGCGGCAGCAATTAACAAGTTTTGTCCATCGATTGTGTATGGAACCTTTTTGTTTCTTAAGAATACGTTAAGGATTTCAATTTCGATGTCAGAGATGAAATTGCAGACGTTTACCCATCCGTCAGTTGTCCATGCTGAGCTTGATTGAACACCTTCCCGGAAGAATTTTACTGTTTGTCCTACGACTCCGGTGATTGTATTAATTCTCCGTGCATTTAATGTTTGGACGTTGGTTTCGATGTCTGGGAAGCTCACTGCAGGAATTCCTTCTCCATCTTTATATTTTCCTGCGATTGTAGAATTTTCTTGATTGTAATCCACAGCCAAGAAGTTGGCCAAGTATGAAATCTCAGGATATAATTGACCATTGTCATGGTATGTATAGTTAATTGCGTCCAAGCCCAATTCGGTTGCTTTGTATCCGTTGTTTGCTGTAGATGCAGGGTTGTATGCATTTGCGTTGTTTGTTGCCAAGGCACCAACAGCTCGGAATGATCTTGCGTTAATCCATTGTGCTGCTGTTTGTTGGTCTTCTGTATCACGGTATTCTGAATCCAATGCCCAACCATAGAAGAACAACCCGGCTCTTGTTCCGGCATCTGCGATTGCTTGTAATTCTTCAGCAATTGTTCCGGCATTATATCCGTCAGCATATGAAGCACCTTTTGCTTCTGTTAAACCCAACAGAGCAGATACATCTGTTATTCCTGAACCTGCTTCTGGTGAATTTGCAAAGCTGATTGTTGCTTCTGTTCCGGTTGTTGTTGTTTTGATAATTAAGTTTCCGTTATAGACTTCGCAGGTTGCTCCGGCTGATGCATTTGTTAATCCGGTATCAACTGCTGTTGCCACACCTTCTAAGTCGGTAGCACTTGTAAAGTCGATGTCGGTTATATTTTTGACGGTTCCATCGATTGTGATATTAAATGCACCATCCGAAATGCTTGCCAATGAAGAAATGCTATCAATTCCACCACTGAGCAAGTATGCACTTTGGTTTGTTGTGAAAATCTTTCCGACAGCGATTTGACGAGGTCTTTTTGTTTTTGAGAAGAATGCTTGTCCTGCCCAATATACAGAACTGCCTGCTGTCGTAATCTTATTGAAAGAATCTGCTGTCAAATATGTTTTGACCCTGTCCCCATGTAGAAAGTCCACGTTAGGTGTACAGAAACAGAGTGTCGTCATATCTTTCCCGGCTGCTACTTGAGACTTTGACAGAGATACTGTCACGTCAAATGAAATCGGTAATTTGTTTTGTGTTTCGGTCATTTTGTTTTTCCTCCTTTATTTATTTATTTTCTTTTCAATATCAATTATTCTTTTTGTTATTTCGTCTTGCATTTTTGTTTCTGATTCTGCCATCTTAACATAGAAATCTGAGTTTCTTTTGTCCCCTGAATTAAAGTATTCAGATGCTTTTTTCCTAAATTCTTTTTCTCTTTCACGGCTCTTATTGAATTCTTCTTTGTTCTTTTTAAGAGCAATATCAAGATCATCCGAATTTCCAGTCTTTTTATTCATTGCCTTTCTTGCACGTTTCAGGTTATTAACACTTTTTACAGTTGGTTTTGTTCCTTTTTTAACGACAGCCCATTTATTTGAGTTTTTGTCTACAAGGTACGCTTCGACTCCAGTGGTGTCATATGTTCCAAGATGTTTTACGCATATTCTTTGAATATCTGTTGCAGTTGGATTTCCATTTATGTAGTCAATAACATCAGATTGTTTAACGTTCCATTCCCATGTATTTTCCACTTTATCGGCTTCGCTGTATGCGATTGCTTTCGCTTGGGCAGGGTCGGTCACTGTTTTCCCTTGAGGTGTCTTTAACGCACCTTCTTCGAATTCTCCCATGACCTTACCGAACTTACGCTCTCCTTTGGTTTCGTTGTGGACTTTGAGGACGTCCAAGTCTACTTTCTTGATTTCAACAACAGCTCCGTTTTGTCCCTTCACTACGACGCTGGTAGGCATATCCTTGAGGACTTTGACTTCTTCCTCTTTCCCGTTGTATCGGATTGTCAAGTGGATTCCTGCGTCAAATGCATTTCCGACTTTCTTATTCCCGAGTTCACTGAGTTCCTTCCCGAGCTTTTCGATTTGTTTTTCGATTTCCATGGCTGACTTTCCTTGGCCCATCCGGCGAAGTTGTTCTGCCTTCTTGGTTAGTCGTTGGATTTCGGCATTGTATTCGGACACTGTGTCTGCGTTCCCTGTTTTTTTGTTCTGTGATTTTGGTTGGAGTGTTCTTAGTTTTCCAGTTTTTGCGTCATGTGCGTCACACCAAAGTTCTGCCATTACTTTGTCACGTGCAATGTGTGCAACGGTAAATCCATCTTTTAAGTATATGATATACTCATATCCATCTGGATTTGTTATAAGAAAATCCTTATATCTATAATTTTTTGTAAAGTTCCCGATTTCCTTTTCTGCATCTTTCGTCAGGCCTTTGAACATGGACCATTCTTGCTTGTCTATGGATTCGTTATTTACTCGAAAATCACTTTGAGTGAAGTTTCCAGGATTTTTTGAAAGTCTTTTTGCCTTTTCTTCATCCAGGCCCATGGATTTTAATTTTTCGTATGCTTGACTTTCTGTAAGAGCTTTATTATACCTATCCCTCAAAACATCCATAACCTCTTTTGGAACGTTGATGGATTCATTACCTATTTTTGAATTTCTCAACCAGTCTTTTATTTCCTGTTCTGAAGAGAAACTATATGTTTTCCCATACGGTTGTATATGGACAAGATATGTTCCATTGATTTCCCCACCAAAGACATATTTTCTACCGTTTACTTCTTCGAGAACCTGTCCCTTTGTGTAAGAGTTCCCAACCTTAATAAATTTCCAGTCCTTCATGTTGGCTCCTTAGATTTTATATTTTAATTCTGAACGAAGGTCAATGTATGATCCAATATCTTTGTCGATTTTGGCCAACTCTCTTGCTAATTCTTCTTTTCTTTTATTCAAAGACTTTATCATATCGTCTACGAAATGGTAGATATCTTTGAGAGCACCAATGTCCCCTTGTTTCTCAAGTGCAGGGATTTTTGATTTGAATGCTTGAATTCTCGGATCGGCATTACCCACCTTGCTGTTTCCAACAATCTTTCTAAGAGCTTCTTCAGCTTGTTTTTCTGTCAGGTGATGTCTTTCAATAAGTTCTTTCTTTGTTAATTCACGATTTTTCCCATTTTTCTTATATATTTCAATAATGTCTTTTGTAACTCCTTCGATGATTGGATTTAGACCCAATCTTTCTTCTGCAGTTTCGTTTCCTGTTCTAATTGATTTTGCAAAGTCTTTCATTTTTATTCCTCCGTTGGTACTGTTATTGTTATGCTTTCATTATCGCTTATTTTTGTCGTAATGTCAAGATACTTAATGAATTCTATGACATTTTGTTTTGGAATTGTTGTGTGGATATCTATATTCATCACTGATACCGGCAATATCTTTCCGTTTTGGTACGTGCTAATATCCTGAGCATCGTCATGACCACCACTTCCAACCAATCCCCATAGGTCAATTTCCCTTAGTGAGCTGTCCAGGTATGCCACAATGTCATGCATTTTCGTCATGGCTCCGGTTCCTCTGGTTTGGATTTCGAACCGAAGATTCGATTCCTGTCTTTGGTGTTCCGTCAAAGATTCATCGGTTTCTACCATTTTTATGACATCTCTTTGTTGGGTTTCTATGCTTTTCAGTGTCAACAGGCAATACTGGTTTGCCGGCTGAGGTCCGTTCGCAGGTCCGAATATTGTCGTCCATCCAGTTGCGTTTTCCACTGCTGTTCTTATTAATTGCTTTACTGATTCAACCGTATTCGTCATGATTCTTCACTTTCATCCTCAGAGCTTTTATATCTGATGGCATAGTATGACTTGAACCCTGCGTTCTTATTTGTTTCTGGGTTGTTTGTTACCACGTATTCAAATCCATCTATCAGAGCATATGATTGTTTTGCTTGTATGAAGTTGTCCTGTTGATGCATTACAAACAGTTCGTCCTGCTCTCCGTCAAACATAATGCTATAGGCAGCATCCACGTGACGACCCTCGGCTATAATTTCGAGCTTTTTCTCGTCCACGTTTAGAAGAATACAGCTCAGTTGTCGTTCGTTTTCTTTTATCTGCGTCCAGTATCCGTCCACGTATGATCCGGTTTTCTCATACACCGTTATTTGTTCCGGGCATTCAAATGCCTCCAATGTTTCTGAGAAGTCAAATGGTAAGTCCGTCATTTATTCCCTCTCTTTCTTATTTGCCACGTTGTAGCTCTAGACATGTCCCCACTATCAACCAACGGGTTGCTTGATCCTTTTTTGGCAATAGTGACCGGGCTGTTAGGTGGTGTTGACAGAGCAATGATTTCCTGAGAGATTATGTCTGACCCCTTTTGTCCCATGGCTCCAAGGAATTTTTGTGGATCTATTTTGTTTTCCTGTATATCCCTGCTCACTTTTGATAGAGACTCAGAGAAGAATTTCATCCACCTTTTTGATGCCGGTGTCATGAAATCACGACGTGGGACTCCTATCCCATAGTTGTTCCAAATGGCAACATCAATTATGCTTGGTCCGGGACCTTCATTTGGGTTTTCTGGTTTATAGTGTGGAGTGTTTAATCGTCCTTTTGGAAATCCTGAAACAACACCAATTTCCACAAGGCCTTGCAACGAGTCCATGACCTTATCGATTATGTTTGGGTTCTTTTCTGTCGTTTCTGCATTAATAGAGAACATTGCCAATCCTTTTGCTTAGAATGACATTCCCTTCTGGCATTACTTCTTCAAGTAGTCTTAAATATTCTAGTCCGTATTCCGTCCGGCCAAAGTCAGCCCACACTGGGTTTTCACTTCTTGCGAATGCATTGAGTTCGGCTGATTCACTAAGACTTGAATTTGATGCCGATTTGCTAGTGACCTGAGCAGTATTCGTTCCATTTTTCATTCCGAGAGTTTTTAGTATTTTCCCGATGTTGAAACGAATTGCCAGTCGGTGTGCTGTCCGTAGGAATAAAGCATGGCATCTTAAGTTACCCCAGTATGTTTCGGAAAGTATTTGGTCTTCTATGTTTCCAATGTTGCTGACACTTTGTTCTGGGATTCCTGAGAATTCATTATAAGAATTTATAAAGTCATCGTATATGAATGCCATGCTCATTCCTTTTTTTACAGTTCGATTGAAATCTCTCCGTCTTTTTGGAACTTTTTAACTTCTGCTACCACGTGTCCACCGTCATGTCTTTCGACAGCTTGAGAGAGGTTATCCGGTGCAACTGCATCATGAGCAGAAACGACTTTGTCATCTTCTTTTGTATTGTGGCTGATAATCCCTTTGTCGAAGAATCTGCGAACCATTGGATTTTTGAGAAGTTCTCTCAGGTCGTCCTTTGGAACAGATTTTATTTCCCTCGGTGCGAGAGTGATTTCCAATCTTGGATTTGCGTACAAACAAACGAAGTTCTGGCTTCTGTTTATAATCGTTTCTGTCGAAGAAGTATTTGGTGTCGTAATTTTTGCCGATAGCACCAATTCCTTATTTTCAACAGCTTTGTCCTGACTCGGTGTTTCAATCTGGAGAGTTGTGGCAGGTGTTGGATCTGCCACAACCGTTTTGTTTGTTTTTTTACTCGTCATATGTTTCCCCTTCACTTGACTAAATTCCGTCTACGTATAATGTAGATAATTTTTGTTTAATGAAATATGATCCGTGTTTTTGTTCTGCGTAGAACTCTGCACCCAATGGAACTGGGACAGGTTGTTGAACCGTGTATGGCAATGGGAATGGCATACCTTGGTTCTTTTTGCTACGGTCTTGGACGACCATTCTGTCTGTTCCGGTTGCACCTGCTCCTGCCAAGTAACGTAATGGGACAATCTCTAATTCGCCACCACGTCTATTGGTGTACAGGTTGTTTGTCTTTAAGTATGTCAATGCAGAGCTGAATGCAACACTTGTATTCAATTCGAATGGCAAGTTTGCCAATAATGCGTATTGAGCCATGGGCAAGAATACGATGTTTGGCAAGAACAATCCTTTTGAGTCTTTCCAGACTTTTGTGATTGCATTGTTCACGTCGTCAATGATTTGGCGAGGTGTTTTGTCTTCCCATTTTGTTGAAGGTGTTGAGGCACCGTTTGATGCTGCGTTGGTCACTGTAATTCCATCGTAGTTTAAGAAACCACGGAATCCGACAGCCGGATCACCGAAGAATGTTGTTTGTTCGATGAGGTTATCGCAAGCTTCACGCATTGTTTCACCCAAATCTTGTGCCAGGTTGCTATTGAAACCGAATTGGAATTGGCGAGCATCTTCGTTGTTCAATGTAGCACCAACTGCAGAGGCAGCCAATGGGATTTCGATTGCACCAATTGATTGGCCAACTTTAGGGATGTTATTGTTTTCGTTCTTTCCCACGAAGGCAGCAGTACCTTGACGGTCACGAACACGTGCTGCGTATGATGTTGCTCCCGGGTTAATAGAACTGATTACCATATCTTCTGTTACAACTTTGTACCAGTCATGTTCCGGATGTTCTACGTCAAAGAATGCCGCATCAACGTCCGTGTAAATGGAGAATGCTAATTCTTGAGCTGTAACGTTAGGTTGTGTTCCGTAAGTAAAATTCTTAGACATTATTCGTTCCTCCTTCTATTAAGATTCAATACTTGCAGGGGAAGGCACGCACAATTCCACCAATGCTAATTCGCCTTTGGCAGCACCAGAGATGACCTTTACTCCTGATAATTTAACTGTCTTATTTGTGACCGAAGAACCGGCAAACCCACCTGCAGTTAAATCTGTGTCGTTATCGACGACCCAGTATAAGTCCCCACCGGTAGTGATTGCTGTTTGGGCTTTGACCCAAATTCTACCACCAACACGATCAGACCGCAATACTGTTGCGACCTCTTTTTCTGCTGTATAGCTCACACCGTTTGTGTTTGTGTGTCCTGTTTCGGTTCTGACCACGATACCACCGAAGTCGGAAGCTGTTGCAGAAGCTGTTGGCAATTTTACTTGTTCTGAGTTAATTCCGGCCTTTATGGCACCGGGCAATGTGGAATATACAACCCCAGTTCCAACGGGCAAATCTTCGCCTGCAGAGACTCCATCGCACAAATTGATATCTGATGCATTGGCAAGTCTACCTTCCAAAGCAACACCGATTTGGTCCGTTACTGTTGATTGGATAAATCCAAATTTTGTTCCATGATAAATTCCAGACATTCAATCCTCCTTTTTATTTTTTTACTCCATAGAACATACGAGACACGCCTGTTTGTTGCTTAGTTTGTTTGTTCATAGCTTGAACTCCAGGTACATAAATTTTTTCGTTCCGTCTGTTCTGCACTTTTTGATGGGCTTCCACAGCGATGGCTTGGAACATTCCAATCATACGGTCTTCGCTAATGTTAGCACAATCAAAACCCTTCTTGTTCATAACCCGAGAGGCCAAGAATAAGATTCTGTCTTTTCTGTTCAGGGCCTTGCAGGCATTTTTGACTTCTTCTTTTTCTTCTTCGTCCTCGAATTCTGTTTCGATGACATCGCCTTCGGCCTCTTTCTGCTCAGCCAATTCCTCGGCCATAGCTTCTTGAGTTTCCGGAGACAATGCCTCCTCTAATTTTTCCTTGAATTCCTCGATGATTCTTTCTTTTTCCTCGAGTTCGGCATTTTTGGTTTGGACTTCCTCTTTAATTGTTTCCAACTCATTCAATGCGTTTTCCACATCCTTTGCGGAGACTTCTTTTACTTCTTCAACAAGTTCTTCCGCTTTTTCCGCATCTTCTTCGTTCAAAAACTCAACGGATTTGTCCGAGTTGCCGATTCTTACCTTTAATGTTTTCGACATTTGCTTTTCTCCTTGTTTTTTGTTGATTACTCTAACATCTGAACCGCATCTACCCTCACCTACTGGTAAGAGTAGGACATGGTTAAACACGATATTTCCTTGACGGTAGTTGTATGGCTTTCCGTCATACGTCCCGTCTTCTTGTTGGAAATCAGCGGTATATCCTGCAGATATTTCCACAAGCTCTTTTGCGATGATCTTATCAATGGTTTCTTTATCCTTGATTCGAAGCTCGCACACAATTTTTCCGTTTTGGATTGAGAGGGTTCCTGATATTTGACCAACCGTGTGTCCGTCCGTAAGTGAATTTTCGATGGTTCTCCAGTCATGGTCCCCAACGATTACGTCACGTCCTTCTCCACTTTTTAATGCTTCTGATGTAAATTCAGCCAGTGGGATATATACCGGGACGACCTTCTCGGTTCCGTTTTCAATAAACTCTTTCTCGAGGTAATCAAAAACACCCTCTTTAAGTATGGATGCCTTGACGAGCATTATCCCGTCTTCGTCCATTTTAAAGTTATTTCCTATCTTAACTCTTTCAGAAATAAGCTCCATTTTTCTCTCCTGTTTTTGATGTTAACACATTTTTTATTTTCTGTCAATACCATTTTTATTGCCATTTCACTTTTAGCTTTTCAATGTCTATCACTGCCTCTGGCCTGCACCGGCACATAATATCATCTCCGGGATGATTGTGTGGCATTTTTTCCGTCCGGGGGATCCACGTTTTCCCTTCGTCTTCGGAGTATACGTTTGGGTCGTCCCAACGGCAATACTTACCTTCCATGATATAGTGATTCTTATGCAGAGCTGTCCCTTTTGGGTATTTCCCACCAGGGGTTCCTACAACTCGAGAATCTTGTACGGTTCTCCAAATATACATATCAATTCCCAAGTCCCTTTGTCTTATGGCAGATATGGACGTATTCATTTTTGCTGTTTGGTCACGGGCAAGGACTTTGGCTCGTCCATCAGATACTTTGAATTCCTCTTTTATTTGTTCACGCAGTGTTCTGTTTTCTGGAAATGGAATTCCCTTGTAATGCTGTAGGACTCTTTCAGCTACCTTTGAGACAAGAACGGTTGGTATGGTTTTTATGTACATGGCTGATTCAAGCATCATGATATCGAGGTCTTTTTTCATGTCTTCGTTGAGTATTGTCCCAACATCTATTCCCAGTTTGGCTCTTAGGTCGGCCATTATTTTTTTTCGGTTGTTTTCATTTACTCGATTGACCCATACCTCAGCCATCTGGTTTGCATTCATGGCAAACATGTCTTCGTATGTTTTTCTGATGTTTTCGAGTCTTCTCCCGACTTCTGCAGCGGTTAGGGTTTTGTCGGCCTGCATTTGCTCAAGGATCAGGTTGATATCTGCTTTCATTGGCTCGGTCATTTTTTTCATTTTTATCCGAGCATCGTCCTCTATAGTCTTCGGGTTGTTTACC
>Ga0265298_10002190_pt1 | contig 27655 bp, 20 predicted proteins | sample AusTroGonzalo_MG_3_FD_193486 | JGI IMG/M metagenome (GOLD analysis project Ga0265298, IMG submission 193486) | Bovine rumen microbial communities from tropical cattle in Woodstock, Queensland, Australia - Gonzalo_01 | ecosystem: Host-associated > Mammals > Digestive system > Stomach > Rumen ...
TCGCGGTGCGCGACCTCAACAAGCTGTGTTCCACCGAGCAGATCATCCTGGAGCTTTCCAATCTGGCGGATCTGTGCCTGCAATCGGTGTTCCGCCTCAGCTGGCTGCAGCTGACGGAGAAGATCGGCGTTCCCTACTACAAAGACGGCGACGGCAACTGGGTACGCAGCGACTTCAGCATCATCGGTCTGGGCAAGCTGGGCGGCCAGGAATTGAACTACAGCTCGGATGTAGATGTCATTTTTGTTTATTCGGAGGAAGGCTTCGTCTTCAAAGAAACTCCTGAACCCGGTGATATTCCCGGCAGTCACGCCTTGAACAATCACCAGTTTTTCACCCGGCTGGCCGAAAGCATCATCTCGGAAGTCAGCAAATCCACTCGTGAAGGCTGGCTCTACCGCATAGATCTGCGCCTGAGACCCGAAGGCAGCGGCGGTCCGCTGGTGCGCTCCCTGGAAAGCTATGAAAATTACTACGCGCAATGGGGCCGCACCTGGGAACGCATGATGCTGATCAAGGCACGTTATGTGGCCGGCTCTTCCAGTCTGGCCGCGGATTTCATCGACATGATCCATCCTTTCCGCTATCCGCGCAACATCAGCGAACAGGTGCCGGGAGAAGTGGCAGAGATGAAGGACAGGATCGAAAAAGAAGTCGTCAAATCCGGCGAGCTCCAGCGGAATGTCAAACTGGGACAAGGCGGCATCCGTGAGATCGAATTCATCGTCCAGACCATCCAGGTGCTTCATGCCGGAAGAATGCCTTATCTTCAAGGCGGTCAAACCCTTCCCTTGCTGGAAAAACTGGCCGTTTACGGTCAGCTGCCCACATCGGATTCTCTGCTGCTGATCAAGGCTTACCGTTTTTACCGTGATGTGGAACACCGTCTGCAAATAGAAGAAAACCAGCAGACCCATACCCTGCCGCAAAGCCCCGAACGGCGTCAACGTCTGGCTCTGCTGACAGGCTTCAAGAACACGGAAGAATTCGACAAACAACGCGAACAATTCCAAAAGGAAGTCCGCCGTGTGTTCGAGAAGGTCATCCACTCCGAAAACACAGCGGATTATCAGCTGGACGATCCCGACCACAACGCATCCCAAAACATCTCCCTGCCTCTGCCGCCTGATTTCGACGACTACGAGGGAGAATGGAAAGACCTGCTGGTGCGCATCGGATTCAAAACGCCGGAGGTGGCTTACAAACTGATCCGCACCTTTGTGATGGGACCCGGCTATGTCCACGTGTCCAAGCGCACTGTGGAATTAGGCTGGAAACTGCTGCCGCGCATCTTCCAGCTCTGTCCGTCGGAACAGCGCATCCGTCTGCTGCTGGAGCAGCCCGGCTTTCAAGTCAATATGCGCGGACGCCGCGCGGTGCGCATTTTCTCGGATCCGGATCGTGTTCTGGCGCGTCTGGACAGTTTCATCCAGAACTACGGCGGCCGTCAGGGGCTTTACGAAAACTGGTTTTCATCCCCTTTCACACTGGATCTGCTGCTGTTGTTGTTCGACCGCTCCGAGTACCTGGCCGAGATCGCCATCAAAACACCCAGTCTCTTCGAGGAGATCATGGATGACGGACAGATCCGCCGCTCTAAAGACGAAAAGGAGATCCTGCGCGACCTGGAATACGGTCTGGAGGACGCGGATCAGCACCAGTGGATCCGGCTGTACCATCGCGCGGAGCTGATGCGCATCGCCCTGCGCGACCTGATGGGACTGACCGATTTTACCCAGAACCAGAAGGAGATCAATGCTCTGGGAGATGCCTGCATCCAGTACGCGCTGAAGGTCGTCATGAAGAAATTCCGCCTGAAGAAACCGCCCTTTGCCGTGATCGGGATGGGAAAATTCGGCGGACGGGAATTGACTTACGGCAGCGATCTGGACATCATGTTCGTCTGTCCGGCCCGCTGGAAAGGCACCACCAAAGTCCAGAAAATGGGCTTCATGCTGACAAACCTGCTCAGTATGAAAACCGCTCTGGGCAGTGCCTACAAGACCGATTCCCGACTGAGACCTGACGGCGAGAAAGGCATCCTGGTCAATACTCTCACCCGCTATGAACGCTATTACCGGAACCGAGCGCAGCTCTGGGAGATACAAAGTCTGACCCGCGCGCGTGTCGTATGCGGCGATGTGGAGACCGGCTTCCAGTTCATGGATATGGCGCGCAATATGACCAACTTCACCATCCCGCGCCGTAAAGTGAGCGCTTACCGGGACGACTGGAAAAACACTATCCTGCAAATGCGCCTGAAGGTGGAAAAAGAACGCACCCCCTACGGAAAAGATCACTTGGCCTTCAAAACCGGCACAGGCGGTCTGATGGATGTGGAATTCCTGGCGCAAATGCTCAATATGGAATACGGCTGGTTCCAGCCCAACACACGCAAAGCCCTGCGGCTGGCGGCCAGTCAGGACTATCTGAACGGCGACGATGCCCAGACTCTCATCGAGAACTTCGACAATCTGATGTATCTGGAAAAAGTGCTGCGCCGCTGGAGCTATGAAGGTGAATCCGTTCTGCCCGACACAGACGCGCCCCTGCTGCGTGTGGCTATCCGCTGCGGCTTCAATAACATCGAAGCCTTCCTGAACGCCGTCCGCAAATGGAGAACGGACATCCGTGAAGTTTACTCGCGGCTGACCGGTTCGGATACCGGTGAGCGAATCTGATCCTCACTTTTCCCCCGGAATCAAAAAATGAAAAAGCGTCCTTAAAAAAGGACGCCTGCTAAATTTTTATCTTATAGGATCACACTATTTCTTTGCAGCCTTCGGCGGGATGATGGCATCCTTGGCCGCTTTGGCAAATCTGAACTTAAGGACCTTGCGGGCGGGAACCTTAACAGGCTCTCCTGTTTGAGGATTACGGCAAACACGAGCGCTGCGGTTCTGGACCACAACTTTACCAATTCCCGGCAGAGTAAAGCCGTTCTTGGCATTCTTGTAAGTTAATTCGGTGATCAGATCGAGGACTTCCGCAACTTTCTTCTTCTGCAGTTCAGTCTTCTCCGCAATACCGGCAATGATCTGTGTCTTGGTCAAAACCGCGCTTTTGGCGGCGGCAGCTTTCGGAGCCGGAGCTTTTACGGCCTTGGCCGGTTTTGCAGCCGGTTTCGCTGCTGGTTTTGTTGCTACTTTTGCTGTTTTAGCTGGTTTCGCCGCTTTTGCGGCCTTCGCTGGTTTCTTTTCTGCTTTAGCCATATCTCTTTCTGCGTTAAGGTTAACGTTATCGCACGAGAACGTCGTCAATTTCTATACAGTTTTCAAGAGATTTTTCAAGAAAAATTTTCATTTTTTTTGATTTTTCTTTATTTTCCCTTGATTTAGACACCTTTTTTGGGTCTCGCACCGAAAATAGCCGTACCTATACGCACTAATGTGGATCCCTCCTCGATCGCTACTTCAAAGTCATCGCTCATTCCCATGCTCAATACCGGCAGCGGCGCGCCCAGCTGATCTTCGCACTGCTTCTTCAAATCAGCCAGACGGCGGAACATGGGCCGCGTCTTCTCCGGATCGGCTGCCCAGGGCGGGATCGCCATCAATCCATGGATCTCCAGACGACTCAGCGAATTCAACCGCTCCAGATCGTTCAGCACTTCCTCCGGTTTATAGCCAAACTTAGTCGCTTCGCCCGCGATGTTCACCTCCAGCAGCACCGGCAGGCTCTTATATTGCTTTTCGGCCATGCGGTTCAGTTCCTCCGCCAGCGCGTAAGAATCCACACTCTGCACCATTTCAAAGCAATGAACGGCATCCCGGCATTTATTGGACTGCAGATGCCCGATGAGGTGCCAGTGCAGCGCCGATGGACACTGCGGGATCTTGAGCTTGCCCTCTTGGACACGGTTTTCCCCAAAGAGCGTGATCCCGGCTTCGGCCGCTTCGCATACCGCCTGAGCGGGATGGAACTTGCTCACCGCCATCAGGCTGACTTCCGAGGGATCACGACGGGCTCGCTCGCAGGCCTGCCCGATTCTCTGACGGATAGATGCTATATTGGATTCGATACTCATAGCACAAAAGCAGAAGCTGTGAAACTAGCTGCCCGGATGCTCCGCCGGCAGTGCTTTCAGGTCTTCCGGCAGGTTGGTGGGTTCAAACGTCTCCACATTCAGCTTCAGCAGACTGTACAGCGGCATTCCCGGTGTGAACTTGCCATCCGAGCGATCCACCAGCATGGCGACACCCACCACTTCGCCGCCAAATTGTTTCACGATCTCGATCGTTTCGGCTACACGGCCGCCGCGGGTCACCACGTCTTCCACCACCAGCATCCGTTCTCCGGCGGCGATCTTGAATCCGCGTCTCAGCACCAGTTTACCATTTTCTTTCTCTGCGAAAATAAACCGGCATCCCAACTGACGGGCCACTTCCTGACCGATCACCAGTCCGCCCATCGCCGGCGCGATCACCGTGCGGACATTCAGCCCGCGCAGTTTTTCCGCCAGAGCCGCACCCAGTTTCTCTACGATCGGCATCTCCTGCAAAGCCAGTGCGCATTGGAAGTACTGACGGCTGTGCAGACCGCTGCGCAAAATAAAGTGTCCCTCCAGCAGAGCTTTTGTCTGCCTGAAAATGTCTAACGTCTCTTCGTTCGTCATACGGATGAGATTATGCCACCGGCTCCCGTAAAGGCAAACATTTCCTGCGAAACCTAAACATAAATTTATCTTTTTCAATAATATCCGCATTTATTGACTTGATAATCATTCAAATATTTGCTATACTATTTTTGTTTTGTTCCGGTGTGATGCCGATGAATAAAGAATAAATCGTTATATTAAAAATTATGTCTTGCAATAAAAGTATTATATTGGGTACTGTCGCGGCAGTATTGTTCTCAACCTCAACCCTTCTGGCCGGAGACGCGCCTCTCATCATAAAACAGCCTGAGAGCCAGTTTATCCGGGTCGGCGACAGCGCCACCTTCAGTGTCAAAGCCGTCACACCGAAACTGGAAACTCCCGTGGAAATGGTCTGGATCCAGCCCGGCTCTTTCTTTATGGGCAGCGATGAGGGTGAAGAATATAGAAGAGACAATGAAACCCGCCATGAGGTGTTCCTGACCCAGGGATTCTGGATGTCGAAATTTGAGATCACCGAAGCTCAGTATAAGAAAGTAATGGCAACATGCCCCAGCGAAAATGGCGATAATATGCCGGTATGCAAAGTCAGCTGGGAAAACGCGATGACCTTCTGCGAATATCTGACAGATCAGGAAAGGAAAGCCGGTAAACTCCCTTCCGGCTATAAGTATGCCCTGCCAACAGAAGCTCAGTGGGAATATGCTTGCCGGGCGGGTACGACCGGTATGTATAATGTTGACGCAGATGTCAATGAGATTGGCTGGTTCAGTGAAAACAGTGAAAGCACCATACACGAGGGCGGTCAGAAAAAACCGAACGCGTGGGGGCTCTATGATATGCACGGAAATGCCTGGGAATGGTGTCTGGATTCTTACTGGCCTGATCTGGGAACATTGGCTGTAGCTGACCCGGTCATGTTAGAAGACAATGAGAATTATCCTAATTACCGTGTTACACGGAGCGGCAGTTTTACCGAGTCAAGTACTGGTTCTCGTTCCGCGAGAAGAGATTATTATGGAAAAACGAGAGCAGATCGTGACTTTGGCATTCGCATAGTCCTTGTTCATGAGTGATCATATCCGTTAGAACCTCAAATGATAATATCAAAACAAGAGGCATCAAGATATGAACATTAAACTTATGACCCGGACAGCCGTCATCATCATGATGGCGCTGCTGATGAGCTCTGCCGGAGCTGCCTATGCCGACAGCGACGGACTGACTTATCAATGGTATAAAAACGGCGAACCCATCCCCGGCGCGAACCAGGCGGAGTACACCATCGCGAAAGTTACCGACGCGGATGAAGGCGCTTATTCCGTAGTGATCTCCAACGAAGACGGTTCAACACTGAGCTATGCAGCGTATCTGACCACGATCGGAAACTTATCCTATCAGTGGTATAAAGACGGCGAACCCATCCCCGGCGCTACAAAAAGTGTCCTGGAGATCAATGAAGTCATCGGTGCAGACTATGGCAGATACAGTGTCGTTGTTTCCAACGCAAACGGCGAGACATCGAGTTATGCCGCCTACCTGGAACCTTACCCCGGCGGAGATACTCTCACCTATCAGTGGTACAAGGACGGGACCCCGATCAAAGGAGCGACTCACTCCGATTATACCATCAGAAATGCTACGCTGAAAGACGCGGGAAATTATTACGTCACCGCGACTGTCGAAACCGGTTCCGCAACCAGTGATGTGGCGAAACTGGATGTCGCGAAATGGAAAGCTGTCGTTACCGCCAAAGATGCCAAACGTCTTTACGGCGAGAAGAATCCCGAATTCGGCTACAGCATCATTGATGAAACCGGCAAAACAGTCAGCCCCGGCGGCAAACCGGCCCTGACCACCACAGCCGTGGAAAACAGTCCCGTAGGCAAATATCCAATCAATGCCTCCGCGGGCACTCTGAATGACGAAATGTATGAATATACTTTCGTGAACGGCACACTGGTGATCGATCCGGCAAAACTGAGGATCTCGGTCAATAATGCCAAAGTCTATGACGGCACGGCTATGGTCTCGGATCATACCCAGGCAACCGCCAGCGGCTTGATCAGCGGGGATACGCTGATCGCGGGCAGTTTCACCACAAGCGGCAGCGACACAGGAAGCTATAGCTATCCTGCGACCACTGTGATCTCGACTCCGTTCAACACAGCAACGGGCATTAGCAATTACGAAGTGACCTATTCCGCTCAACAGATGATCACTCCCACGCCGTTGACCATCACCGTCAATGACAGCAAAGCCTTTGACAACTCGGTACTCGTTACCGACTACACCAAAGCAGCTGCCAGCGGCTTAGTCGCCGGAGACGTTCTGACGGCGGGACAATTCACCACCAGCGGATCGGAAGCGGGAACCTACATCTATCCGGAAAGTTCCTCGATCACTGTTCCGTTCGCGACGGAGAATGGGATATCCAACTATACAGTCACTTACAGCGCGACACAGAAGATCACCTCTGACGCTCCGCAGATCACCTTCACTATTCATGGGAATATCCTGAAGCTCACCTTCACCGGACTGCTCTATGAAAGTGATGACGCGATCCACTGGAGACGGGTCGAAGGGGCCAAAGACACCTTTGAAGTGGATATGACCCAAAGCAAGAAATTCTATCTCAGCGCGGTCGAAAACTAAAAACAAGCTGAGATAAAAAACACAAGACGCGGTTCGTTGAAAGACGGACCGCGTTTTGTTTGGGGTAATACTTTTCTAGATACCGTCTGTACGAGTTAAGCAAGAACTTTAGCCCAAAGGAAAATACAATAGCACTGAACAGCAGTGGCAGCATGGAATTTCAAGAAACTGATGAGAAAACTCCTGGGGAAGTTACTTCGATTTCTTTTTTCAGTCTTTTTCTCCCTCTCCAAAACAGATAGTTCTCCCTCTGTTTTTACTTTGATTTTGCTAAAAGGCTTTTCTTAAGAAACGACGATATTACTCTTTTCTATCCTATTGGCGTTGGATTCTTTTTTGGGGGAAGTTTGCAATGGGGGAATAAAAAAAGGGGTGCGAGGCCCCTGTATGGAAGTCACGTCGGATTCTTGCTCAATCGTGCTCTTCCTAACACTTGCAAGGACGCTGGTTTTAAACTATACTCCTCGAAGGAGTACGGAGACTTTTTAGCATGAAGATGACCCAGAAGCAAGCGAATAATGTTTTCCAGAGAGAGGCCGTCATAACCAAATGGCAGGGAGCGCCTTTTTATACAAAAGATGTCGTCCTGGGCATCGATATCGGCATTGAGGGCATCGGCATCGCTGTCCGCCGGGGACCGGAGCTTCTCTATTGCAAGACGCTAATGATGAAGCTGCCCGAACAGGCTCCGCTCGAAGCCCGCCGCGTTCTGCGTTCATCCCGCCGCGCACGCAAAAGCCGTCGTGTCCGCATGAACCGCCTCAAGCGGCTTTTCCAGAAACACGGTCTCCCTTGGGTAGATGATGAGATCATGCGCCGCTCGGATCCGTTTCTGCTGCGTGACCGCGCCGTCAATAAAAACGGTCTGGCTTCCAAAGAAGCGCTTTCCATCTGCATCCGTCATCTGGTGGCACATCGTGGATATGACTTTTACGCCCTAGCTGAGGACGAAGCTCCCTGGGGTGAGTGTTCCGATTTCAAGGGCGCCAAGAAATGGCTGTCCTCCACATTCGTCAGCGAAGATTTTCAGAAAAAACTGCTTCAGGATGCTGAAAATTTCTTTGCCGAAAAGGATTTAGAAGTATGGGGAGCTCTGGTTCAGGAAAGGCTGGACTGGTCGCGCCAGAACAGCATGGAGAAGAATCTCCGGGAATACGCCTCGAACAAGGCCAACTGGAGGCGCGGCCGGGGCATCAGCTATCCCCGACCGCAGATCGAAGCTCATCTCCGACAAATCATTGAGCGTCATAAGCATTTAATAAAAAGCCACAAAAAATTCACGGATGTCCTTTTCAAGAAATGCGATGACGACAATAAAGATATCTGCATCTTCCACTACAATCGCAAAACGAAAGAGGAATGTGAAAAGGTCTATGAACGCAAAATCAGGACGTGTCCTTTCGCAAAGTACTGGGATGGAGCAGCCCAAAAGTGCGCATCCCGCGGTGATCATGCTGTGCGCAAATGGAATCTGCTCGATTTTCTCTCAAATCGCCGATTCCGTTTCGCGGAGGGCTCCATTCAAATCATGCGGACGATGCCGGAAGATTGCGTCAAGCTGCTCATAGATTCCCTGGAAAAGAGTTTCGATCAGAAACTCACCTGGTCCGATCACAAACAAAAGCTGGTCGAATCCCTGAAACAGCATGGGCTGAAGATAGCCAATCCGCCGAAGGAGCTTTCCGGCAAAGCCAAGAAGAGCGATGCATGGAAACAGCTTCAGGATCTGCTGGCTCCCGGCAAACCTCTCACCAGCCGGGCAAAGCTGTCAAGCGAGTCCGCTCAGAAACTCTTTGACACGACGACCAGGAACGGGACCAGCTTTGATCCCGCTCAAATCTCCGCGCGGAAAAAGGAGACGGACTATTATGAGATATTGAGTCATACCTCGATGGATTACGGCGTTTATCCTCAGGTGCAAAAACTGCTGGGAACCCTCCGCAAACCCAAGGCCGGGGAAGCACCTTCCTTTGGAACAAAAGGATTCCTGCAAAGACTTTTCGAGACCGAGCTGAAAGATCAGCTGAAGAGGAAAACCATTCCCGACCGTTGTATCATCGAGTGCATCAAAGACCCTCCCCGCAATAAAAAGGAGCAGGATGCCCGTGCTTCTTTGAACGTGGAGAACCGCGAATTCATAGAGAACTTACTGAAAGACTATGGATACGAAGGATACCATTCCCGTTCTCTCAATACCCGGCTCAAGCTCTACCGCCAGCAGGGCGGCGAAGCCAAAGACGGCAAGGTCACCCGGGAAGCTGTCTGCCCCTTCACCGGAATGCCGTTAGGCACAAATCCCCTTTCCTCGGACTTAGACCTGGCACATCTGTTCCCGGATGGCAGAGGCGGTCTGGCCATCGAAGACAATCTGGTGCTGACCAAACGCTCTGTCAATCAGGATATGGGACAGCGGACTCCGCGCGAAGTCGCCGGCACGCGAATGGGAAAGACCTCATTCCTTTCCTGGAATGAGATGCTGACTCGTTCTAAATCCTTCAAGTGGAATGATAAGAAACGGGAACTTTTCGCTTTTGAACCCGCGAAAGGACAGCCTGTCCCCGATTTTGAGAACCTGACCCGCACCGCCCAGCTGGCTCGTCAGCTTCGCCGGATGATCTGTTTCTGGATGGGGATTCAGGAAGATTCCAAAGAGACCCGTGAGCGCATAGGCAATCCCAGCGGACTCCACACCGCGGCCGCGCGCCGGGGATGGAAGATCACCAAAGACCGCAGCGACCTGACTCATCACCGGATGGACGCAGCGGTGCTCTCCTTTATTCCTCCGGGTGCCGGTTTGAACAGTGTGATGTACGGCGGCATCTTTGAGGAGATTTATTCCACCAAAGAGATCAACGGCAATAAGTTCAAAGTGGTGCAAATGAGAGTCGCACCGGAGTTGAAGCCCGATCTCTCCGCGTTAGAAAAAGACAGCCTGATCGAGTGTCCTGTCATCAATATCCGTTCCAAGAGTAAATGCAAACCTTTAGGCGACAGCACATTCTGGTCTGTGGATGAAAAGGGTGAAACCTGGCAGAGAACAACTTTGATCCCTTTGGACAAGGACGCGCTCAAAGACTTTACACCGGAAAAGATACGGGAAAAACTGCTGACCGAAGGCATAAAGGAATCCGATATCCCCAGTGACAGGAAACTGGAAGCATGGCTCCAAAACCCCAAGCATTCACTTCACTTGAATGACGGTCAACCGGTCCGCTTTGTTCACAAAAAAGGAAGCAAAGGCGATTTCAAGAATCCTGTGGGCTGGTCGGGGATCTGGCACCCGAATGGAAAAATTGATCAGCTTCGGAAACTGGATCTGGTCAATGACCGTCTGGAGCTCTGGGTAGGCTATGATCCCAAGAAAGGCTGGCAGTATTACAAACGCGTTATCTCCAGCAAGGATTCCATGCGTGGTTTGAAGCGGCTGGGTATCCCCTGGCGTGGTCAAAAAGGATTGCCTGAATACACCGCACAGTTGTTAGGCAAAAAGTGTAAAGACTTGAAAGAATACTATTGCGGAACACTGCCCAAATATTCCCATAAAGTCGGTGAATTCAAAAAAGGTGACACATTTCTTCTGGATAAATGGTTTGAAGTTTCTGCCATCACAACAGATAAAAGAATAGAATTAAAACCAATCATAACTGATGGCAAAAAAACTTTGGAAGGAAATACAGTCAATCTGGCGCAACTGCTCAAGCTGCCTGCCTCCCCTGAAGAATGCGCTCGAAAAAACGGATGGAAAGCTCCATCCAATAAAAAAGGATGATAGTTCTCCTTAGTGAAAAGTCTGTCGTCCCTTCAGGACTTCATAATGGGGGGATCTGTCACCGGGGGTTCCGCTTCGCTCACCCCCGGCTGTAATCTTTCGTCCCGTTGGGACTTAAAGAATGAGCCGTGCAGAATGAACCGTGCACGCACGGCTGTTATTTTCATCCTGAAGGTATCCATTCTGAAAGCCTGCCAGAATACAGCAATTCAGCTTCGTTCCATCTTCGTTTGTAATCCGCCATCTTGTTGGGACTTAAAGAATAAGACACGTACACGCGGCTGTCATTTCCATCCCGAAGGGATCTTTTTTAAAAGCCTGAAAGGCTGATAGAATACAGGCAGGGGTGAAGCGCAGCGGAACCCCTGCTCCGATGTTACACATATCAGAGTCCCGAAGGGACGACAGACGAATATCAGTTCTGTCACCGGTTCCCGGTGAGGAATTTGGGGTGTGATCTTACCGGGGGTGCGCAAGCGCACCGACCCGGCTATTATCAAATCACCCCGTCGGGGTTTCAGTCAGAATCCCTACGGGATTTTCAACCGTAGAGACGCCCGATTCGGTCGTCTCAGCCGCGCGGGTCGCACGGCTCCATTTTATTAACCCGGAACGGGTTAAAAGAGAATAGCCGGGGGTGAGCGAAGCGTAACCCCCGGTAACGTGCCACCCCAGTATTCACCGGGAACCGGTGACAGAACCGAACAAAATGGAGACGCGCGAATCGAACATGGAACACAATAATAAATAATTTAATATCAATAAGTTATCCGTGTATATCTGCGTCCATCTGTGGTTCCTTATACCTTCTTTTAGGGCTTGACGTACCGCGGGAAAAACGGGAGTTTGCCCCCTATATTTTGCTCTGGTAAGCAGCTCAAAAAGCTGATCTGTGAAAAGAACGAGCTGTCTAATAACCTCTTTTGAAGCTCGTTAGACAGCATCGAATACCATAAAGCCCCGTTGGGGGCAAGTTTAAAACTGGATCGCAGATCCGTCTTTTGCTTTGTCAGCAATACCATAAAGCCCCGTTGGGGGCAAGTTTAAAACGGAAACCATGAAAGAACCCGGCAAAATGGGAGAATACCATAAAGCTCCGTTGGGGACAAGTTTGAAATGAAAATAACAGAAGGGGAAGAAGTTAATGATCTGTTTTGTCCCAAAAATCCTTATATTCACGCATGAGAGCGATACTATCAGAGATTCCATAACCTCTGGACCAGTAAGTAGAACCGCCATCCCAGTCAAAACCATGTATCTGATTATAACGAATCTGCTTTTCTTCAAGTTCCTGATCAATAAATGCTTTTCGGTCGGCAGAAAGAGACTTATACCATGCTTGATATTCCTCAACAGCGGAAAAGTATTCAGCATGATCCTCTTTAAACTTAGCAAGTTTTGCAGCAGATCTCTCTTCGCTCTCTTTTCTTCTCTCTTCGCGAGCTTGTTTCTTCTTTTCGTATTGTTTCCAAGACGCTTCAACATACGCATCTTGAATCGGAGAAGATCCATTAAAACAATCATTGAGAAACTGCCCTGTTTTAGTCTGACATCCGCTGGTCAGACCGAGAAAAGCAAACAACGCAATCAAAAGCACAACTCTCATGCACTATGTTTGACGCTAAAACCGTCAGGCATATTCGATTATATGACCAGAGAATGATCCCAAGAAAAAATAAGTTGTTGCAGAAAATACAACAACTGCAATATCTGAAGCCCCGTTGGGGGCAAGTTTAAAACCAAAATCCTCGCTGGAAATCCAAAAGCCGTTTAAAATAACAAATAATATCTTTAACGACAATGACTTACTGTAGAGACGAGCGATCCGCTCGTCTCGGAGACGCGAGATCTCGCGTCTCTACAGAACATATTGATTCTGAATGTGTTTTGGAATGAATAGGAAAAATGAAAAAAGAAATGGCGGAGAAGGGGGGATTCGAACCCCCGGTACGGTGTTACCCGTACAACGGTTTAGCAAACCGCCGCCTTCAGCCACTCGGCCACCTCTCCACCAGAGCTTCGGCTCAAGGTCAGGGAGCCGCACCCGTGAGGGACATCATGGCATATTCGGGGATTTCAAGTCAAGCCATAAGGGAAAGAAAATCGGTTTTCACCGCAAAATTCTCTGTTCCTGCCGGTGTTCCGCTCCCGGCGGACTACAGATCGCTGTAGCGGATGGGCGTGACGGAACTGTTTTTGAGCTTGCGGATGACGGCAGGTGCGGTCAGTGCCCGGTATTCGGCCCGGTACTGAGGTTCGGTGGAGGGATGGGAATAGACCTCGGAATCGCCCTCCGGCAGATGATCCAGCAGCTTCAGTAGATAAGGCTCCTCCACATGAGAGGTCTGCATCAGACCGAAGACCCGGCGCGTGTGTTTCAGTCCCAGACGTTCCAGACGTTTTTTCACTCTCAGACTCAGCAGGTTGAAGATGACCGCGTGGCTGACCCGGTAGAACAGCGGTCCCCGTCCCAGCTTCCAGCTGAGCCAGAAGAGATCCCGGCTCCAGCGGAAACCGCGGATCCCCCACTCCCGCGCGTGCTCCAGCAGGATATCCGCCACCACGGGATGCAGATGCAGGTGCAGATGGCCGTTCACATGATCCAGAGTCAGACCCGTCTCGCGAAAACGGCGGAACTGCTCGGCGATCTCGGCCCGAAGCTCCTCGCGAGCCGCCCGGTGAAAGAAATAGCGCATCCCCGCCGCGGGCGCGTTATAGGAAAGCTTTCCCTGTTCATCTACCAAATGCGGAACTTGTTCATGGGACAGACCGCCGTGACCGAAAACCAGTGTCAGATGGAGCCCCACTCCCAGGCGCGGACGCCGGCGGGCCAGCTCCAGCGCAGCAGTCGCGGAAGGTTCGTTGACCATCAGACTGGTCGTCGTCAGGATGCCGCGGTCGTGCGCGTCGGCAATGGCCTCGTTGGCACCGGGATCCCGGCCAAAATCATCCGCGTTAATGATCAATCGCATAAGAAGAACAGGCGCGGAGGTCAGACTCCGTAATTGGGGGACTTGCTGCCCAGCTTGAACTTGAGCCAGGTGAGCAGGATGCGGCAGATCTTCTCCCCTTTGCTCAGGCGCACCGGCTTGTGGGCAAAGACATTATAATCGGAGCGAATCAGTTTTTGCAAAAGCTGCCAGTAAACGGCTCCCATCAATTCGGCCGCGATCATATTGGGACGATCCTCCGGCGGCAGAACCTGCAAAGCCTTTTGATAATAGCCGACCGTGCGTTCTTTGTAGTGTTCAGCAAACCGGCGGTAGTTCTCCGTGTAGCGGCAGTCCAGGATATCCTGACGGGTAACTCCGAACTTTTGAAATTCCTCAGAGGGCAGATAGATGCGGTCCTTTTCGCGATCCGTCTTCACATCGCGCAGGATATTGGTGTACTGCAAGGCCCGTCCCAGTGCCAAAGCGTATTCCTCCGTTTCGGGCCGGGTATAGCCGAAAATCTTCAAACTCATCAATCCGACAACGGAAGCCACCCGGTAGCAATACAGATCCAGCTCCTCCCAGGTGCGGTATTCGGCCTTGTCCAGATCCATTTCCACGCCCAGGATCAGCTCGTTCATCAGTTCATAAGGAATGCCGTACTGACGAATGACCGGCGCGAATTCTTCCAGCACAGGGATATCCGAAGCTCCTCCGTCGCAGATCTTCCGCAGACCTTCCCTCCAGCGGTTCAGCTCCGCGCGGCGTGTTTCCACGGGAGAAGTCTCTTCATCTGCGATGTCATCCACCATGCGGCAGAACGCGTAAAGCGAAACCATCGCGTCCCGTTTCTCCTTGGGCAGCAATATGAAAGCCAGAGCGAGATTAGAGGCGCTCTTTTTGGTGATCTCTTGACTGGATGACTGAGCCTGCACCGTTTTTATTTGTACTCGTCATCGCGTTTGATGACTGCCGGCGGCGGGACTCCCGGCGGACGCACCGGAGGCAGTCCACCGCTCTCGGCCAAAGTCTTGCCGCGCGGACGATGTTCCCTGCGGCGGCGGCGTTTGCGGTGATGTCCGCTGTGGTGCCCCTCTTTTTCCTCACCGTCCTCCTCATCAGAAGATTCTGATTTGGAGTCGGAATCATCGCTTTCCTCCTTTTCAGAGGAATCAGAGGAATCCTCTTCCTTCTTTTCGGACTCTTTCTTTTCAGACGAAGACGAGGAAGAATGATGGTGATGATGGTGGTGATGATGGTGCTTCTTCTTATGCTGGATATTCTTGAAAGCAACCCAGATACCAATGCCAATACCAAACATCAGCAAAATCAGCACCCCGCAAAGGGTCTCGACATTGAATTTGTACGCAGTACTGACGGCATCCGATTCAGCAACCGATGCCCCCTCAAATTGCGCCAAAATGGAAACAATAAAAGCAAACATTTCTTAATTAAATCCCTGCAGTCGAAAAATTAGCGTCCTGCCCTGCCGGGAACGGAACCTATAATTAAATTGAGCTTTTGGGCTTTCTTCTTGAGAAGCGCCTCTGTGATCTTCAAACGCTCTGCAGCGCGCGCAAGACTGTAATCACACAGCTCAAGAGTTGTTAATAGCATATTCCGTTCGCAATCTTCAAGTATTTCTTCATACGAATTGAAGGAATCGTAAGCGTTGGAATCCTTGCGCAGACGGCTTTCGATCTGGAAACTGGGCAGATTCTCAGGACTGATCAGGTCGCCCCGTTCCAAAATGACCGCGCGCTCCACCGCGTTGCGCAGCTCACGCACATTCCCCGGCCAATGGTGACGGATCAGCTTCTCCTCCGCGGCTTTGGTAAACCCTTTGATGGACTTGCCCAAGTTGGATGAAAACTGTTTCAGGAAGAACTCTGCCAGCAGGATGACATCTTCTCCGCGCTCTCTGAGCGGCGGCGGACGGAACTGCACCACGTTCAAACGGTGGAACAGATCCTCGCGGAAACTGCCCTGATGGATCAGCTCGATCACATCGCGGTTCGTGGCGGCCACCAGGCGGACATCCACCTTCAGCTCCTCATTGCCGCCCACACGTGTAAAACTTCCATCCTCCAGGAAACGAAGCAGTTTAGCCTGGAGCGGCCGGCTCATGTCGCCGATCTCGTCCAGAAAGATCGTACCGCCGTCAGCCTCTTCCACACGGCCGATCTTGCGCTTGAGCGCTCCGGTGAAAGAACCCTTCTCATGGCCGAACAGCTCGCTCTCCAGCAAAGCCTCCGGGATAGCGGCACAGTTGATGCGCACATAATTGGACATCCGGCGGCGGCTCAAATGATGGATCGCCCCCGCGATCAGCTCCTTGCCGGTACCGCTTTCGCCCAGGATCAGAACGGTGGCATCCGTAGGCGCTACCGTCTGGATCAGCTCCCTGAGCGACTGCATGGAAGGATCCTTGCCGATGATGCCTTCCAGCGAAAACTGCTCGGAAGCCGCCACCTTCAGCGTGCGGTTCTCCTCCACCAGATGATAAAGATCGGCACAGCGCTTGACGCAGTGGATCAGCTCCTCCGGCGCAAAGGGCTTGGCCAGATAATCTATCGCGCCGGACTTGATCGCGTCCACAGCCAATTTCGGTGTGGCGTAGCCCGTGATCATCACCACCGGGATATCCTTCCAGCGCTCCTTGACCTTTTTCAGGAACTCATATCCGCTCATCCCGCCCAGCCGGGCATCCGTGATGATGATAAAAACCTCTTTCGATTCCAGAGTCTTATACGCGTTTTCAGCGGAATCCTCCGCGATGACCTCGTATCCCTCGTCAGACAATACCGTCTGAAGAGAAAGACGCATATTTCTCTCATCATCAACGATCATTAAAGGTGGCAATGTCTTCTTCATATACACACTCCCCGCGCTATTTTAACTCAATTTCAAAAATGAACGAGCCGGAAGTTCTATGGTGAAACAAGTTCCCTTCCCCGGCTCTGAATAAACCTCGATATGGCCGCCGTACATCTCCACATTATGCTTGACGATCGCCAGTCCCAGACCCGTCCCCTTCTTCTTGGTCGTGAAATAGGGGGTCCATATCTGCGGCAGGATGTCCGGCTCCATTCCGGGGCCGTTATCCGCTACTTCCACGATCACGGCATAATTCTGACCGAACCGTGTCCGCAAAGCGATCTGCCCCCGGTCCAGCAGGATATCCCGCGCGTTCGAGAGCAGATTCATCAGCACCTCGGACAAATGCCGCCTCTGCATCAAGATGTTCGGCAGTCCTTGTGCATACTCGCGGATGATCTGGATGCCGAATTGAGTACCTTTTGGAAAGACCTGCGAGGCCGCCCAGTCCAGCTCGTTATTGATATCCAGCCGCTCCAGAGTGCCTTCCGCCAGCTTGGCATATCCCATCAAATCAGTAATGATGCGGTCGGAACGATCTATCTCCTCGCGGATGATCTGGATCTGCCCCTGGATATCCGTCTTGCCGCGTTCCACTTTTCTCTGGATGATATAAATGACGTTATTGATGATGCCCAGCGGATTCTTCAGCTGGTGGGCGATTTCCGCCGCCAGACGGCCATTGGCGCGGATCTGCTCCTGACGCAGCAGAAACTCCTGAGCCTCTTCCCTGACTTGCTTCTGACGAACGACCGCCAGATGGACTCCCATGCTGCACGCCGAAAGCATGATCAGGAAAAAGATACGCAGCACCACAGATTCTACAAAATCCTCACGCTCAAAACCATCTGCTGAAACAGCCCAGTTTTCCAGCATACCGCCCGCCACATAGACGATAAAAATGATCGTATTCGCGCTCAGCTGAAGCGAGAAACTGGGAAGACAGACCGCGCTGCGGACGATCCATAAAGCGAACAGCCAAAAGATAGGACTGTCGAACCCCTTGGAAGCGACCATCAATCCGGCCAGGAAAAAGACATCCGTAACGATCCCGGCAAAAACGACCGAGGTCAGCTGCCACCGCTTCAAGTCATTCATGCCCCAGATCAAGATGCCCCAAGCCACGGAAATCATGAAATACCCCAGAAAGAACAGGTAGATCGTGTGCATGGTGGCATCCCAGTGGGAATGGATCTCCGTCTTCCACAGATGGGACAGCGCCATCCAAACCACGAACGGCGCGGCCAGCAGCTTGATAGGCAAAAGAATATGCCGTTCGACAACACGAACTCTCTGACGCATTTCCTCAAAATCAAGCGTCAGCGACTGAACATGTTCAAACAGTTCTTTGAGCTTTTGCACTTCTATTTCAAGGGCAAGCGAAACCGCTTGCCGACAGAATTTTATTTAGCAGACTGTGCAGGCGCGAGAGCTAAACGGAAGCCGACATGTCCGGCCTTCATACCGGGACCGGCATCATTTCTGTCGCCGGAACGGCAAAGTCCGGCATAGTGTCCCCAACTGCCGCCGCGATCCACACGGCCGGAACCGGAGGTCTTGCCTGCGGGATCCGTCACAGGATCTTCTGGATAATCTCCGTACCAGTCCAAGCACCATTCCCAGACGTTCCCGTGCATATCATACAAGCCCCAGGCATTCGGCTTCTTTTGACCGACTGCGTGAGTCTTATCCTGACTTTCATCGCCATGCCAGCCTAATTCATTCAAAGCTGCGCCATCCACATTATAAGCTCCGGTCGTTCCCGCCCGGCAGGCATACTCCCACTGTGCCTCTGTGGGCAGTGTATAGACATAACCTTCCGGCAGTCTTCCAGCGGCTTTCTCGATCATTGTCAGCTTTTCGCAGAATTTCATCGCTTCATACCAGCTGACTTGTTCCACAGGCAGATCCTCTCCCTGCCAGTGAGAAAGCTCACTCCCCATAACGGCTTTCCACTGTGGCTGGATCACTTCATACTTACCCAGCCAGTAGCCTTTGCTCAAGGTGACCTGGTGCGGGGTCTCGTCATTATTTCTGCCGGATTCATCCTTTGGTGTACCCATCACAAAAGTTCCGGGCTCGATCCAGATCAAATCCAACTTGACCTTGCCCGGCAGAGACAAGTCATAATCTTTGCCTGACTCACACTTTGCAACCGTCTCCGTCTGCGCGCTGCAGCAGACGGTTACTGAAAAAAACATGGCTAATGAGCCGACACCGACCCACTTAAAGAGTCTTTTACTTGTTTTATTCATATCTATTCTGCTCCCTTTTCAGACGGATGTTTTATGAGACGAGTGATCGCCCGTCTCATAAAGCATTTCTAACCCATCCACTTATTGGGCAGGAACGGAGTATCAGTCCGGCGGAGATGATCTTCAATGATCTTGAGGACTTCTTTCGGATCATCGGTCGCATGGAACAACTTCGTGTCATCCTCTGAAATATACTTCTCCGCCAGCATGTTGTCTCTGACCCAATCCTTGAATCCGACCCAAAACTTCTTTCCAAAGAAGATGAGCGGCACCAGCGGGATGCGGTGAGTCTGCACCAGGGTCAAGACTTCCCCCATTTCATCCAGCGTTCCAAAACCGCCGGGCATGAATATGAAAGCACAGCTGTACTTCACAAAACAGGTCTTGCGGGCAAAGAAATAATGGAATGGAACCGGATAGTTCACATACGGATTGGTTTTCTGCTCAAAGGGCAGAGAGATGTTAAGCCCCACCGATTTGCCGCCACCTTCAAGCGCGCCGCGATTGGCCGCTTCCATGATGCCGGGGCCGCCGCCGGTGATGACCGCGAAACCGTTCTTGGCCAACAACGCACCGACTTTTTGAGCGGCTTTATAAGCCGGATGTTTAGCCGGTGTGCGTGCCGAGCCGAAGATGGTCACCGCCTTTCCCAGCGGTGCCAGTGTTTCAAAGGCATCCACATAATCCGACATGATGCGAAGGATCCTCCAGGAATCCTCTTGATATTGACTTTTTATTTCTTCATTCATGATCTTTTATTTTTTGATGAGGTTATCTTTTTCCATTCAAAATCTCTTTGGCCAGATCCTCCGCTCCATAAACTTTGTTCAGAGCTTCGATAATGAACTGGCAGTTGATAGAGGTGGAGCGAGCCTGCACATCGGTATAGACATATTCCCCGACCAGCGACTGGATGTTGCCGTCGAAGACGATGCCGACAAATTCACCGGCACGGTTCACGACCGGGCTGCCGGAGTTGCCGCCGATGATGTCCGCTGTGGAGACAAAGTTGCACGGTGTGGTCATATCCAGCGCCTTGAGCGGTTTTTTCCAGGATTCAGGCAGATCGAAATCACCTTCATAATCATGATCTTCGGCATGGGCATACATTCCCTTCAGATCTGTCTGGAACGGAATGGCCTGCCCCGCTTCTTCATAACCTTTCACCTGGCCGTAGGAAAGACGCAGGGTGAAAGTGGCATCCGGATAGGAATGCTCTTTTATCAGAGCGAAACGCGCCTTGGCGATCTTGTCGTGGGCCTGTTTGGTCAGCTCGGCTTGCTGTTCCCTGATTTTGCGAAGCTGACGTGCCGCACCATCTACCACACGAGCCACTTCAATCATTGGATCGTTCAGCTTTTGGATCTCAACCGGACTCATAGCATAGATGGCCTTGCGCCGTTCAGCGGTTTTGATCTGGGTCTCTTTCACTAACTCAAAAGCACGTGCTTCCGGGGACTTGCCAGCTAACACCCGCTGCACCAGCGGATCATTGTATCCCAGCTGCTCAATGGCGAATTTCAGGGAATCGGTCAGACGAAGAATCTCAAAATCCTCATAGATAGGAGCTTCCGAGAAAAGTCTCAGCTCCAGAGAAACTTTATTGGAATCACGGAATTCGCGCAGACGCTCTCCGCTGGGCTTGGAATTCTCATCCGCGTTGCGCAGCAGTGTCCGAGCAAAACCAAAGTAAGATGAATTGAAGGCTTGAGCCCCCTCCCATATACGATAAGGCAGGTAACTCTCTGCCGCATCTTTTTCTATCTGAGCGATTTGATCAAATGCCTTCAGAGTGTCCTTGTACTCGCTGGAAGCCGCGATCGCTTCTTTCAAAGCTTTTTCCTCAGCCTCTTTCTTGGCAATCAGGCTCGGATCCAGCAGACCCGTGAAGTGACCGCCAAAGGCTTTGCGCGCGTTCTGGATACCCAGAATGGACTGCGTGGCGCGGCGTGAATTTTCCTTGCTGCGCGCGGCCCACACGGAGTAAAGCACCTCTAAGCGGTTGAGACGCTGCAACGTGTACGGCAAAACCAAATCCCGGTCTGATTTCAATTCATCCATCGTGATCAGACGGGAGGTCGAACCCGGATTCCCGGACATGAAGATCAGATCATTCTCCGCAACTCCCTTCATGTTCCAGGTCAGGTAATGGTCTATCTTGGCCGGCTTATCGTTCTCATATACACGGAATATGCTGATATCCAAATCATAACGAGGATATTCAAAATTGTCGGTATCACCGCCGAAAGAGGCGATCAGGGATTCCGGCGCGAACACCAGACGGACATCTGTATAGCGTTTGTAGCGGTAAAGGGAGTACTTTCCGCCCTGGAACAGCGTAACCACGTCACTGCGCAGACCTGTTTTTTCCAAGGATTCGGCCTCGATCTTGGCCATGACTTCACGGCGGGCCTTGACGGCTTCTTCCGAGGACATTCCCGGATGAATGACGGCGTTGACCTGATCGGTCACGTCCTCAATGCTCATCAGCACATTCAGTTCCAGATCGTGACAACGCAGTTCTTCCGCCGGAGTCCGGGCATAGAAACCGTTAGCGAAAATGTTATTCTCTTCTGTGGAAAGCTTTTCCAACGCACCCGCGCCAACGTGGTGATTGGAGATGACCAGACCGTCCGCCGAAACGAAGGAGCCCGATCCGCCGTTATTGAAACGGACAGAAGCCTTTTGCAGATGCTCCAGCCATTCCGCGCTGGGGCTGTAGTTATATTTTGCCTTTAATATTTCCAGCGGAGGGTCATCATACAACCACATCCCTTCATCGGAATAAACTCGATCCATACTCAATGTTAATGCCGCGGCTGCCATTACCGCTGTCAAAATGTTTTTCTTAGAACTCATAATCTCATCCATGAGCGTGCCGGTGATCGGCTTCGCTGCTAACCTAATCGGCTGGATTGTAATCCTATCCGTTCTCAATGTAAACGCTCATTTTCAGATTCCCTCTTTCCCTGTTTTCAGGTAAAATAAAGACGTGAGTTGGATTAGTAAACTATGTGTGGCGGCTCTGATCACCGGAGCCTGTAATGTCAGTTACGCGGAACAAGCCGCGGAAACATCCCTGAATGAACTGGAAAAACAGTTCGTGGAACCTCCTGCCAAGACTAAGATCTTGAAAATCATCCACAACTGGCCAGATGTATTTGAACAGCAGGACGGCATCCGCGAGGATCTTCTGCGCCATAAAGGCTTCGGCGGCATCGTCAGCAATGTCCATTTTGACCAGTATATGGAAAGCGATGTCCACTGGAACGCGTTCTACCGGGCCATTACCGAGGCCAAAAAGGAAGGTGCTAATCTCTGGCTTTACGATGAAAAAGGATACCCCTCCGGAAATGCCGGCGGTTTAGTCCTGCGCAAGAATCCGGAATGGGAAGCCGAAGGTCTGCTCACCTATAACCGCTACTATGACAAGAATCAGATTGTGGAATTCGATGTTCCTCCCGGCAAGGTCTTGTGTGCACTGGCTATCCCCATAAAAGATGATCTGCCTGATATGGATCACACCATCAACCTGACCGCGGCCATCCAAAACGGTAAACTCAAAGCCTATATTCGGGCCGGGTACACTGTCAACGTCATCACACGCAATACACTTTATGAAGGAACTCACGCGGAGGCAAATCTGTACCAGCACACCCCCTACATCAATCTGCTCAATAAAGACGCTACTTACGAATTCGCGCGGGTGACTTATGAAAACTACGCCCAGCGTTTCGGAGACGATCTGGGCAAGTACTTTGAATCCACATTCACGGATGAACCTTCCCTGATGAGCGTGTTCCTGCGCACGATGCCTTATGCCTGCCTGCCCTGGTCGGATGATCTGGTCAGAGAATTCAAGACACGCTGCGGCTATGACATCACGCCGCTGGTTCCCCTGCTGGCTCTGGACAGCAACGGCCAGGGCAAGATCGCCAAGGTGAAATACGATTTCTGGAAGACTGTGGGCGATCTGGTGGCTGAATACTACTTTGGCCAGATCCAGGATTTCTGCGCGAAGTATCATATTCCCTCCGGCGGACATCTGATTTCCGAGGAATCCATGGCCACACACATTCCTTTCTATGGCAATTTCTTTGCCTGCATCCGCCGTCTGGATTCTCCCAGCATGGACTGTCTGACCAGTATCCCGCCCGAAGTTCCCTGGTATGTGGCAAGACTGCTCTCCAGCGCGGCTGAATTGAATGACAAACGGCTGGTCATGAGTGAGACTTCCGATCACGGCCAGGTCTATCGTCCGGCCGGCGACAACCGTCCCCGGATCACCGTTACGGCAGATGATATACGCGGGACTTTGGGCCGCCAGATCGTAGGCGGTGTCAACCGCTTCACCAGTTATTATTCCTGGAAGGATCTGACCGATCAGCAGATACAAGAGCTGAACAACTGGACAGGACGCAGCATCCTGATGACTGAAGGCGGCAATCAGGTGGCAGACATCGCCGTCCTCTACCCGGCAGAAAGCTGCTGGCCCCGCTATATCCCTTCACGCACCTGGGCAAACGACTCCGCGGACGTGCTGGCCATCAGCGGATGCTATGCCACGGTCTCTGAATCGCTCTGGCGTTCCGGCCGTGATTTCACGATCATCGACAGCCGTGCCATCACAGAAGCCTCTGTAAGCGGCAAGGGATTGGAACATCCCTGCGGCGTCAGCTGGCGTGCCGTCATTCTGCCTTCAGTGGATACACTGCCTCTGGAAACCTGGAAACAGCTGGAGAAGTTCGTGCAAAAAGGCGGCATCCTGATCGCTTCGGGCGCTCTGCCTCTGAATTCCGAAACTGATTTCCCCAGCAGTGAGGTCAAAGAGATATCCAAACGCCTCTTCGGTGCTGAACCGGCTCCGCTCAAACCGATACGCAACGAAGCCGGCGGCATCGCTCTTTTCCTGCCGATGGGTATGGAGAGCATGAACGCTCATATCCTGAATGAACTGCTGGAGCGCGACTTTGCCACCGGCAGCAAAGATTCTCCTTTGAGAGTCACACACCGCTCCTTCCCTGACCGTGAGGTGTACTACATCTTCAACGATTCCAAGGAACCCTGCAAAGAGACAGTCCGCTTTGCCGCAGCAGGTCATCCCAGAATGTGGGATCCCAATACAGGCAAAGTCACCGCTCTGGAGGAAAGCGAGACTTATTCCGTCAGTCTGAACGGATGGAACGCCGTGGCCTTCACTTTCGACAAACAGAAAGAACGCAAACAAACCGGCGACATCCGGTCATTCCCCGCTTATGAGGCGACCGTTCTGAAGCTGAACGATCCCGGCAAAGGTGCCGGCGAGTTCGTTCGCGCCACTGTGGAAAAAGTGGAAAATGATTCCGCCTGGAACGCCAAAGCGACCCTGACCAAAGGAAATGTGGATACTTTCCTGTTCCTCTGCTTTGGAGAAAAACTGGACTTGAGCGGCATGGAGCTTATCACTCTGGACATCAAAGTCCCGCCGTCTCAGCGGACTTCCACTCAGCTGCTGACCATCCTGATAGACTCCGACGGCGGTGAATATCTGGCTCAGAGCGGCTACAGCCTGACCTCCCGCGGTCAGAGCGGCTACCGCCATGTTTACATCCCCCGGAACCAGTTCAACCTGGCCGGGTGGTCTTCCGACCCGAACGGACAACTGGATCTGGACAAGATCAAAGAGATCCGCATCGGCTGGGGCGGCTACTATGGTGTTGAGGGTGAGAATGTGGAGTTCACTCTGAAGAATATCAGCGTTCTGAAGTAACCGTTTCAGATGACAGCATGACTTCTCTGGAAGCACATATCGCTTTGAATATGATAGACGGTGTCGGCCCGGCGACCTACGCCAAGCTGCGCGCGGCGCTGGGCGATGCCGTCAATATCTTTTCAGCGACAGAGAGTCAGCTGTCCGGCATTGCCGGGATCAGCGCCGACACCATCGCCGCCATCCTGAACTGGGAAAAGACGATAGATCTGGCGGCAGAGATACGCCGCATCCAAAACGCCGGCTGTCACATCATCCTGAAGGAAGATGAGGAATATCCCAAACTTCTGAAGGAGATCTATAATCCGCCTTTCCTGCTGTATGTCCGGGGACAGATACTTCCCCAGGATCATAACTCTATCGCGATCGTCGGCTCACGTCTGACAGCTCTTTACGGAATTGAAACCGCTCAGAAATTCGCCCAGCAGCTGGCTTACGCGGGGATCACGGTCGTCAGCGGCGGAGCTCGCGGCATTGATACCGCGGCACATTGGGGAGCCCTCAACTCCAAGGGCAGAACCATCTCCATATTAGGCAACGGAATCAACGTGGTCTATCCGGCCGAGAACGTCAAACTTTTTGAGGAAATCTCACAAAACGGCGCGGTGATCTCACAGTTTCCCATGAACCTTCCAGGGAACCGCAGCACTTATTCCATCCGCAACCGGATCGTTGCCGGGATGACACTGGGCACTCTGGTCGTGGAAGCCAATCAAACCAGCGGTGCGCTCATCACGGCTGGAATGGCCGCGGAAATGAATCGTCAAGTCTTTGCCATTCCCGGCAGGATCGATTCTCCCCGCAGCAGCGGATGCAACCGACTGATCAAGGAAGGAGCCAAACTCTGTGATGACATCCAGGACATCCTGAGCGAATTTGAATATATCTCCGGGTTCCGTTCCGGCTCTGCCCGGCAACAGAATGAACAAAAAGAAAAAACTCCTGTCCAGGAAGAGATCCCTTTCTCCCTGCCCACGACCGCTACAGTGCCTCTCAACATCAAACTGACACCCCAGGAGACTGCCGTCCTCGCCGCCATCACTTATGAGGAGCAGCACATAGACGCGCTTATCCAGAAGACGGCTCTTCCCACTCATGTCGTGCTGAGCGCTCTCTGCGGTCTGGAACTCAAAAAACAAGTCCAGCAGCTGCCCGGCAAACTCTACCGCCGGAGAAAGTGAATCTTACCCTCGATATGCCCTATAAACCGCCATTCACTTTGACGCCGAAAACGATCTCTATGATCGCGGAGATATCCGCTCTCATTGAGCGTTATTCCCTGCGGTACGAGGCTCAAAACACGCTGAAACTGCGCAAGGCAAATCAAATCAAAACCATCCACTCCTCGCTGGCCATCGAGGGCAATACTTTATCTGAAGCGCAAGTGACCGACATCCTGAACGGCAAAAAGGTCATTGCCCCGCTCCGGGAAATACAGGAAGTCAAAAACGCCATTGCCGCTTATGAACTGTTCCCCAAACTCGACCCGTTTTCCATCAAAGATCTGCTGAAAGCTCACGCCGCCATGATGGCCGCTCTCTGCGATGAAGCCGGACATTTCCGCCGGGGCGGTGCAGGTGTTTTTGATAAAACAAGGGTCATCCATATCGCTCCGCCGGCAAGCCGTGTTCCTGTTTTGATAAAGGATCTTTTTAACTGGCTGAAGAAGGCTGAAGATCATCTTCTGATCCGCAGCTGTGTGTTCCATTATGAATTTGAGTTCATCCACCCTTTCACGGACGGCAATGGAAGAATGGGACGGCTTTGGCAATCCCTGATCCTCACCCAACTTCATCCTCTGTTTCAGCATCTTCCTGTCGAAACTATGGTGCATGAACAGCAGAAAAAATACTATAATGCCATCCGTAAAAGTACAAAAGCCGGTGACTCCGGAGCGTTCATTCAATTCATGCTGGGAGAGATCCTGCACACATTGGAACAGCATCTTCCGTCACAAAATGGCGGAGTAAATGGCGGAGTAAATGGCGGAGTAAACGCGGTATTAGAATACATCCGGCAGAATCCCGGATGCCGGAGCAATGCCATCGCGAAGGCTTTGAATATCCCGCTCCGTTCTGTGGAACGCTACCTGAAACAGTTGAAAATCAGTGATATCGAATTCAGAGGAGCTCCCCGCAACAGCGGCTATTATCTCAAAGAAAACTAAAAACGGAACTTAGTATCTCACAAGAGGATGAAAAAAACGTTTTTAATCAAAGTAGTTAAACTTGAGTTTTTCAATGATGGTTCCTTTATATACCTTAAAACCACGAAATTTAAAATCTCCATTATCGTATCTTCCCTGCATATCCGGATATTTAGGTCGGCTATACTGAAGTGTAATAACAACATTACTATTCGATAATATCCAATTATTCAATTGAGATATGTCACTTGAATCAGTCAAGATTGCTTCATTATGACCTTCCTGATTATCATTCTTTCTAACAGAATAATAAAAAGGATATCCTAAATTCTCTAAAGCGATATATGCCGAATCACCTTCTTTTATTTTTCTAAATTCACTCGAAGTATATCCCTCACTATATTCAGTTCGATAGGTGTACCATGTTACCAAAATTGGAAAACACATTAGAATGAAAAGTGCCACCAACATGCTGAATAAAAATTTTTTATTCATAAATTTTTCACTATCATCTCCAAACAGTATTGACTGGATCACTTCCGCAAAACACAGACTCTACTTCTTATGAGAACGCAGACGATCCAGGACGTACCGTAATTCCTCGGCCTCCTTGGGCATTCCCATTATGAATTCCTTATTCCGCAAAAGGGCGTTGACCGCGCGGGTCAGACTTC
>Ga0265298_10002191_pt1 | contig 27647 bp, 21 predicted proteins | sample AusTroGonzalo_MG_3_FD_193486 | JGI IMG/M metagenome (GOLD analysis project Ga0265298, IMG submission 193486) | Bovine rumen microbial communities from tropical cattle in Woodstock, Queensland, Australia - Gonzalo_01 | ecosystem: Host-associated > Mammals > Digestive system > Stomach > Rumen ...
TCGAGACGCTGATCTTTGACCTGAGCGAACTGGTCTACATCTCCTCCACGGGGCTGCGGGTACTGCTGTCGGCCCAGAAGGTGATGAGCCGTCAGGGAACGATGATCATCCGGAACGTCAGGCCGAACATCATGGGCATCTTCGAGATGACCGGCTTTACGGACCTGACGACCATAGAATGAGGGACAGGATGCAGAACACAGGAAAAAAGACGATTTCCCGCAGCTTTCTGACGGGCCTGCTGATTATTGTGCTGGTCGGCTTTGTCGCCTCCATCGGCTTCTCCTGGATGCTGCAGACGCGGCTGTCCAACGAGAATGCAGCGGAGCTGCTGCGGATCAATATCAAGGATGTCAAGCTGAATATTCTGGACGCAAGCGACAAGAATCTGCTGGAGCTGGCGCACGAGGTTGCGGACTCGCTGGACAACGGGCTGAACACATCGTCCGAACGGCTGGCGGAGCTGATGAAGCGGTACGACGTGTCGGAAATCGACCTGGTGAACGCCGACGGCATCATCGTAGCCTGCACGAACCCGGATTTTGTCGGATTCGACATGAAGAGCGGGGCACAGTCGGCTGAATTCATGGCGCTGGCGGACGGGACGGCAAAGGAGGTCGTGCAGAACTATCAGCCGATTTCCTACGATGCCTCCATCTCCCGGAAATACGGCGGAGTCGCCATCGAGGGCGGATTTCTCCAGGTGGGGTATGACGCGGCGCGGTTCCAGAAGGATGTGGACCGGGCAATGGTGGGCCTGACCCACAACTGGCACGTGGGGCGGGGCGGCTTTGTGCTGATCTGCGACCGGGACTGGACCATCGTCAGCGATCCCTTCCGGAACGAAGGAAAAAATCTGGAGATTACCGGGCTGCGGATCGACACGGAGACGATGCCGGAGGATCAGATTTTCCAACAGACGGTCTACGACATCCCCTGCAGCTGCCTGTACGGCTTTTCCGAGGGGTACCTGATTGTATCGGTGATTCCGGAGAACGAGATCGTGATGCAGCGGGACACGTCGGTGACGCTGAGCTCGGCGCTGATGATCATGATTTTCATCGCGCTGTTTGTGATGATCTATCTGCTGGTCCGGAAGCTGGTGGTCCGCAATATCAACCGGGTCAACGATTCTCTTTCCCGTATCACGGAGGGAAACCTGGACGAAGTGGTGGATGTGCGCAGCAACACGGAGTTCTCCTCCCTGTCGGATGATATCAACGCGACGGTGGGCACGCTGAAGCAGTATATCGCGGCGGCAGCCTCCCGCATTGATGAGGAACTGGCCTTCGCGAAGAACATCCAGCAGTCCGCGCTGCCGAGCGTGTTTCCGCCCTACCCGGACCGGGAGGACTTCAGCCTTTATGCCTCCATGGACACGGCGAAGGAGGTCGGCGGAGATTTCTATGATTTCTACCTGCTGGATGAGAACCGGCTCGGTTTCCTGATCGCAGATGTCAGTGGCAAGGGGATTCCTTCCGCGATGTTCATGATGACCGGCAAGACGCTGATCCACGACTATGCTGAGCGCGGGGACGCGCCGGCCGACGTTTTCCGCAACGCCAACGTAATGCTGTGCCAGGGCAACGATGCGGAGATGTTCATCACCGCATGGATGGGCTTCCTGGAAACGGAGACCGGCCTGGTGCGTTTCGTCAACGCGGGACATAACCCGCCGGTGCTGATCCGCGGCGGAAAGGCCGAATTGATTCAGCAGCGGGCCAATGTGATGCTGGCCGCGGCGGAGGGCGTGCGGTACCGGGAGCAGACGCTGCAGATGGAGCCGGGCGACTTCCTGTACCTGTATACCGACGGGGTGACCGAGGCGACTAACAGCGCCGAGGAACTGTATGAGAGCGACCGGCTGCTGGCTGTGCTGAGCCGGGATTACGGAACGGGCGCGGAAGCCTGCGAAGCGATGTGCCGGGCGGTGAAGGAAGATATCGACCGGTTCGTGGGCGATGCGCCGCAGTTTGACGATATCACGATGCTGTGCCTGTATTACGCGGGGAAGAACGATGAGCAGAACGATGGATGAGATTACGGTGAAAGCCGTCATCGACAATCTGGAGCAGGTGACGGCCTTTGTGGACAGCCGGCTGGAAGCGCTGGACTGTCCCCCGGACACCCAGTTTCAGATCGAGGTGGCGATGGAGGAACTGTTTACCAACATCGCCAACTACGCCTACGCGCCGGGAACCGGGGACGTCACGGTCCGGGCCGAGGGGGAACCGCAGGCGATTGCCCTGACCTTTATCGACAGCGGCGTTCCCTATGACCCGTTGGCGAAGGAAGACCCGGACCTCACGCTTTCGCTGGAGGAGCGTCCCATCGGCGGGCTGGGAGTTTACATGGCCAGGCAGTGTATGGACGACATGACATACCGCCGGGAGGACGGGAAGAATGTGACGACTGTGAAAAAAGAGTGGCAGGAAATCAAATGATTGCAGGAGGAAAAGACGATGAAAAAGATGATGCTGGTTGTGCTGAGTATCTGCCTGTGTCTGGCTGTTTTCGGGACGGCGGCGCTGGGTGAGACCGCCGCGGCGGAGAAGACCGCGGAAGAACTGCTCCGGGCGGCAGAAGATGCCTGCAAGGCAAAGGACTATGCAAAGATGCTGGAATACTATGAGCAGGCCGCAGAGATGGGCAGCGCGGAAGCGCTCCGCCAGATCGGCGTCTCCTACGTCAGCGCAGAAGGTGTGGAGCAGGACTACGCCAAGGCGCTGGAATATTTCCAAAAAGCCGAGGAGCTTGGCGCAGCAAAAGCCCTGAGAAATATCGGCCAACTGTACCAGAAAGGGCTGGGCGTGGAGCAGTCCGCCGAGAAGGCGCTGGAATACTATCAGAAGGGCGCGGAGATGGGAGATGCGGAAGCCCTGAGTTCCATCGGTTCGCTGTATTTTTACGGAGAAGGCATCGAGCAGGACTACGCCAAGGCGCTGGAATACTGGGAGAAAGCCGCGGAGATTGGTTCGGGAAGCGGGTATTACTCTCTCGGATTCCTGTACGGCGCCGGTCTGGGCGTGGAGAAATCCCTCGAAAAGGCGAAGGAATACTATCTGCTGGCAGCGGAGCACGGAGACGCTATAGCCTGGACCGTGCTGGGCAATATGAGCTTTTACGGCGAAGCCGGGGAGCAAAACTTTGAGCAGGCGCTGGAATATTACAAGAAGGCCGCGGACGAGGGTGTGCCGGACGGACAGTACGGCGTGGGCATGATGTACAACTACGGTTTCGGAACGGAGAAAGACACTGCCAAGGCGGCGGAATACTATCTGCAGGCCGCGGAAAACGGCAACTCGTACGCGATGACCGCGCTGGGTTATCTGTACGAGGAGGGCGACGGTGTGGAGCATGATATCGACAAGGCCGTGACGTACTATCAGCAGGCCGTGGACCTGGAGAATCCCTACGCCATCGGAGCCCTGGGCAAGCTGTACGCGGAAGGCAAAGGCGTGACCCAGGACTGGGAAAAGGCAATGGAATACGTGCAGAAGGCCGCGGACCTGGGTGTCCCGGGGGCCTATACCTGCCTGGGCGATTTCTACAGCACAGGCACCGGTGTGGAGCAGGATCATGAGAAGGCAGCGGAATACTACCGGAAGGCAGTGGAACTGGGGGATGAGGAAGCGGCCGAAAAACTGAAGACCCTGACCGAAGAAGGGCAGGTCCCGGAAGGGAAGGAATGAAGATTTCCTGTTGCCAGAAGCCCGGAAAAACGGTATAATAGCGGCAGCATTTCACGGACACCGAAACTGAGGAGGAAACGATATATGTTACAGGATGTTCTGGATACGGCAAAAGAGAAAATGAAAAAATCCTGCACTGTCTATGAGCAGAATCTGATGGGCCTGCGGGCCGGCCGGGCGAATCCGCAGCTGCTGGACCGGATCCTGGTGGATTATTACGGCACGCCGACTCCGATCAACCAGATCGGCAACATTTCCTCGCCGGAGCCCCGGCTGCTGGTGATTGCCCCGTGGGAGGCGAAAATGATTCCGCAGGTGGAAAAGGCCATCCAGAAAAGCGATCTGGGCCTGAACCCCTCCAACGACGGAAAGATCATCCGCCTGGTGTTTCCGGAGCTGAACGAGGAACGCCGTAAGGAGCTGACCAAGGTGGCGTCCAAGGGCGCGGAAGAAACCAAAGTCGCGATCCGCTCCATCCGGCGGGACGCCATCGAGCAGATCAAAAAGATGAAGAAAAACAGCGAGATCACCGAGGACGACCAGCGGGACGCCGAAGAGGACATGCAGAAGATTACCGACAAGGCGATCAAGGAAGTTGACGAGATCTACGCCAAGAAAGAAAAAGAAATCATGGAAGTCTGACGGCTTGAGGCCGGTCAGCAGCAAAACCCGCCGCGAGGCGGGTTTTGGCAACAGAAGGGAAAACGGATGAAACTGAAGACTGCGATGAGTCTGGCCCTGAAGAAGGAGCCGAGAACCTCGGATGAATTTGAAAAGCTGCCGAAACATGTAGCGATCATCATGGACGGAAACGGTCGCTGGGCAAAGAAACATAAACTGAATGTTTCCAGGGGTCACCGGCAGGGAACGGAAACCCTGCGGGAGATCATCCGGCACACGGATGATCTCGGGATCGGGGCCCTGAGTCTGTATGCCTTTTCCACTGAGAACTGGAACCGGTCGGAGGAGGAAGTGGCGGCTCTGATGCAGCTCATGCTGGACTTCTTTGATTCCGAGATTGACGAGCTGGATGCGAAAAACGTCCGGATCCTGATTCTCGGCGACAAAGGCCGTCTGCCGGAGAAACAGCGGGAAACGTTAATGGAGGCGGAGAGCCGGACGAAAAAGAACACCGGACTCAGGCTGAATATTGCCATCAACTACGGCGGTCGGGCGGAGCTGGTGAAGGCGGCGCGGGAGATTGCCACGCTGGTGCGCAACGGAACGATGCGGGAAACGGAAATCACGGAGCAGACGATTGCCGACCATCTGTATACCAGGGGCCAGCCGGATGTGGATCTGCTGATCCGGACCAGCGGGGAGCAGCGGCTGAGCAATTTCCTGCTGTACCAGAACGCTTACGCGGAATTTGTGTTCCCGACGGTGCTGTGGCCTGACTTTACGGTGCACGACTACGACGAAGCCCTGGAAGCGTTTGCCCACAGGCAGAGGAGATTCGGCGGAAGATAGTCAAAAAAACAGTCTCCATGTCAATGCGGCATGGAGACTGACGGTTTTGAAACAAAGTCCGCAGTGGATTCCGATATCATATTATGCGCCAAGGAGGTCATTCAATCCTGTCAGATAGAACGCGTTCTTAATCGCATCGTTGGCATGGATGATTTTCATGGTTCCGTTGTCTCCCAGCGTTCCCTTTGCAATCAGCAGCTCACGGATACCGGCGGAAGTAATGTAATCCAGATCGCTGAAATCCCAGTACAGTTCCTTTATACCGTCCAGACCTTTCTTGATCTCCTGGTCCAGGATCGGCGCGGCGTTGGTGTCCAGCTTTCCGTGAAGAGAAATGATCAGGGTCGAATCAACCTGTTCCCGTGTAATTGTCATTACGATTCCTCCTTGTTTTCCCCCGGCTTCCGGGGATTTTCCATATAAGGTTTTCGGTATCATACTAACCGGCTTTTCATCCTATTGAATTTTATCACACCCCGGTGATGACGTCAAATGTCAGCGCCCTGCCGACGCTGCCTTTCTTTTGCTTTTCCGGGGAAGATGATATGATTCCGAAAACGGCTGCTGAAGACAGACGGATTCGGCAGACAAACGCAAATGAGGAGAAAACAAAATGGGCAGTATTATTCAGCCGCTGGCGGAGATTTATCCCCAGCTGTATCTGACGCCGGGCGAGGAAGGCCGGGAGCTTTGGAAAAAAATCGTTGCGCGTGGAGAGGATGCTCCGAGCCATTCCCTGGATCATTTTCGGGGCAGCAGCCGGGATTCGGTGACGACGGAAAAAACGCCTGCCGGAGAAGTGCAGATCATCACCCTTGGCGACCGGCATGATTTTGAACTGTTTCTTCAGATCATGGGAGACCGATGCGTGCCTACGGAAATTCCCCCAACCCAGGGAGCATCCATTCTGGACGGCGTGATCAACTGGCCGAAGATCCGGGCAAACGAGGAGAAGTATCTTGCGGCCGGAGGGGACCCGGAGAAAGTGCTGGATGAATTCAAACGGTTTACCGCAGATCCGCGAAATTACAGAGACGCCTTGATCGTCCTCTCCACCGGCCCTTACAGCGCGGTACGGGCGGAGGATATCGGCATGGAGGAAGAGGCCTGGCTTGCCGCTTCCTACAGGATCCGGAAGGCACATGAATGCACCCATTTTATCTGCCGGAGACTCTTTCCGGAAAAGATCAACGCGATCTGGGACGAACTGGTCGCGGATGCCGTGGGCCTGTACGCCGCCTTCAGCCGCTATGACCTCCGACTGGCGGAACGCTTTCTGGGAGTCAGCGCGGACGGCTATACGGGCGGACGGCTTGAGAATTACGCCAAAGGGGAAGATCTGGACGGACTCGCGAAAAAGGTGCATCAGACGCTGCTTCATCTGGAGCAGGTGATCCGCGGGGAAGGGGAGACGGATCCCTGGTCTTTGGCGATCCGGCTGGAGGGCGAAATATCAGTCTGGACAGATGACGGCCGGGCGTGACGGCGAAAGGGTTTCAGAGATAAATTTTGTTGTTATTCAACGGGATCAATGATAAAATATACCGTCCGGCTCCTTGTGATTCGAAGGGACGGACAACCTCAGGCGAATTCTGAGACACGGTGGTGAAACGAAGCGTGAAGAAACAGTTCATCGGGTTGATTCTGGTTCTTCTTCTGCTGTTTACGGTTTATCCGGTTTGCGGGGAGACGGTCAGCATGAACGCCTCCGGGGTGCCGAACCTGCCGCTGAGTGTGGACCCGACGGAGCGGACGGAAGGGTTTTCGGCGATTCTGTACAACAACCCCAACGGGCTGCCGACCTCCGAGGCCAACGCGATTGCGGAGACCGGGGAGGGGTTCATCTGGATCGGGAGCTATGCCGGGCTGATCCGCTACGACGGGAACACCTTCGAGCGGTTCGACTCCACGACGGGCATCGCCAACGTGCGGTGCCTGTATGTGGACAGCCGGGACCGGCTGTGGATCGGGACGAACGACTCGGGCGTGTTCGTCATGGTCCGGGGGGAACTGCGGCAGTGGGACAAGGCGGAGGGGATGAAATCCTCCAGCATCCGCGCCATTACGGAGGACCCGGACGGGACGGTGTACGTGGGCAGCACGATGGGCATCGCGGCGATCGACGGGGAGATGAACCTGAAGGATCTCCGGGACGAACGGATCGCCACGGTGACGGTGAAGGACCTGCGGCGGGGGGCGGACGGCCGGACCTGGGGCCTGACGACCAACGGGGATCTCTTTACCCTGCGGGGCGGGAAGGTGACCGGTTTCCTGGGGCGGGAGGAGATCCCGATTGACGAGGAGGTGCTCTCGATCCTGCCGGACCCGGAGGAGGCGGACGTCCTGTACATCGGGACGGACAGCGACCGGGTTTACCGCGGAAAGCCGGCGGACGGTTTCGCCGGGGCGGAGGTGCGGAGCATCGCGCCGCTGGCGGACACGGAGAACATGGAATCCATCGGCGGGCGGATCTGGATCTGCGGCGGGGAGGGGATCGGCAGCCTGGACGAAGACGGGTTCCATCCGCTGGCCAATGTGCCGATGAACAGCTCCGTGGGCCGGGTCATGACCGACTACGAAGGGAACCTGTGGTTCACCTCGACCCGCCAGGGCGTGATGAAGATCGTGCCGAATCCCTTTTCGGACTGGTTCGCCCTGTGCGGCCTGGACAGCGAGGTGGTCAACAGCACGTGCATGGCCGGGGACCGGCTGTTCATCGCGACGGACACGGGCCTGATCGTGACCGAAAACGGGAAAAGGCTGGAGAGCCTGCCGCTGACAAAGGTGACGACGGCGGGCGGGAAAACAATCGAAGAAACGGACCTGATCGCGTGGCTGAAGGGCGTGCGGATCCGCTCGGTGATCCGGGACAGCCGGGGGCGCGTGTGGATTGCCACGTGGCGGAAGCACGGGCTTTTGCGCTACGAAAACGGGGAGATCCTGGCCTTTACGCCGGAGGACGGGCGGCTTTCCGACCGGATCCGGACGGTGAGCGAGACGGCGGACGGGCGCATGCTGGTGGCCAACACCGGCGGGGTGAGCATCATCAAAGGGGACCGGGTGGTCAGCAGCTACGGCGAGGCCTCCGGGATCACGCTGGCGGAGATCCTGACGGTGACGGAGGGGCTGAACGGCGACATCATCCTGGGATCGGACGGCGGGGGGATCTTCGCCGTGACCGAAAGCGGGACCCGGCCCATCGGCAAGGCGGAGGGGCTGGGCAGCGAGGTCATCCTGCGGGTGAAGCGCAGCCGGACGCAAAATGTGCTGTGGATCGTGACGAGCAACAGCCTGGCGTACATGACGGAAGACTACCGGGTGACCACGGTGCAGCGCTTCCCCTACCCCAACAACTATGACCTGTACGAAAACAGCAAGGGCGACGTGTGGGTGCTGGCCAGCAACGGGATCTACGTGGCGCAGGCTTCGGAGCTGATCGCCAATGAAGAAATCGAACCGGTGTTTTACGGGATTCCCAGCGGCCTGCCCTATATCACGACGGCGAACTCCTACAGCGAACTGACGGAGGACGGGGATTTATACATCGCGGCCTCGGCCGGGGTGGTGAAGGTCAACATCGAGAAACCCTTCGAGGACGTGAATGACCTGAAGGTGGCGGTGCCCTTCGTGGACGCGGACGGGGTCCGGGTTTATCCGGACGGGAACGGGGATTTCACGGTCCCCGCCGGAACGCAGAAGCTGACGGTGAGCAGTTTCGTGTTCAACTACAGCCCGATGAACCCCCAGGTGAGCTACCGGCTGGAAGGGTTCGACAAGACGGAGACGACGGTGAGCCGGAGCGAACTGACGCCGGCGGACTACACGAACCTGCGGGGCGGCGAGTACCGCTTCATCATGCAACTGAAGGACTCCATGGGCCGGGGGAACAAGGAGGTCTCCGTGCGGATCCGGAAGGAAAAGGCCTTCTACGAGGAGGTCTGGTTCTATATCGCGGCGGGGGCGGCGCTGCTCTGCCTGGCGGGCCTGCTGGCCCGGATCTATACCCGCAGGAAGATGCGGGCGCTGGAGAAGAAGAACCACGAGACGATGACCTTTGTGAAGGAAATCACGCACTCATTCGCGAAGGTGGTCGACATGAAGGATAAATACACCAACGGCCACTCGACCCGGGTGGCGAAATACACGGCGATGCTGGCGAAGGAGCTGGGGTATGACGACGACACGGTGGAAAAGTACTACCGGATCGCGCTGCTGCACGACGTGGGGAAGATCGGGATTCCGCCGGAGGTGCTGAACAAGCCCGGGAAGCTGACGGACGAGGAGTTTGAGATCATAAAGTCCCACACGAGCCAGGGATACGAGGCGCTGAAGGAGATCAGCATCATGCCGGAGCTGGCCGTGGGGGCCCAGGCGCACCACGAGCGGCCGGACGGCAAGGGATACCCGAACCACCTGAAGGGCGACGAGATCCCGCGGGTGGCGCAGATCATCGCGGTGGCGGACTGCTTCGACGCGATGTACTCCAACCGGCCGTACCGGAACCGCATGAACTTTGAAAAGGCGGTCAGCATTATTCAGGAAGTGAGCGGGACGCAGCTGACGGCGGACGTGGTGGACGCGTTTATGCGTCTGGTGGAAAAGGGCGAGTTCCGGGCGCCGGACGATGACGGCGGCGGAACCACGGAGAACATCGACAATATCCACAAGGCACAGAGTGAAGATTGAAGAAACGATTTGGAGCGGGGAGTGAAGGCGATGTCGGACAGGCAGCAAAGCGGACCCCGGATTCCCGGAACCCTGACGCCTTATCTGTCTGAAAAGGCGGCCTGGGCGCTGTCTGTGGGCACCAGCGTGGGCTGGGGCGCGCTGGTGGTCACGAGCAGCGGTTTCCTTTCGGCGGCGGGCCCCGCGGGAAGCCTGATCGGCCTGCTGGTCGGCATGGGGCTGATGCTGCTCATTGCCCGGAATTATTTTTTCACGGCGTCCCGGTATCCGGACGCGGGCGGGCTCTATACGGTCGTCCGGAATGTATTCGGCTACGACCGGGCTTTCCTGGTGTTCTGGTTCATGAGCCTCGTCTACCTGTCCATCTTCTGGGCCAACGCGACCAGCCTGCCGCTGTTTGCCCGCTATTTCATCGGGAATACGTTCCGCTTCGGGTATCTGTATACCGTTTTCGATTATGAGATCTATCTGGGCGAAGTGCTGCTGACCCTGGCGGCCATTCTCCTGGTGGCGCTGCTGTGTATCCGGAGCAAGACGGGCGCCGCCCGGCTGATGGTGATTCTGGTCCTTCTGCTGCTGGCCGGGATCGCGGTGTGCTTCGTGGCCGCGCTGGCCGGCCATGGGGGAACGGACATGACCTTCACCCCGGCCTTCCTGCCGGACAGGGGGTCTTTTTCCCAGGTCCTGCGGATCGTCTTTATCTCGCCCTGGGCGTTCATCGGCTTTGAAAGCATCACCCATTCCGCGGAGGAATTTAAATTCGGCCGCAGCAGGCTCTACCGGATCCTGGTGATCTCGGTGATCACCTCCACGGCGGTCTACATAATGGTCACGCTGCTGAGCGTAACGGCTTATCCGGCGGAATGCGGCAGCTGGCTGGAGTATATCAGCCGGCTGGATCAGTACAGCGGCATCGAGGGCCTTCCCGCCTTTTATGCCGCCCGCCATTATCTGGGGGATGCCGGCGTTTATCTGCTGATGGCGTCCCTGCTCTCCCTGGTGGCGACCAGCCTGATCGGCAACCTGCGGGCGCTGAGCCGGCTGTTCTATGCCGTGTCCAGGGACGGCATCCTCTCCCCCCGCTGCGCCCGGCTGAACAGGCGGAATATCCCGGCAAACGCCATTTGGCTGGTGGTCCTGTTCTCACTGCCCATTCTCTTTGTCGGCCGGACGGCCATCGGCTGGATCGTGGACGTTACGACCATCGGGGCGACGCTGCTGTACGGGTTTGTTTCCGCCGCCGCATACAAGACCGCCCGGAAGGAAGGCCTGCGCCGGGAAACGGCCACGGGCCTGGCGGGCCTTCTGATCATGATCGTTTTCGCGGTCTATCTGCTTTTCCCGAACCTGTTCTCGGACGATACGCTGGCAACGGAGACCTATATCCTGCTGATCGTCTGGTCGATCATCGGGTTCTTCTATTTCAGGCGGATCATCGCCAGGGACCATGCCCGGCACTTCGGCAAGGCGATCATCGTCTGGATCGCCCTGGTGGCGGTGATTGTGCTGATGGCCCTGATCTGGTCTTCCCGGACGGAGGAGGGCGTCATGACCGACGCTGTCCGCGCCGTTTCGGACTATTATCACGGGGCGGCGGACTCCGCTTCAGCCGCGATGAGCGAGGAATCCTTTATCGCCGGGCAGCTCTCGCGGCTGAAAACGTCCAATCAGCTCACCACGCTGATCGTGGCCGGCCTGTTCGCCCTGGCCCTCTCCGCCATGCTGATCAATCATCTGTCCATGCGGAAATATGAGCAGGAGACCGTCCGGGAACGGGACAGGGCCCGGGAGGTGGCCTACAGGGATTCCCTGACCGGCGTCAAAAGCAAGCACGCCTATGTGGAAGAGGAAGAGGCGATTTCCGGACAGATTGACAGGGGGGAGGCCGGGGAATTCGCGGTGGTTGTCTGCGACGTGAACGGCCTGAAGCATATCAACGATACCCTGGGGCATAAAGCCGGGGACGCCTATATCTGTTCGGCCTGCGAAATGATCTGTGAGTATTACAAGCACAGCCCCGTTTTCCGGATCGGCGGCGATGAATTCGCCATCATCCTCAGGGGGCAGGACTATGAGCACCGCCGGGAGATTCTGGAAGCGATCAACAGGCAGATTGAGAAGCACCTCAATACGGGGAACGTGGTGGCTTCCCTGGGCATGGCGGATTTCGACCCGGAAAGCGACAACACCTTCCATGCCGTGTTTTCCCGGGCGGACGGCCGGATGTATGAGCGCAAGCAGGAACTGAAGCGCATGGGCGCCGTTACGCGGGACTGACCGGCGGGGGGCTGCTGTTATCAGCACCTCTTTGATTTCGGATTAAAAATATGATATAATGATTTTGAAGGGAGAACCGCGGATCAGGTTCTCTCTTCGGATATTACAGGGGAAAAACGTGAGGCCTGGCTTCATGGGACCTGAAGGCCGTGACCCGCGGAAAATGTGTGTTCATGGCAGTTTTGCTGTATTTTGCGGATGCTGCAGACAGTTGCAAAACCGGGTCTGTCAAGGTAAAATAACAGGGATGGAGGGACGCGTATGAAGCAACGGGTTATTACGGGGATCGCTCTGATTGCATTTCTGGCAATCAACCTCTGGCTGCCGAACTGGGTGATGGCGCTGGCGACGCTGGTGTGCATCAGCTTTGCTGTCTGGGAAGAATACCACGCGCTGGCGGAGGCGGGGCATCGGGTGGTCTCCTGGCCGACATGGGTTCTGATGATCGCCTCCATTCCGCTGGTTTACTTTTTCGGTGTAAAGGTGATTGTGCCGATGCTGGCAGCGGCCTTGTTCGCCATGGTGACGCAGGTCCTGTTCCGGAAGGAACCGGAACTCACAGACCTGAGCATGAGTTCGCTGCCTCTGCTGACGGTGGCGCTGCCCGGGCTGAGCCTGGTGGCGCTGGCCATGATTCCGGACCAGAAGGCGGTGGAGGTCGTGCTTTTGTGCCTGACCTTCGCGGTGCCGCTGATGGGAGATATCTTTGCCCTGTTTGTGGGCAGCGCAATCGGCGGGCCGAAATTCTGCCCGGCGGTGAGCCCGAAAAAGACGATCGCCGGGAGCCTGGGCGGGCTGGCCGGCAGCGTGATCGCCGCCATGGCGGTATTCGGGCTGAGCCATTTGTTCTGCAATGAACCGACGCTGGCAAAACTGCCGGTGTGGTGGCACTATCTGCTGCTGGGATTCTTCGGCGGGGCGGTCGGGCAGATCGGTGATCTGTTTGCCAGCCTGGTGAAGCGTCACAGCGGACTGAAGGATTTTTCCAACCTGTTCCCGGGCCACGGGGGAATGCTGGACCGGCTGGACAGTGTGCTGTTTATGGCAATACTGATGTATTGTTATCTGATGTTTAAGTGAGAAAGAAGACATCATGAAGACGATTGCGATTCTGGGATCGACGGGATCCATCGGGACCCAGGCTTTGGATATCTGCCGGCGGCATCCCGACCGCTATAGGGTGACGGCGCTGACAGCCCGGGGAAGCAAGGAAAAGCTGTTTGAACAGGTGCGGGAATTCCGGCCGGAAATGGCCGGGCTGACTGATGGATTTGATCCGGCGGAGATTCCGTCGGATCTGCAGTTCTGCCGCTTTCTGAGCGGAAAGGAAGCGCTGCACGCGGCCGCCGCGGAGGTTGAGGCGGAGATGGTGCTGGTGAGCATCGTCGGCATTGCCGGACTGCAGGGCGTGATGGACGCGCTGCAGGCGGGGCGGCAGGTACTGCTGGCGAACAAGGAAGCGCTGGTAACCGGCGGGCATCTGGTCACGGACCTGGCCCGGAAGGCCGGGAAGCCGCTGCTGCCGGTGGACAGCGAACACAGCGCGATTTTCCAGTGCCTGCAGACGGTTGGCGGAAACAAACCGGAAAAACTGCTGCTGACCGCGTCCGGCGGGCCTTTCCGGACCTGGGAGAAGGAACGGATTGAAAAGGCGACGCCGGCGGAGGCGCTGAAGCATCCCAACTGGAACATGGGCGCGAAGATCACAATCGACAGTGCCAGCATGTTCAACAAAGGGCTGGAGATCATGGAAGCCCGGTGGCTGTTTGACATGCCGGAGGACAGGATCGAAGTGGTCGTGCATCCCCAGAGCATTGTGCACAGCGCCGTGGTGTTCCGGGACGGCGCGGTCCTGGCACAGCTGGGCGAGCCGGATATGCGGGTGCCGATCGGCTACGCAATGGCATATCCGGAGCGGATTGAAACCGGCGTGCAGGCTCCCGACCTGTTTGCCCTGGGCAGCCTGACGTTTGAAAAGCCGGATGAAGACAAGTTCCCGGCGCTGCGGCTGGCAAGGGCCTGCCTGAGGGCCGGCGGGGCAGCCTGCACGGTGTTCAACGGGGCGAATGAGGCCGCGGTGGCGGCTTTCCTGCGGAACGAAATTCCCTTTGGGGAGATCGCCAGGCGAGTGGAGAAGGCAGTTGATCAGCTGGCCGGATTGCCTGCGGACTGCATCGGGGATATTTGGGAGGCGGACAGGAAAGCCAGGGAAGTTGTGAATTCCAAACCATAAATCAGAATTCAGAGTGATAACGAGAGGAAAGCTTTAACTGTGTATATTTTACTGGCGATACTGCTGCTGGCGATCCTGATTACGGTTCATGAGTTCGGGCATTTTCTGGCGGCGCGGGCAATGAAAATCGAAGTACGGGAGTTTGCTGTCGGGATGGGGCCGAAACTGTTCGGCTGGAAGAGCCGGAAGTACGATACCACCTTCGCGGTAAGGGCGATCCCCATCGGCGGATACTGCGCTTTTTACGGGGAGGACGATCCGACCGGAAAGAGCAAGGATGATCCGCGGGCGTTCCCGAAGCAGAACGTGTGGAAACGGCTGTTTGTCATCCTGATGGGGCCGATGATGAATTTTGTGCTGGCCTTTGTGGTTGCCACGGTCTTTTATTGGGTGAGCGGTATCAGCGTAGCCACGGGGGTTGATCCCTATATCGCGGAGGTCATGGCCGCCGGGCCGGCAAACTTTGCCGGGATGCAAGCCGGGGACCGGGTCACGGAGATCAACGGGAAGAACATGCTGGACGGCACGGTGGATACGCTGCTGGATACCATCCAGGAGTGGAAGGAAGGGGACAAACCCCTGCAGGTCACCGTGGAGCGGGGGAATGAAACCCTGCACATGGAAATGACCCCGGTCTGGGATGAGACCGAAAAGAAGATGCGCATCGGCGTGACGATCGGCGGGAAATACCGGACGGAGACACAGCCGGTGTCCTTCCTTGAGGGATTCAAATATTCGTGGGAGCTGTGCGTGAAGGCCTCAGGAGCGATTCTCGGCGCCCTGAAGGATCTGGTGACCACCGGGAAGGGCCTGGATCAGACATCCGGGCCGGTGGGAATAGTGAGTATCGTATCCAGCGAGGTGAAAGAGGGCGGATTCAGCGCCTTTACGCAGCTGCTGGTGCTGATCTCCATCAACCTGGGACTGATGAACCTGCTGCCGATTCCGGGACTCGACGGGAGCAGGCTGGTATTCGGAATCGTGGAAGTGATCCGGGGGAAGCCGGTGCCGCCGGAGAAGGAAGCGGTTGTGCACCTGGTCGGAATGGTGGTGCTGTTCGGGCTCATGATCTTCTTTACCTTCAAGGATATTATGAGGCTGTTCGGTTAATTCAGAATCACAGGGGCTGAGAGGGAAGTATGACAAATACAGTGAATGTCGGCGGACTGCCTTTGGGCGGCGGGAATCCGGTGCTGGTTCAGAGCATGACGAACACGGATACGCGGGACGCGGAAGCAACGCTGAAACAGATCTGCGCGCTGCATGACGCGGGCTGCGATATCGTGCGGGTGAGCGTCTATGACGAAGCCTGCGCGGAAGCGGTGAAGACGCTGGCGGACAAAAGTCCGGTGCCCCTGGTGGCGGACATCCATTTCGACTACAGGCTGGCGATCCGTTCGGCGGAGAATGGCATCGCAAAGCTGCGGATCAACCCCGGGAACATCGGCGGGGAAGCACGGGTGCGGGAACTTGCCGATTGTGCAAAGGCACACCATATTCCGATCCGGATCGGGGTAAACAGCGGATCCGCCGAAAAGGAACTGCTGGCGAAGTACGGCGGGCCCACGGCCGAATGCCTGGTGGAGAGCGCGCTCGGGCATGCGCGGATGCTGGAGAAGGCCGGCTTTGACGACATTGTGCTGAGCATGAAAAGCAGCGATGTGAAACTGACGATTGAGGCCTACCGGCTGGCACACGCGAAGTGCGATTACCCGCTGCATCTGGGTGTTACGGAAGCGGGATTGCCCGGACAGGGAACCGTAAAGAGCGCCATCGGAATCGGCGCGCTGCTGGCGGATGGGATCGGCGATACGATCCGGGTCAGTCTGAGCGGGGATCCGCTGCCGGAGGCAAAGGCGGCGTGGGATATCCTGCGGGCGCTGAATCTGCGGACAAGAGGGGTGCAGCTGATTGCCTGCCCGACGTGCGGGCGGACCTGCATTCCGGTGGAGCAGATCGCCAGAAGGGTTGAGGCGGAACTGTCGGACGTGACGGTGCCGCTGAAAGTGGCGGTGATGGGCTGTATCGTCAACGGTCTGGGCGAAGGGAAAGAGGCTGACGTCGGGATTGCCGGGGGAAAGGACGGCGGAGCCCTTTTCGTCCGGGGAAAAGAGCCCAGGAAAGTACAGGGTGACCTGGCAGAAATTCTGATTGAAGAAGTTCGAAGAATGATCGGAGAATAAGGGGGGCGCTGCGAACCCTTTAGATCCCTTCGGCTGAAAAGCTTTTTGGGAGATAACAGTTGATAAGGAATGAGTTACGAAGATCTGATGGCGCGGATTGCGCAGGAAATTCCGGAACTGGCAGGGACTCTGTCTGCTCCGCGGGTGACCTATGTCAAATCTTCCCAAAAAACATATATCAGCTTTGAAAGCACGGAACTGGCAGGAGAGAACCAATTCCTGAAGCTGGAGAAAATCCTGCGGGAAATGCTCCCGGGGCGGCCGTTGGCTGTGCGTGTCACCTCGCCGGCGCTGAAGGCGGCTTTTCTGGAAGATCCGGCACCCTACCGGCAGGTGCTGGACGATTTTCTGCGCCGGAATTACCCCATGGCAAGGGCGTGGATCGGACAGATCGGATGGCAGATCGAAAAGAACCAGCTGGGCGACGGCGCGGCCCCGGTCGGAGACCATGAAGAGGACGGGCTGCTGACGCTGGTGTTCCCGGACGAGATCAGCCTGCGCGTGATGAGCCAAAGCAATGTGGGCGCGCGGCTGGCTGTGGCAATCAGGGAGATCTTTGCGGCGAAGGTCCGGGTGGAAATGACGGTGGAAGGCACCCGGGAAGAACGGCTCCGCAGGATGATGGAGCAGCGCCGTGAAACAGCGCTGACCGTGACTGCGGAAGAAATGGCGGAGCGTTACGGAACAGGAGTCCCGGCGGAGAACGCGGACAAACCGGAAAAGAAAACCGGTGAAAAGAAACCCGGGAAGCCTGCGGAGAAAAAGACGGGGGGCAATCCGCCGGCTTCGCCTGAGAAGAAAAACGGGTCGCCCGTGATCACGGACGGGCCGGCGGTCGGGAAGCCGATCGTCGGGCGGAGCATTGCGGACAGACCCGTAGAGATTAAGGAACTGAACGCGGAAAGCGGCCTGGTTGTGATCCAGGGTGAGATTTTCAAGCTGGAAACGAAGGAACTCAAAGGCGGTGAAATGGTTCTTGCCACCTTTGGCGTGACCGACTATACCAGTTCGATCCTGTGCAAGATCTTCTTCCGGTACCGCAGCCGCGGATTCGCCCGGAAGGATGAGAACCCGGCGCCGATCACGGATGAGGAGCGCAAGGCCGTGACGGACAAGCTGGAGCGGATCAAAGCGGGCATGTGCGTGAAGATCCGGGGCGAATGTCTGTACGATAACTATGCCCGGGAACTGAGCATCTCCGTGCGGGATATGATTGAAACGGAAAAAGAGGAGCGGAAGGATACCGCGAAAGAGAAGCGGGTCGAGCTCCATATGCATACCAACATGTCCACCATGGACGCGCTGACGAGCGCGGATGACCTGATCGCCCGGGCGGTGAAATGGGGTCATCCGGCCGTTGCGGTCACGGATCACGGCGTGCTTCAATCCTTCCCTGCGGCATTCCGGGCGGCGAAAAAGGGGAAGATCAAGCTGATTCCCGGCTGCGAGGGCTATCTGATAGATGAAAAGCAGATTGCCGAAGACGGGGACGGGCGGCCGTACGACGGGTCGGTGGTGGTGCTGGACTTCGAGAGTACGGGATTAAACACCGGCAAGGCGCGGATCACCGAGATCGGCGCGGTGCGCCTGGAGAACGGCATCGTGACGGACAGCTTTGAACAGCTGGTGGATCCGGAGGAAGCGCTGGAACGCAAAGTCACGGAACTGACCGGTATCTCGGACGCGATGCTGCAGGGACAGCCCAAGGCGGCGGAGGCACTGCCGAAGCTGCTGGCATTTATCGGAGAAGACCCGATCGCGGCCCACAACGCAAACTTTGACGTAAGCCTGCTGCGGGCGGAACTGAAGCGGATCGGTCTGGCCTGGTCAGGGCCGGTGATCGATACGCTGGCTTATGCAAGGAAACTGTATCCGGAACTGAAATCCTTCCGGCTCGGGGCCCTGTGCAAACATCTGGGGGTAAGCCTCAAAAACGCCCACCGGGCGGTGCATGACGCCACGGCGACAGCCCAGTGTCTGAAGCGTATGTTCGAAGACACAAAGGAAAGATTTCCGGAGGCAAAGAGCCTGACAGACCTGGATCAGAACCTGAAGGGCGGCGCCATCGGGGAAAGCCGGCATATTATTCTGCTGGCAAAGAACCGGACCGGCCTGGTGAACCTGAACCGGCTGGTTTCCGCCGGGCATCTGGAATATTTCAAACGGGTGCCGCATATGCCCCGTTTCCTGATCCGGAAATATCGGGAAGGACTGATCATCGGCAGCGCGTGCGAAGCCGGCGAACTGTTCCGCGCGGTTTTGGCGCGGGAGGATCATGAGCGGCTGAAGGAGATCGCCTCCTTCTATGATTATCTTGAGATCCAGCCGGTGGGGAACAATGCGTTCCTGATCCGGGAGGGACAGGCCGCTTCGGAAGATGAACTGCGGGATCTGAACAGGGTGATTGTGAACCTGGGCGACGAACTCGGGATTCCGGTGGTTGCCACCGGTGACGTGCATTTTCTGGATCCGAAGGACGCAATCGGCCGGGCAATCATCCAGGCAGGGATGAAATACAGCGACGCGGATGAGCAGCCGCCGCTTTACTTCAAAACCACCGATGAGATGCTGGAGGAGTTTGCCTATCTGGGGCCCGAAAAAGCGAAGGAAGTCGTGATCGACAATCCCCGGAAGATTGCGGAACAGGTGGAAGAGATGAAGCTGTTCCCGGTCCACCCCAAGGGAGAAGATACCTTCCAGCCCTACTGGGATGACGCGGAGGACATGATCCAGCAGATGACCTGGGATACAGCGGAGGAGATGTACGGTTCTCCGCTGCCGGAGATTGTTGAGGCAAGGCTGAAAAAGGAACTGAAGTCCATTGTGGGATACGGTTACTGCACGCTGTATGCAATCGCGCAGAAGCTGGTTTCCCGCTCGCTGGAGGACGGCTATCTGGTCGGCAGCCGGGGCAGCGTCGGTTCAAGCCTTGTGGCGCGGATGTGCGGTATCACCGAAGTGAACGCGCTGCCGCCTCACTATCGCTGTACACATTGCCATAAAGGATTCTTTGACGTGGACAAAAGTCAGTACCACGTCGGGGTGGACCTGCCGGACATGAATTGCCCCGAGTGCGGAGAAAAACTGACGAAAGACGGCTTCGATATCCCTTTCGAAGTCTTCCTGGGATTTGAAGGCGACAAGGTGCCGGATATCGACCTGAACTTCTCCGGCGAATACCAGAACCGGGCGCACCATTATGTGGAGGAACTGTTCGGACACGATCATGTGTTCCGGGCGGGAACCATCTCCGGCCTGGCCGACAAGACTGCCTATGGCTACGCGGTCAAATACCTCGAAGAGCGGGGCATTCAGGCGGGCAATACGGAAAAGGAACGGCTGAGCCTGACCTGTACGGGCGTGAAACGGACGACCGGGCAGCATCCGGGCGGAATGGTCGTTGTGCCGCTGGAATATGAAATCTATGACTTTACTGCGGTCCAGCATCCGGCGGACGATCTGGAAAGCGATTTTACCACAACCCATTTCGATTTTAACAGCATGCACGACATCCTGGTAAAGCTGGACTGTCTGGGTCATGATGATCCGACAATGATGCATGAGCTGGAAGCATTGACGGGGATCAACTTCAAGGATGTGCCGCTGGACGATCCGGGGGTGCGAAGCTTATTTACCTCCCCGGAAGCGCTGGGCGTGACCACCGAGGATATCCTGTGCAACACCGGAACCTACGGCGTTCCGGAGTTCGGTACGGGCTTTGTGCGGGGGATGCTGGAGGAAACGAAACCGCACACCATGGAGGAACTGCTGCGGATTTCCGGCCTGAGCCACGGTACGGACGTGTGGCTGGGGAACGCACAGGAGATTATCGCTGCCGGCACGGCAACGCTGAGCGAATGCGTCTGCTGCCGTGACGATATCATGAATTACCTGATCGATAAGGGCGTACAGCCGAAGCTGGCTTTCACGACCATGGAAAGCGTCCGGAAAGGCAAAGGCCTGAAGCCGGAGATGGAGCAGGCCATGATCGAAAAGCAGGTGCCGGACTGGTTCATGGACAGCTGCAAAAAAATCAAATACATGTTCCCCAAGGGGCATGCGGTGGCATACGTCACCATGAGCCTGCGGGTGGCCTGGTTCAAACTGCATGAGCCGCTGGCTTATTACTGCGCCTATTTCACGGTCCGCGGGGACGGATTCGACGCCACGACGATGATCCTTTCCCCGGAGGAGGCCAGACGGAAAATCAGGGAAATCCGGAATATGGATTCACCGACGGCCCGGGACAAGGATACCGCGACATGCCTCGAACTGGTGCTGGAGATGAACATGCGGGGGATCCGTTTCCTGCCGGTGGATCTGTATAAGAGTGACGTGCATAAATTCCTGATTGAGGACGGCAATATCCGGTGCCCGTTCATCAGCCTGCCCGGCCTGGGAGAAAGCGCGGCGATTCCCATTGCGGAAGCCAGAAAGAACGGTGCTTTCCTGAGCATTGAAGACCTGAAGAAACGCGGCAGGGCGGGGGATTCCGTGATTGAAATCCTGAGAGGACAGGGAGCTTTGCAGGGCCTGTCCGAAACGAATCAGATCAGCATGTTCTGAGCCTCCCGGGGACGGGGTCAACACACGGGTAAAATAGGCTCTGTATGAAGGAAATCATGCCGTTGAAAGCGAAATATTATAGGTTAAGAGGGGAGGAAGAGGAATGAACAGGACAATGACGTTCAAGGGTTTTGTCGTGATCCTTGGGATTGTGCTGGTTGTTTTCCTGATCCTCCACACGATCCTGAAGGGGAACGTGGATGAGCAGAACCGGAAACAGCAGGAGCTCCGTGTCCAGCTGACGAGGCTCGAGGAAGAAAACAAGGACCTGCTGTCCAGGCTGAACCTGGCCGGGACGGATGAATACATTATGTCCAACGCGGTCAAAAAGTATTCCTATGTCAAGCGGGACGCAATCCGCTTCGAATATACGAACCCGGAGGCAATCTACGCCTATTCGGAAAAGGAATTGCAGATCCTCATGGACGAGATGAATAATTGAGGAGGTTCGCCATGAAAGCTGCCGTGATCGGAATCGGATCCAATTCTGTCAGGTGCCTGCTTGCGGAGACAGGGACGGAAGGGTTTACCTGCCTGTGGCGGGACAGGGAAGGGACGCGGCTGTTTGCCGGGCTGGATGATCGGGGAAACCTGAGCAGGGACAGCATGGACAAAACAGTGGCGGCTGTGACGCGGATGGCGTCCGAGATCCGGTATCAGGGCGCTGAAAAACTGGGGATCTTTGCTACCAGCGCTGCCAGAGACGCGGCGAACGGCGCGGAATTCATCCAGGCCGTTTCACAGGCGGCGGAGACGGAACTTCAGATCCTTTCGGGCCGGGAGGAAGCGGAACTGAGCTTTCTGGGCGCCTCGGCGGCAACAAAAGCCGAGCGCTGCGGCGTGATCGATATCGGAGGCGGCAGCACGGAGATCGCCATCGGAACCCGCAGGGGCATTGAAGTCTCTTTTTCCTGCCAGATGGGCGCGGTGCGGCTGTATCAGAAACTGCGCCTTGACCGGAAGGAAGACATGCAGCCTGTTCAGCGGGCAGCGGGGGAAATCCTGGCGGAGCATCTCGGCGAATGCAGCGGGATTGAGATTCCCGAAACATGGATCGGAACCGGCGGGACGTTCACGACGCTGGCAGCGATGGTGCGGCAGGTTCCCTGGACCGACCGGACGAACATGCACGGAACGGAGATTGCCCGGTGGGAGATTCAGGAGATCGGGGAGAAACTGGCGGACATGAACCTGCAGGAGCGGAAACAGCTGCCGGGGCTGCAGCCCGGACGTGCTGACATCGTGGTTCACGGGATCTGCATTCTGCTTGGCGTGATGGATCAGCTGAAGATTTCCTCCATCGTGGTAAGCGAATGGGGAAATCTGGACGGGTACATCAGGAAGAATTATAGTTAATGCGGGAGTCCAAAATTCCGAATTCAGAACGCTGAATTCGGAATCAAATGATAAGTCCATACAGGAGTGATAACGGTTCAATGCTTGAATTGAAAAATATCTCCTTCCAGGTGGATGCGGAAGGAAAGGATAAAGAGATTATCCGGGATGTCAGCCTGACGATTCCGGACCGGAAACTGGTGGTCGTGACCGGACCGAACGGCGGCGGCAAATCAACGCTTGCGAAACTGATCGCGGGCATTGAAAAGCCCACCGGCGGCCGGATCTTTTTTAACGGACAGGACATTACGGAGCTCGGGATCACGGAACGGGCGGGGCTCGGGATTGCCTTTGCTTTCCAGCAACCGGTGCGCTTCAAGGGCATCAGGGTGCTGGATCTGATCCGGATCGCGGCGGGAAAGACGCTGAGCGTTTCCGATGCGTGCCAGTATCTGTCCTCCGTGGGCCTGTGCGCCCGGGACTATGTAGACCGGGAAGTGAACGCAAGCCTGTCGGGCGGGGAACTGAAACGGATCGAGATCGCGACGGTTCTGGCCCGGAAAGGAGCGCTTACGGTCTTTGACGAACCGGAGGCGGGGATTGACCTGTGGAGTTTCCGGAACCTGATCGAAGTATTTCAGAAGATGAGGGAGGATATTCAGGACAGTTCCATTCTGATCATCTCCCATCAGGAGCGGATTCTGAGCATCGCGGACGAGATTGTCGTGCTGCGGGACGGCCGTGTGGAGAAACAAGGCGCCCGTGAATCCGTTTATCCGCAGCTGATCAGGGCGGAAACGGACATTATGTGTGAGGGATGGACCCAAACCGCGGGGAAGGGAGGAGATGCCTCATGCTGAAGCTGGATGAGATCCAGAAGCGGCTGCTTCGGGAAGTGGCGGACCTCCATGAAGTGCCGGAAGGCGCCTACAACATCCGGTCCAACAGCGCGTCAGCCGGAAGGCAGTCTACGGCGAATATCGAGATCGTCTCCAAGGAGGATGTAAGCGGGCTGGAAATCCGGATCAGGCCCGGAACAAAGAACGAGAGCGTGCATATCCCCGTGGTGATGACCCAGAGCGGCCTGAAGGAAGTTGTTTATAACGATTTCTTTATCGGCGAGGATGCCGATGTGGTGATCGTGGCCGGATGCGGGATCGATAACTGCGGAAACCAGGATTCCCAGCATGACGGTATTCACCGGTTTTTCGTCGGGAAGAACGCGAGAATCAAATACGTCGAGAAGCACTACGGTTCCGGCAACGGGAGCGGGAAGCGGATCCTGAACCCGGGTACGGAAGTGTATATGGAAGAAGGAAGCTACGCCGAGATGGAAATGGTCCAGATCAAAGGCGTGGATGACACGGAGCGCACAACGACGGCAGAACTGGCGGCTGGCGCGAAACTGGTGGTGCGGGAACGGCTGATGACCCACGGGGATCAGCGGGCAATCAGCACCTACGTGGTCAAACTGAACGGCGCGGATTCCAGCGCGGATGTTGTCTCCCGGTCGGTGGCCAGGGACCGGTCCTTCCAGAAATTTGACGCGAAGATCGTGGGCAATGCCGCCTGCCACGGGCATACGGAGTGTGACTCCATTATCATGGACGAGGGACGCATCCTGGCTGTGCCGGCGCTGGAGGCGAACAATGTGGACGCCGCACTGGTCCACGAAGCCGCGATCGGCAAGATTGCCGGGGAACAGCTGATCAAGCTGATGACCCTCGGCCTGACCGCGGCGGAGGCGGAGGAACAGATTATCAACGGGTTCCTGCAATAGTGATGATTTATCCGGGATGATATGCGAAGTGCCGAATGATTAACGAACTGGCTTTTTTACGGGAATTTACCATGGGATCGGTCATCGTGCGGTTGCTGCTGGCTGAGATTGCCTTCGGCAAGATCGGGCTGAAAATCAAACACCAGCCGGATTATCATGTGGAGATTCTGTATAACGAGAAGAATTCCCTGGATGATGTGCTGCGCTATTGCAAGGACAACCGGATGGATATTGTGAACCTGAGGATCCATTCCAACGAAAAGGGCGCGACAGCGGCTTATACGGCGGAAGTACACCTGCGGGGAAAATTCCAGAGCGACCAGATGGTCGATCATATTCAGAGAAAGCCCGGGATTGTATCGGCGATCGGAATATAAAAAACAAGCGGTTCGTAACGAACCGCTTGAAGCTTTTTCGGGGGATCAGGTCAGGGGCTTGGTGCCGATGAAGCAGAGGGCAAGAGTCCCGGGGCCTGCGTGGGCGCCGATAACCGGGCCGACGTTTTCAATGAGGATCCGGGCGCCGGGAAGCTTTTGCTCAACCATGGCTTTGACACGCTCGGCGTCTTCATGGCTGTCGGCATTCAGCACGATGATCGGACTCTCGGCAGGATCGGGAGCGAACTCCATCATTTTATCGACGATGAAGGCGATCGCCTTTTTGCGGCCGCGGATCTTGTCGTTGGCGGTCAGCGTCCCGTCCGCGGCTTCCATGATGATGGGCTTGAGGTCCAGCATGGTGCCCACGGTGGCGGCTGTGGCGGAAATGCGGCCGCCGCGCTTGAGGTATTTCAGATCGTCCACAATGAAGTAGGCCTGGGCGCGGAGCTTGTTGGCCTCCAGCCAGGCGGCAACTTCATCCATGGGCTTGCCGGCGCGGTACATCTCATGGGCCTTGAGCACCAGCAGGGACATGGGACCGGAGATCCGCAGGGTATCCACCACGGTGAACTTCCGTTCCGGATACTTTTCCAGGAGCTTTTCCCGGGCGCTGTAGACGGCCTGGAGGGTGCAGCTCAGCTTGCTGGAGAAGGCAACGAAAAGCAGGTCCTTTTCCTTCAGGATGGGCTCAAAATATTCCAGATAAGTGGCTTCGTTCAGCGCGGAGGTCACGGGGGTGGCCCCGTTGCGCATCATGTCGTAATAGCTTTTGTGATCCAGCATCTGGCCCAGATCGTCAAAATACTCCTTGCCGTCCAGCGCATAGGGCATATAGACGACGGGGATATCGTACTGCTCTTTCAGGTGAAAGGGCAGGTCGCTGTCGCTGTCGGTCATAAAGACATAGTTCTGCTCCATGGTAATCCTCCTTCAGGATGCGTCAAAGGGAAAACATATATCGAGCTTATTCTATAGCAGGAAGCGTAAAAAAGCAAGCGCACGGCGTAAGGAATACTTCAGAAAGACGGGATAAAAGGCCGGATAAACGAATTGCTTTTCCGGGAATCACTGGTATACTGTTCATATTGGGAACCGGACAAAATCCAACCGGCCGAAGGAGGAATCATCAACATGAAGAAACTGCTTGCCTTGCTGCTGGCCCTGGCGCTGCTTTCGGGCTGCGCCCTGGCGGAGGAGGCCGCGGCCCCCGCGCTGACGAAGAACCTGGTTGTGATCTACACGAGCGACGTCCACTGCGGCGTTGACCAGAACTGGGGTTATGCCAGCGTGTATGCGCTGAAACAATACTACGCGAAGGACAGCTATGTGCTGCTGGTGGACGACGGGGACGCCATTCAGGGCGAACCCATCGGAACCATGACCAGGGGCGAAGCCATCATCGACATCATGAACGCGGTCGGATACGATATGGCGGTTCCCGGAAACCATGAGTTTGACTACGGCGTGGACCACTTCCTGAATCTGGCGAAGAAGGCAACCTTTCCCTACATCAGCTGCAACTTCAACAGGGAAGGCGAGCTGATCCTCCCTTCCTACATCATCAGGGAATACGATGGTGTAAAGTTCGCCTTTGTCGGCGTGACAACCCCCATGACGCTCCGGACCTCGACGCCGACCTATTTCAGGAATGACAAGGGCGAATTCATCTACGGATTCCTGGAGGACGAGACCGGCGAGAAGCTGTACGCCGCGGTGCAGAAGGCGGTCGACGACGTCCGGGCGGAAGGCGCGGACTATGTGATTCTGATCGCGCACCTGGGCAACGGGGAGGAGGTTTCGCCCTGGATGTACAATCAGGTGATCGAAAACACCGCCGGGATCGATGTTGTGCTGGACGGGCACAGCCATGACGCGGAGCAGGTGATCGTTAAGAACAAAGACGGTAAGGATGTGATCCGGTCCGCGGTCGGAACAAAACTGAGCGAGATCGGCGTGCTGACGTTCACCCCGGAGGGAAAGATTACCGCCGTGCCGATTATCTGTAACGCCAAGCCCGGTGTTCCGGAGCTGTTCGGTTTTGACAACGCCGGAAGCGATGCGGTGGATGAAGCCACGGAAGAATTGAACAGAAAACTGAAAGAAGTCGTTGCGAAAACGGCGGTGGATCTGGCGTTTTATGATCCCACAGCCAAAGACGAGAACGGCAAACCGGTCCGGATTATCCGGAACACGGAAACCAACCTGGGCGACCTGGTCGCTGACGGTTACCGCGACCAGGCCGGCGGAACGGACATCGCTTTCATCAACGCCGGCGGCATCCGGGTACCGCTGCCCGCAGGCGATCTGACGCTGAACGATATCCTGATTGTTCATCCCTTTGGAAACGCCCTCTCGGTCATCGAAGTGACCGGACAGCAGGTGCTGGACGCGCTGGAGTGGTCCGTGCACTCCATGCCGGGTGAGTTCGGGGGCTTTGCCCAGGTGTCCGGCATCACCTTTGAGGTGGACCCGACGATCCCCTCTCCCGCGATTGCGGATGAACATACCATGTTCGACCATGTGGACGATACCATGGAGCGGCGTGTCCGCAACGTGCTGGTTGGCGGGGAACCGCTGGATCCGGCGAAGACCTATACGCTGGCGAGCACTGACTATGTGCTGATGAACAACGGCGACGGTTATACCATGTTCGACGGCTGTAAGGTGCTGCAGAAGTCCGTGAAGCTGGATAACCAGGTGCTGATTGACTACATCACCCAGTCGCTGGGCGGCGTTGTCGGGGAAGAGTACGCAAACCCCTACGGGCAGGGAAGAATCGTGACGGTGTCCGCAAAATAATGATATGGGAGCTTGGCCGGGCAGTCTGAAAAGACTGTCCGGTTTTTTGCGGGGTTTTTTCATGCCGTTTCAGGGGATTTTCTATATAAATAGGAAAGAAAAATTCGGAAAAAGGGCCCAAAATCCTTTCTTTTGCGATCAAAAAGTGGTATAATAAATTGGTTCGGGACGCTTTGTTTTTCAAGGGGTTTCGGGATTTCAGAAACGGCCTGAAACCGACCTGAAATGACAGGTTTTTCGAAGCGC
>Ga0265298_10002192_pt1 | contig 27634 bp, 48 predicted proteins | sample AusTroGonzalo_MG_3_FD_193486 | JGI IMG/M metagenome (GOLD analysis project Ga0265298, IMG submission 193486) | Bovine rumen microbial communities from tropical cattle in Woodstock, Queensland, Australia - Gonzalo_01 | ecosystem: Host-associated > Mammals > Digestive system > Stomach > Rumen ...
CCACGCTCTTGCACATATCTCACCAGATGAGGGCCAATGTTGCCCGGAAAAGGGCAGATTATGGCAAAAGATAACTGGATATACACGTATTATCAAGGCATTAAAAACGGCAAATACACCGTCGGCCGCTGGATCGAACTGGTCTATGAGTATATTATCCAGGGGCTGGAGGAGAAACGGTTCTTCTACGATGCGAAAAAGGCGAACGAGGCGATCGACTGGATCGAGGAGCACTGCTTCCACACTGAGGGACCGCTTGCTCCAAGTCCGATCGGGCTGGAGCCATGGCAAAAGGCATTTTACGCTTCGATGTACGGGCTCGTCGACAAGAACGGGCTCCGGCAGTTCCGGGAGATCTTCCTGGTCGTGGGCCGGAAGAACGGAAAGACGAAGATTGCAAGCAGCGCAGGGGCGTACGAGTTCCGGTCCCAGGAATACGGGACAAGGGTGTTCTGTATCGCTCCGAAGCTGGAACAGGCCGACCTTGTTTATAACGACGTGTGGCAGATGACCACGCTGGATCCGGAATACCAAAAGCTGAAAGAGTTCTGCTCGGAGAAGAACGCGCAGCGGTTAAAGGTCCACGATGACAGCGAGCTTCCGAGGCACCGGCAGACGGATCTGATGATCCCGGCGCTCAATAGCACGGTTAAGAAGATCGCGTTCTCGGCAAAGAAGAGCGACGGATTCAACCCGAGCCTTTGCATCTGTGACGAGGTCGCGAGCTGGGAAGGCGATGCTGGTCTGAAGCAGTACGAAGTAATGAAGTCCGGAATGGGCGCAAGACCGGAGGGCATCCTGCTCAGCTGTACGACGTCAGGGTACGTCAACGATTCAATATATGACGAGTTGTTCAAAAGGGCGACTCGTTTTTTATTGGGAGACTCAAAAGAGACGAAGCTGCTCCCGTTCCTGTATACGATTGACGACATCGGTAAATGGAACGACATCAACGAGCTCAGAAAAAGCAATCCCAATTTATCCGTATCGGTCTCGGTCGACTATATGCTCGAAGAGATCGCGGTCGCTGAGGGATCGCTTTCGAAGAAGTCCGAGTTCATCACGAAATATTGCAACCTGAAGCAGAACAGCTCGCTCGCATGGATCCCGGCGGAAGTCATCGAAGACACGACCGGCGAGCCGCTGGATCCGGAGATGTTCCGGGGCTGTTACTGCGTGGCCGGGTTCGACTTATCCAGGACAACGGACTTAACGGCTGCTTGTGTCGTGATCGAAAAGGACGGCGAACTGTACGTCCTGGCGAAGTTTTGGCTCCCGGAGGAACGGATCGAGGACGCGATGGCTGCGGACGGAGTGCCGTACAACATATACCTCCAGCGCGGACTGCTGGAGACGTCCGGGTCGAATATCATCGACTACCATGACGTTTTTAACTGGTACCGGATGCTGGTGGAACAGTACGAGATCTATCCGCTCAAGGTCGGGTACGACAAGTACAGCGCGGCGTACCTGGTGCAGGAGATGGACTCTTACGGCTTCCACATGGACGATGTATTCCAGGGCTACAACCTGCACCCGGTGATCCAGGAGACGGAGGGCCTCCTAAAGGACAACAAGATACATATAGGCGATAACGACCTATTGAAGATACACCTGTTTAACTCGGCGCTGAAGATAAGCACCGAAAAAGGCAAAAGTAAGCTGGTGAAGATCAAACCGTCGGCGCATATCGACGGGATGGCCGCGCTTCTGGACGCGATGACTGTCCGCCAGAAGTGGTACGGAGAGATCGGAGCCCAGCTGCAGAACAAGGAGATCGAATAATTATGTCTTTACTGGACAAAATCTTCCGGCCAAAGGAAGCCGAGAAGTCACAGGACGCACTCAGAGAGGCGCGTTCTTTTTTTGAGACGCTGACGGCATACGCGCCGGTATTCACTAATTGGAGCGGCGCTATCTATGAGAGCGAGATCGTCCGGGCGGCTATCGACGCCAGGGCGAGGCACATTTCGAAGTTAAAAGTCGAGACGGTAGGAACGGCGAATCCGTCGTTGCAGTCGAAGCTGGCGCTGGGACCTAACCAGTTTATGAGCTGGAGCAATTTCCTCTACAGGGTCAGTACGATCCTTGACGTCACCAATAACTGTTTTATCTGCCCGGTCTTCGATGAGCGGATGACCATTACCGGGGTCTTCCCGGTGCTTCCGGCATCGTGTTCCCTGGTCGAGTACGACGGAGAGGTCTGGCTGCGGTATCAGTTCTCCAACGGACAGACGGCTGCAGTCGAGTTCCGGAAGTGCGCGATTCTTACGAAGCACCAATACAAGTCAGACTTTTTCGGGGATAGTAACTTCCCGCTCCGGGAGACGATGCAGCTGATCCACATACAGAACCAGGGCATCGAGGAAGGCGTAAAGAACGCCGCGACGTTCCGGTTCATGGCGACGCTGAACAACTTCTCCAGCGCGGCGGATCTGGCGAAAGAGCGGGAGCGGTTCACAGAGAGCAACCTCTCGACAGAGTCCAGGAGCGGAGGCTTCCTGCTGTTCCCGAATACGTACAAAGATATCAAACAGATCGACGTCAAACCGTACTCGGTCGACGCTGCCCAGATGCAGCAGATCCGGGAGAACGTCTTTAACTACTTCGGGGTCTCGGAGGAAGTCCTGCAGAACAAAGCCAGGGCGGAGGATCTCGAGGCGTTCTTCGACGGTGCGATTGAGCCGTTCGCGATCCAGATCAGCGAGGCGATGACCCGGATGCTGTTCTCCGAGAGAGAGCGGGCCCAGGGCTCGTATGTGATCGCCAACGCGAACCGGCTGCAGTACATGAGCACAACGGCGAAGGTACAGATGGCGAAGGAACTCGGAGATAGGGGAGCGATCCTCATCGACGAGATCCGCGAGCTGTTTAATTATGATCCGCTTCCGGATGGAGCCGGACAGGTTGCTCCGATCCGAGGCGAGTATAAGGCAACTGATGAGTTAGGAGGTAACGACAATGCCGATCAAGAATGACAGAGAATACAGAAACATGACGATGGAGATCAGAGCGGCCGAGACTGAGGAACAGGCCGAGAAGATGGTCGTCAGAGGATACGCGAGCACGTTTAACGAGCCATACACGCTGTACGAGGACGAATCCTGGCGCTTCAACGAAGTAGTCGACAAGGATGCGTTCCAGAATACAGACATGGAAGACGTGATCATGCAGTATGACCACGAGGGCCGCGTGTTCGCAAGAATCAGAAACAACACCTTGACCGTCACACCAGACGATCATGGGCTGTTAATAGAAGCAGATCTCGGAGGGACGGAGCTGGGACGCCAGCTGTTCGAAGAGATCCGCGGAGGCTATACGGACAAGATGAGCTTCGGGTTCACCGTAGACGCTGAAGACTTCCTCGACACTAAGGACGAGGACGGCAAGGCGCTCACAGTGAGAATGATCAAGTCAGTCCGCAAGCTTTACGACGTTTCTGCTGTTTCGTTGCCAGCGAATGACGCTACGGAGATCAGCGTCAGGAATCTGACCGACGGAGAGATCGAGCGGATCAGCGCGGAGAGACGCGAGGCTGAAGAGATGGAGCTGCGGAGACTGAGGGCAGAAATCAAAGCAAAAGCTATGTCAGGAGGTAACAAATGACAAGAGAAGAAATCATGAGCCTCGGATTCGAAGAACTGGAAAAGAGATCCGCAGAAATCGCTGCAGAAACTGCCGACGCGGATAAGGAACAGCTGGAAACGCTGAACGCTGAGCTCGATGCTATCACCGAGAGACGCGCAGCGCTTCAAATCGAGATCGAGGAAAGAAAAAAAGCAGCCGACGCCGTGGCACAGGGCGCTGGCGAAATAATCGAAGAAAGAAAGGACGAGAAGAAAATGACTAATCTCGAAATCAGAAACAGCCACGAATATATCGAGGCGTTTGCTAACTATGTAAAGACAGGCGACGACATGGAGTGCAGAACTCTGCTGTCAGATAACGTACAGAACGGCGTTGTTCCGGTTCCAGAGTTTGTTGGTGGCATCGTAGCCGCAGCCCTGGAAGCTTCCCCGATCCTGAGCAGGGTCCGCAGAATGGAAGCAGCCGGCAACGTAAAGATGGGCTTCGAGTATGGAGCTCCTGCTGCCGTAGCACACACTGAAGGCGGCGACGCTATCACGGAAGAGCAGCTGCTCGTCGGTATCGTAACACTGATCCCGCAGACTTGGAAGAAGTTCGTACAGATCTCAGACGAGGCGCTCGACTCCATGAGCGGCGAAGCGTACCTGACCTACATCTACGAAGAAGTGGCCAGAGGAATCATCAAGGCCAGAGAAGACGCTGTCGTAGCTGCTATCCTGGCTGCACCGTCAACAGCTGACGCTACACATCCGTCAGTACAGTACACCGAGACCAGCACAGCGGCGATCGATGACTTCGTTCAGGGCCGTGCGCTCCTGAGCTCCGCTGCAAGAGATCTGGTAATCATCGCGACACCGAAGCAGTACGCAGACTACAGATCGCTGCAGATGGCTGCGAGCTACGGCGTGGATCCGTTCGACGGACTTGAGGTCCTGTTCAACGACACCTGTACAGCTCCGATCATCGGAGACCTGGCCGGCGTTCTGGAAAACTGCCCGAAGGGTGAGGCGGTCGAGTTCAAGTATGACGACAAGACTCTCATGACGAGCGACATCGTCAAGATCCTCGGCAGACTGCCGTCCGCGATCGGCGTTGTAGGCGACAAGTTCTTCGCTGTAATCGGTGAGGAAGAGTCCGAGTCATAAAGACACGCTAAAACCGAGGCGGCTCGATACGGGTCGCCTCTTTCTGTGAGGTAAAACTATGCTTGATAAGGTAAAAATGGCGCTTCGCATTTCTACGGATGCGTTCGATGACGAACTGAAGGATCTGATCCTGGCAGCAGCGCAGGATCTCGGCATCGCCGGGGTCGTGCTGGAAGAACAGCCAGATCCGGAAGAGTCGGATCCGGGCGAAAACGATCCGATTGTTACGCGGGCAATTATAACCTATTGCAAAATGTCGTTCGGACTTCCGGAAGACTACGACAAACTGAAGCGCTCGTACGACGAGCAGAAAGCTCAGCTCTCGAACGCTACAGGATATACGGACTGGGGTGTTGCGCATGTATGACGGTACGGCAACATTGAAGACATACGGCGAGCCGACCTTCGACAGTGCAGGGAACGAGATCCCAAGCATTACGGAGACGATCGTCTATGTCCAGCCCCGGGGCGTATATCAGTCCGAGTTTTACAATGCAGCGCAGAACGGTCTCAAGCCGTCGTTAACGCTGTACATGGCGAACAAGGCGGATTACAGCGGGCAGAAGTTCCTCGAGTATGAGGGGACGGAGTACGAAGTGATCCGCGTGGACTGGAGCGCTCAGCGGGACGGTATCTCGTTGGTCTGCGAGGAGCGGGTCGTTGGAAGCGAACGGACGCCGGTGGATCCGGAGGAGGAGAGCGACAGCGATGGCTAAAACCGGAAGCGTAGCAATTCAAATGGCGGAGATCCTGGATGATTATTCAAAAGAGGTTAAAACGGCAACAAACAACGCTATAGAAAAGACTTCCAAAGAATCAGTCCAGAAGCTAAAAAACACATCGCCCCGAGGAACGCCGCACCGCAGGAGGTACGCCGAAAGCTGGACGCTTAAAAAAGAGCGAGAACGAAACGGAATTGCAACGGTAACCGTTCACAATAAGCAGTACCAGCTAACGCACCTGCTGGAGAACGGCCACGTCATCCGGAACGAGAAGGGCGAGTACGGGCGCTATAACGGCGTTAAGCACATCGCACCGGTCGAAGACTGGGCGAAGGACGCACTTCCGGAAGAAATCGAAAGGGAGCTGGAATAATGACAATTTATGAAGTGCTACAAAGCACGGGCCTCCCGTGCGTGTACAGTCATTTCAAGTCCAAGAAGGTCAAACCGCCGTATCTGGCATACATCGGATCGGGGCAGGACACCATGGACGCGGACAACACGCACTACTGGAGGAACAACCTCTACCAGGTAGAGTATTACTTCACAGAGAAAAGCGAAGCAAACGAGACCGCGATCGAGGACGCGCTCCTGGAGAACGGTTATAACTACACGAAGAGCGAAGACAACTTTATCGAAGATGAGGGCGTCTTCGTTATTTATTATCAAATCTAATGGAGGCAGAACATGGCTAACAAAGTAGAATTTGGCATTAGCGAGCTGCACGTCGGTACATATGAGGAAAACAATGGATCCGTAACGCTCGGGGCTCCATACCATCAGAAGGGCGCGGTAAGCTTCGCCCCGGAAGAGCAGCAGGAGCAGAATACCTTCTATGCAGATAACGTCGCCTACTGGAGCGGATACTCTGGCGGCACTCTGGAGGGTGATCTCGAGGTGGCGAAGTTCGACGACGCCTTTAAAACGCAGTTTTTGGGTTACGTTGGACTTGCTGACGGCGGTCTGGCAAATGTAAAAAATGCCGTAAAACCGAACGTCTATATCGCGTTCCAGGTCGAGGGCGACGCAGAAAGCAGAAGGGTCATCCTGTACAACTGCTCACTGGGCGGAATTACCCGCGAATTCAACACGATCGAGGAAAGCAAAGAGCCTGTAACTGAGACGCTCGGCGTTACCTGCATCGGTGACGTTCCGACCGGCGTAACAGTAGCATCATACAAGCCGGGAGACGCTGGCTATGACGACCTGTTCGATAATCCGGCAGCACCGGAGATCGAATCAGAGTCGTAAAAGAACCGAGAGAGGCGGGGCGCTTGCTCCGCCTTTTTTGTAATTGGAGGACGAACAGATGGAAAAAACAATCGTAATTGACGGCAAAGACGTCAAGCTGAACAACAACGGAGCCTGGGCGATGGAGTACCAGGATCAGTTCGGGAAGGACATCCTCCCGGTGATCCTGCCGCTCGCTGCATCCGTAGCGGAGGCACTTGCTGCAGTCCTGGCTGATACTGACGGCAACGTCAGCACCAAAGCACTCGCCGAAGCGGTACAGGGGCGGACGATGGACATCCTCGCACCGATCTACCAGACGGAAGTCGTGGATCTGGTTTATAACGTCACCTGGGCGCTGGCGAAAAACGCGGATCCGGATATCCCGGAGCCGAAGAGATGGATCCGGCAGTTCGACAATTTCCCGCTGGACGTTGTCGTTCCGGAAGTATACGGAATGATCATGCAAGGGTTCACCTCGTCAAAAAACTTGAAGAGGCTGGAGGATCTAAAAAACGAGATAACGAAGAATCTCCAGCCGTTACCACCAACGAAATAATCCTCGCCGCCCTGGAACGCGGGCTCACGATGGACGACGTCCGCCGGATGCAGATCGGGCAGCTGGTCGACTTCTGCATAGACTACAACGAGCGGCAGAAGAAGTCAGAGGCAAAGGCCGAACGTGAGCAAAAGCACGGAACTAAGCGGCGAGCTACTCAAAACGATATTAATGCGTTTTTTGGATAGAAGGACATAAACATGGCCGGAAATATCAAAGGAATTACAATAGAATTTCGGGGCGATACCACGAAGCTGGATAAAGCGCTCCGAAGCGTCGACAAAGAGACCAGGAGCATCGACAAAGAGCTCCGGCAGGTCAATAAGTCGCTGAAGTTCAACCCGACGAGCGTGGAGCTCTGGAAACAGAAGCAGCAGCTCCTGACGCAGAAGGTCAGCGAGACGAGGCAAAAGCTCGACCTGCTGAAACAGGCGCAAAAGAAAATGGACACGGATGGAGTCGATAAAAACAGCGCCGAGTATAGAGAGCTTCAGCGAGACATTATCGAAACCGAGTCGAAGCTGAAGCACTTCAGCGGCGAACTGAAGAAGGTCGGCAACGCTAAACTGCAGGCCCTGGGCGCTCAATTTAAGCAGGTAGGCGACAAGATGAAGACGGTCGGTACAAACATGACCAAATACGTAACCGGCCCGATCCTGGGCGTCGGTGCAGCTTCGGTCGCTGCGTTTAATGAGGTCCAGAAGGGTCTCAACGTCGTAGCGAACAAAACCGGAGCGACGGGAGAAGAACTGACAAAGATGCAGGACACGGCGAGAGACCTGGCCAAGAACCTCCCGACGGACTTCGAAACGGCAGGGACGGCGGTCGGAGAACTTAATACACGGTTCGGCGTTACAGGCCAGCAACTCGCAGACCTGTCAGAGGACTATATCAAGTTTGCACGGGTCAATGGCGTGGAGTTGAACACATCCATCGACGAGACTCAAAAAGCCCTGTCAGCGTTCGGAATGACGGCAGAGGACGCGCCTCATTTACTGGATACACTGACAAAGGCGGCACAAACCTCCGGGGCTTCAGTAGATACGCTGACGAGCGGCCTGATCCAGAACGGCACCGCGTTCCAGGAGCTCGGTCTTAACATGGACCAGTCGGTCGCGCTCATGGCTCAAATGGAGAAATCTGGAGCGAACAGCGAGACCGTAATGCAGGGGCTCAGGAAGGCGCTCAAAAACGCAGCGGCTGACGGTGTTCCGCTCGACCAGGCACTGCAGGACCTGCAGGGGACCATCCTCAACGGTAAGGACGGCATGGACGGTCTGACGGCAGCGTATGACCTGTTCGGTAAGTCAGGCGACCAGATCTACGGAGCCGTAAAGAACGGAACGATTGATTTTAGCGACCTGGCATCGGCAGCAGAGGACACTTCCGGAACGCTGGACGCTGTATTCGAGGAAACTCTGACGCCAGCGGACAAGTTCCAGATGGCACTCAACAAAGCGAAGGACTCCGGCTACGAGCTGGGCGGGACGCTTATGGAGATGCTGATCCCGGTTATGGAGAAGCTTTCCGGATGGATCCAGAAGTTCTCAGACTGGTGGACGAGCCTCAGCCCGCAGACGCAGAAGATGATCACGGTCATCGGCCTGATCGTCGCGGCTATCGGCCCGCTGCTGGTTATTGTCGGGTCTCTGATCTCCGCACTGGGCACAATCATAACCATCGGCCCGATGGTAGGCGGCGCGTTTACGGCGATGCTCGGCCCGATCGGGCTCATCATAGCAGCGATCGCGGCTGTGATTGCGATCGGTGTATTACTTTATAAGAACTGGGATACGATCAAGGCCAAGGTAGCCGCTATATGGGAAGCCATGAAGACAAAGGCCATAATGCTCAAGGATAAGATCGTTGAGGTGTTCAAAAAAATCGGTTCGACCATCAAGACGATCGTGTCGACTTGGTTCTCGATTATAACGTGGCCATATAGGAAAGCCTGGGAGCTGATCAAGAAGATCGCGGCGAAGATCAAGGAAGTGTTCAATTTCAAATTCAAGTTGCCGCATATCAAACTCCCGCATTTCTCAATTCAGCCGAAAGGGTGGAAGCTGAGCGACCTGCTGCATGGATCTATTCCGTCTCTCGGGATCGACTGGTACGCTAAGGGCGGAATATTCAGCAGCCCGAGAGTCATCGGCGTCGGCGAAGCTGGTCCGGAGGCGGTTATCCCGATCGACAAGCTGCAGGGCATGATCGCAGCGTCTAACAGCCAGCTGGTCGCAGCGATGATAACAGCGATGCAAGCGATGAACTCCGGAAACGAGGGCGGCGAGGTAACCATCCAGGTCAACCTCGGAGGCGCCCAGATCGCGACGGAGATCTTCAAGTTAAACAAACAGGGCAAACTGATCATGGAGGCATAACATGAGACCATGGCTTCGGTACATCACAATCAACGGGCGGCAGCTCCCGTACCCGAACGATTTCTCGCTGCAGAAAGTGCCGAACATCGTTAACGAGATGACGACGCTGACAGGGAAGGTCGTGGCGGATATCAACGGCTGGAGATACGGCGACACGGAGCTGAAATGGGGCACGCTCCTGGGCGAAGATCTGCAGAACCTGCTGGCGGCGATCAGCTCGCCGTCGTTTCAGGTATCTTTTTACGATATCGACGGTATCGAGCAGACGGTCAACGCGGTTCTTAAAGGTCGAGCGAACGTAAAAACGCCGATGTTTTACAATGGTTTAACGGTCTGGAAGGACGTCTCGATCTCGTTGTCTTTCCCGGATTGTTATGAGGACCAATAAATGGCAACAATAACAGAGGAAAACAGAAAACACCTTCGCCAGGCGCTGCGAGTGGTGTGCGGATTCCGCGAAACAGATGCGGAGCCGACAGGTCTGACGCCGGCAAACATCGTCGCGGATTTTGACGGCCTGGCAAATATGGATCCGACGCTTCCGGGCGCGATAATAATGGACTTGGCCGGCGACGGGTTCAGGAATACAGGCGAAGCAATACCGATGGAAACCGATTCGGATTCGTACGCGTATGGTTTAATATCAAGCGAGGTCGCAAAGACAGACGGATCGTTTGATAACCCGCCTGGGTTCACTTTAACAGCAGACGACGAGTGGCCAAACATAACCATCGCGCTGCGCGGTCAATATGGAGAGACGCGGCAGCTTTATGTCGAGCCGTTCTGGACTGCAGGACAGACGACGATCGTGATCGATTCCTGGACGCCCGGAGAACGCGTTTATATAACAGAGATGTATCTCGGGATGGCGTGGCTTTGGGACAGCGAAAACCTGCTGAATGTCAACCTGGATTTGCGGAGCGTGAACACGGAGATCGGAGGAGAGCTGGAGGTCAGCAGCATCGAGATACAAGCGTACGAGCCAACTGATTACACCAACGTAATCGGGCGGATCCAGGAGGGCGCGCCGATCTGGTACGCTGCCGGTTACGGAGGCGACATGTCCAGAAAAAGAACCTTCTACCTTTCCGAGGCAGTCAGCTGGGACAACAATATTTTGCGCGTTTGCGGCCAGGACGCGACGACAAAGCTCGATGAGTACAAACCGTTTGAGGTGGAGCATTTCGGGTCGGATACGTCGGTAAATCTTACAATAAACGAATGGCTAACGAACGAAGGACTTTCTGGCGTTCAATTTGATACGGCCGGCAGTCTCCCGGCATACGTAGACAGTTATCGACTCGCCCCGCAGATTTTTGTTTACGGAGGAGCCGACGCGCGGACCATTATCGCGCAATATACCGGGGTTTATAGAGACGAGAGCACCTACGGCATAACATACGTAGATGCAGGGCGCCCGATGCTCATGTACGGCGCTGTAAGCCCGCGCTGGACGATTTACGCGGACGAAATAACAGACTTTGTATCAAGGGCCGAAAATAAAATAAACAGGATAGAGATCGACCTGCCGGAGTATTACACTCAATGGAACGACAGCATCGCAGAGGTCCAGGCGACAGCGAACAAAACGTACTTCGTCGCGTTTGACACGCCTGTAGAAACGGCTTACATTTCTCCAACGCCAACGTCCTACGAGGAAATAAACGCGGAAAAATTCAAATTCAAAGCAGCAGCGACGACAACGTACACCATCTCCGGATGGGAGGACCTGCAGAATTTAGAGACCGGAAACGACCCGTTTATTGCAGACGGCGGAGACATAGGAGTAACAAAAAAGCTCGATTTCAATCTGCCGTTTCTGATGGGAGACGCACCAGACAAGTCCCTGACACAGGACGCGATCCGAGCGCTTCTAAATCGGTCCAATATCGTTTATGAATTTACGTACCGAGGAAACCCGCACATTCAACCGAGGGACATTATAAACGTTGAAATAGCGACGTGGGAAGACCAGTACATCACGATTGACGGACTGCTCCCGGAGCTGGACCTTTACCCGAGCGCGGGATTGTATCCTTCCGGCGAGTATAAAAAAGTCAGGAAGATGGTCAAGACCTGGGAGACGATGACGGTCGATTCCATAACCCTGGAACACACCGATGGCGGAGGATTAACGTCCAGGATCGTAGCGAGGAAGGGGATGGTTTAATGGCAGATTTAACGAGTCACATTCGAGAATATATGGCCTTTTATACAGAAGGCGAGGATTATATAAGCGTAAGATCCTACGAGGATGAGCATGAAACATATTCACCGATCCCAACGACAGACGAGCTCGGTGGATTGTTCGGCGTAGACGTTTCACAAATAGAAATAGATTCATGTTTTCAGGACTGCGCCAACATGATCGCATCGCCGAAGCTTCCGGCGGAGATATACGACAGCGGACTTGGTTCTACAGGGCTGTACAAAGCATTTAAGGACTGCGCGTCTTTGAAAATACCGCCAAGACTGCCAGGAACAGAAAGCGCCTCCTATGCGTTCGACGGGTGTACGGCGCTGCTCCAGGCGCCCGTACTTTTTCCAGGGATGGATGACATGCGCTTTTTTTTCAGAGGCTGCACAAGTCTCGCTGCGCCGCCTTCTTTACCTAAAAGCGCGAGCTTGATCCGCGGAATGTTCGAAGGATGCAGCGCGATGACAGGAGAGATGATCGTACGGCGAACATACGGAACGATCACAGACATGCTGAAGGACACGGTCCAACCTATAACGTTATACGGCGAGCAGTCATTCTGCAATGCGATCGCCGCAACCGCAAACAACGGAAACGCGGCCTGGGCTCCCTGGTACGATCCGGTTCCGGCGGTTACGGACCGCGGCCCGGAATCATACACGACAGCAGCAGACATGACACGCATGGTCCGGAACGGAGCGCTGGCGGTCAACTCGTACGCTCCGGGACGAATGGTATATCAGCAGGGGGATATCGTTCGCGAGGACGAATGGATCGCGCTGGTAGAAGCTGCGAAGACTATCGACCCGACGATAACTATATCCACGCATTACACGAATCTGAACAAGATCGAAGCGGCGTTCGATTCGGCGCTTTAAGAGGAGGGAAAAATGGCATACACAAAAACAAACTGGATAAATGATTCCCCGCCGGCGCTCAGCGCGGAGAATTTAAACAAGATCGAGGAAGGTATCTATAACAATTCATTAGTTATCGATGCGACCGATGATTATATCGTTGAGACCGGTACCAGCGGAGGCTGGTCATACAGGAAGTGGAAAAGCGGCAGGATGGAGGCAGAAAAAGACGTCACCACAGGTTCAACATGGACACAGGTCGGGTCTGCGGGCTTCTATTACAACGCTACGACGATTACGCCGCCAACGGGAATGACCGTAAAGAGCGGATTCGCGAATCTGCTGTCCGTGTCGCAGTACATCACCAGCGCACAGGTACAGGTCGGAACATCGACGACGCTGCAGGTCCACAGGCTGGCATCAACGTCGGCTGCGTTCAATTTCAGGGTTACACTTATCGGAACATACTAAAGGGGGAAATCATGAATCACTTTATTAAATGCGCTCTGATCCGGATGGCTCGGACCATCGCACAGACGGCGGTCGCCACGATCGGGACGGCTGCGGTCATCTCGGACGTGGACTGGAGGATCGTAATCAGTGCGTCACTCTTGGCCGGTCTGCTGTCACTGCTGACATCGGTCGCTACTGGGCTTCCGGAAGCGGATTATGCAGAACATATCCACATGAGCCACGAAGAGCCGGACGATGCGGCGGAGGAGGACGACGATGACTAATACAGGACTGCTAAAGATCGCGCAGAAGCACCTCGGACAGGGCGGGGCACGGTTCCGGAAATATGCCGGGCTTCCTGCCGGAGCGGCGTGGTGTAATGCGTTCGTTGACTATGTTGCGAATGAGGGCGGCGTAAAGTCGCTCTATTTTAATGGCAAAAAAGAGACATACTGTCCTCATAGTATCCAGTGGTGCAAGAAGAACCTCGCGCAGATCCCGCTGTATCTGGCTATGGCTTCCGATATCATTTACTTCGATTGGGATAGGAACGGGAACCCGAACCACATCGGGCTGGTCCGGGCTCACAAGTCCACGGACAGCATCTATACCATCGAGGGCAACACCAACGGCGGTAAGGTCGCCCAGAAGACCAGGGCAGGGAAGTACGTGCAGGCTGTATATCGTCCGCACTTCATCCCGGCATCGGCCAAGGCGAAGAAGCTGGAGATTGACGGCGATTGTGGTTACAACACCATCTACAACCTCCAGAGGGCGCTGGGGATGAAACCAAACGGTATCCTCACCAAGGAAACGGTCAAATACCTCCAGAGGAAGGCCGGAGCGGTCGCAGACGGCGACTGGGGCCCAGGAACCAGTAAGAAGGTCCAGAAGATGGTCGGAGCGAAAGCAGACGGCGCGTTCGGGCCTGCATCCGTGAAGATGCTGCAGTCGTGGATCAATAGGGTCAATTATCCGGCGAAGAAGGCAACCACAACGAAGAAGACCACGACCACGACCAAGAAACCGACGACCACGACAACGGCAGCGAAGAAACCGGCTACCAAGCAGACCAACGCGGACAAACTCCTGGCAAAGGCAAAGGAACTCGCCTGGGCGTACGGAACGGCCACGAAGAAGTACGACTACAAAACAGGCAACCCTAAGGCGGTCTGTAAAAAAGCCATGAAGAAGTACGGCTGGGCTGATACCCGTGCGGAACTGTCCGATTGTGGTAATTTCGTATCGACCATCGTCCGGGAGTCCGGCGTGGACAAATCCTTCAAGGCGCTGCATGGCGTAAAGACACCGTTCCCAAAGACGGAGAAGGCGTTCAAGATCGTGCTGAGCGGGAAGGCTATCCCGGCAGGGTTCCTGAAGCCTGGCGACATCATCCGCTACAAGAAAACGAACGGCAAACAGCACGCCATGATGTACTTCGGTCCGGGCAAGGTATGTGAGGCATCGCATAAGAACTTCTTCGGGGTGATCCGGAAGGACGGAAAGCGTTACGACTCACAGGCGAAGAAGAAAACAATACAAGTCCTACGTGCAAAGGAGTGATAACACATGACACCAGCATTAATAACAGCAATCAGCACGATCATCGGGGCAATAATCAGCGGGATCGTGGCGGTCATCGTTTCCGGAAGGCAACACGACAAAACCATCGCGCTGGTCGAGTTCCGGCTGAACTCGCTCGAAAAATCCGTCGAGAAGCACAACAACCTCGTCGAGCGGATGTACGAGGCTGAGGAGCAGATTAAAGTCACAGAGGAGCGCGTCAAGGTCGCGAATCATCGGATCAAGAGTCTCGAAGATAGCAAGGCATAAAAAGCATCAAAGCATTTCAATTATCAAAAGAACGGAGGTAATTATGATTACAGTATTACAGAAGAGACCGTACGACATCGAAACAGGAGGCAACAAGTACATCGTAGAACTCGCCTGTCTGTCTACGGACACGAAACCGACCGACAACATCGTCACCGGATCCATGGCGCTGGAAGTGGACACGGGCGATCTGTATGCGTTCGATGAAGTGTCCGAGACATGGAGCAAGCTTTAGGGGGTGCTGGTATGACTAATTTATTTGACCTTGCCATAGCCGGGAAACTTGCCGGCGGTGGCGGTGGCGGTGTTGATGAAACACTTGCCCATGTGTTAGCGAGAGATGTAACCGAATTGGTCATCCCTGAAGGGGTAACGCGCATTGGAGATTATGCCCTTGCGTATTGGAATACATTGGAATCTGTCGAATTCCCAAGCACACTAAACACTATGACGATGAGCATATTTATGGGGATATCAAGCAAGGTGAAACTAACATTCAAAGCGACAACTCCACCATCAATTTATAACTCGTCACTACCAAGCAAGGCTTATTGTGAAATATATGTACCAAGCGAAAGCGTGAGTGCATACAAGTCAGCACAGTTCTGGAGTAATTGGAAAGATGTCATCCAAGCCATCCCCGAATAGACGGCTCACATCGTATAAACCAACGGGCAAGCAGGGGACGAACCTCTTAATTAAATAACAAAAGAAAGGACGATACCGTATCTTTTGGTTTCTTGCGTGCACAAGTCCCCTTTTTGCATACTAACCGTACCGTAATGCAACAAATGAGATCACCCAATAACGCATAGTTCATTCTGTTTGTCCTCCACACGGTACGGGTTAGTTAAGGGTCGGAGCAATCCGGCCCTTTTTTTATTTTGGATCCAAAACCAAAACCGTCCCGGAAGGGGACGGCCTTGGAAGCAATCAGCGTAAAAAGTAACGACTTCGCCATTACTCTACACGTACTTGAGAATATGTTCCAGCGATTTCATCACCAGATCGGACAGATCCGCAACGTCTGCAGGTGTCTCGATCTTGTGCTTCGGCGGTTTCGCCTCGAAAGGGAACTGGATCCATTTCGCCCTGGGCGTGTACTTGAACCGGGCGAGATCCCAGTCACCGATGACCGCTGAAACGTAATTATCTGATTTTCTGACGAGATCCAGATCCTCGCGTCCTGTGATGGAGCGGAGGACTTCAAAGATCTCAAGCTCGGACTCGGTAGCGATCCGTTCGCGTGCCTGTCCATAATTAATAAATTCAATGCCCATTTTCTGATCACCTCCGAGGTAAGTATAACAAATATTAATTGACACGTCTATTATGCAGCCGTATAATAGCCGTAGGTGATACGAATTTAATACGCGAGAGGGTACGGTCCGCAATAAGGCGAACCGTAAAAGAAGAGGCAGAACTATTCCGATAATCATAAATTCTTGCAATTTAGTTCTACGGGGTAGGGGACCTTCCCATCTATAACTTAATAACGTATAAAATTCTAATCACCTAATCGAAAGAGAGGTGATTTTTTTATGATCAGCAGAAGCTACCAGCAGTTCGCCATCGTCTGCGCAGACTCGGCCCAATCACTGACGGAGCAGCTTAACGCGAAACTCTACGACCTCAGAGACAAGAACCCGACCGTTACGTTCGAGGGACTCATCGCCCGGATCCAGTACGTTGAATCTGAGATGAAGCCCGAAACACTGGCGGAAGAGTACGAATCTCAAGGGGTCAACTTGACGTGCTACGACTGCCCGTTCTTCGTTCCGCAGTTCAAGGCGGACGGGACCGAAGACCAGCGCGCGAAATGGGGCGGGTGTCCGTGGAAGGAAACTAAACGGGCTATGAAGACCTCAAAGGCGTGCGACAAGTTATACCAGATGCTGAACAACGGGGAGGTAAAGTTATGCGCAAGTACAAAGTAAGAGAAGGAAGCATCGCCGACTGGGCGAGGGTAGTTATCACAGGGACCACGTTCTGGGGGATCCTCGTAGCAATTACAGCCGTTGCGTACGGCATGGTTTAGGAGGTGCAGCATGGCGAAGAAATTATCACAGCGGGCGAAGGTCCTCGCGTGTCTCCAGGCGAACGGCTGCATCACAGTCCGCCAGGCGGTCGTGGAGATGGGGATTATGTCCCTTCCGAAGCGGATCGAGGAACTCCGGGACGAGGGTTATGAGATTATCACAGATTACAGAAAGAGCACCAGCGGGGCGCGGTATGGCGTTTACAGGCTGGTCGAAGAGTAGGGAGGATGCAAATGTACAAGGTAACACTGAAGAAGGAAGTAGCCTTTTGGAAATCGGAAGGCTACGAAACAAAAAAGGTGAACGTCACGTTCACCTGCAGCGACAAGAACTCGATGCTCGTCCTGATCGGAGCGATGGCTGCGACGACGGACGAAGAACTGGATCTCACGATCGGAAGGGAGGCGTAACATGGCTGAGAAACTGAAGGGAGACTTCCGGAAGTACATGGACAAGTCGTTCCTGGGCGCGTGGGATCTGAACGAGACCGGAGATACTATTCTCACCATCGACCACGTGGAACGGAACGAAGTAAAGAACGAGCGCGGATCCGAGAGCAAGATGACGGTGCATTTCGTAGAGCGCGACTATAAGCCGATGATTTGCAACACGACCAACGCGAAAGCGATCAGCAGCGCAGTCGGTTCGACTAAGGTCGAGAACTGGGAGAAGAAGAAGATCGCCCTGTACAAGGCCACGATCACAGCGTTCGGGCAGACGACCGAGTGCATCCGCGTCAGAGAGTACGCACCGAAGACGGACGAGATCTACTGCGAGGTCTGCGGTGAGCTGGTCACCGACCACGATGCGGACGGCAAGACCTACAAGGCGAAGGCCATCGCTAACAATGCGTTTACGAAGTTCGGCAAATATATGTGCTTCGACTGTGCGAGCGCCGCGAAGGCAGAACAGGAGGCCGAGGGATGATTGAGATCAAGGCGGAAAAGACGAGCGACGATGTCATCGAAATGAGCATGGAACTAAAGGGCAGCGGTTTGGATCTCGTACTCGAAGCGTTTTCAATCATATCCGAACTGCCTAAGAAACTATACGACAACGACCCGAATATGCTCAAGGCGCTGACCGCGATGCTGTCGAGAGAAAAGAAGATTATGACGGAGGTGCTGGATGGAAATCACGAGAACTAACTACTTCAGCCGTGAGGCGAACCGCGCCTTCTGGTCCGTGTCGCAGTTCAAAGCGTTTGACAAGTGCGAGGCTGCCGGTCTGGCCGAGTCCCGTGGACAGTTCCAGAGACCGGAGACCGATGCGCTGTTAATCGGCTCGTATGTGGATGCATACTTCTCGGACGATCTCGAAGTGTTCAAACTGGCACACGAGAACGAGATGTTTACACGGAAGGGCGAATTGTACGCGAAGTTCCGGGACGCGAACACCATGATCAACGCGATCGAGAACCAGCCGTTAATGATGGATTACCTCGAAGGCGATAAGCAGGTCGTGATGACGGCTGACCTCTGGGGCATCCCGTGGAAGATCAAGATGGACGTCTTCAACGGTGAGCGCATCGTCGACCTGAAGACAGTGAAGGACTTCGACTCGATCTGGGACCCGTCCTATGGTCGCCGGTCATGGATCGAGGCATGGGGGTATGACATACAAGGGGCGATTTACCAGTCGGTAGTTAATGCCCGTATCGGTAAACAGTTACCGTTTTATCTTGTAGCCGTAACAAAGGAGCGCATCCCGGACGTCGCGGTGATCCAGATCCCGCAGCACGTTCTCGATGCGGCGCTGAACATGGTAGAGGCGAAGATAGAACGGTACGATCTGATTAAGTCCGGAGACGTTGAGCCGATACGGTGCGAGCGGTGTGATTACTGCAAACAGACGAAGATCCTGCTGGATCCGGAAGTGTATGAGATAGAGGAGGCAGAATGATGGCAGTGAAGAAAAATGCAGAGGTGGTAAACATTGTACCACCGAAATTTAAGGAAGTAGAAATAACAATCGTAGGGTTAACGCCTTTAATGACGAACCCATTCTCTAATAAGGCAAGGGTATCCCTTCCGGATGCTCCAGAGGCAGAGAAGCCACAGATTAAGACAAAGGCGAAACCTCCTGTTATTGCCTACAACGACATGATGGACGCGCTCTATTGGCTGACTGATAAGCCAGCACCGGGCAAGGACGAAGACGAAGCGGAAGCGATATGGAACGAGGTCAAGGATACGGCTGCGTTCGGTTTCCCTGTTACGGGCATAAAACAAAGCATCATCACCGGAGCATATAGAGCCGGTCTTGACGTCAAAATGACCGAATTGAGGGCAACCTTCTGGCTCAGAGGCGGAACAGATAAGGGGACACAAGACCTCGCGGAAATCGTTGCTCCAGCTCCAGAGTTGAGAATCGACATCGGCAGAAACTCCGGCATAAACAGAAGCGCGAAGCATTGTATCCGTCCGGAGTTCTCGCAGTGGGAAATCCCGCTCGTTCTGAAATACATCGAGAACGGTAAATACAAGCTCGATCAGATTCTGAGCCTTATCAATTACGGCGGGTTCGCTTCCGGAATAGGAGAATGGAGACCGGAGAAGGACGGCCAGCATGGGATGTATGAGCTGAAGACGAAATAACCAAGGCTGGAAAGGCTCGTCTTGTTTGCGTTTCGCACGTTACGGTAGAGCCTGGTTTGTTTTGGCAGGTACGGCGGGCAAGGGCAACGCTTCGTGTTGTTTGTTATCGCACGTTAAGGCTTGTTGTGGCAGGCAGGGCATCATCTGTCGCGGCGCGGTGTGTTTGAGCCTGGTAGCGCCTCGTTGGGCGCTGTGTGGCATGGCAGGCAAGGCCCGGTATCGCAACGCGTGGCATGGTACGTTGGGGTCCGGTAACGCACGGAAGGGCAGGCTTGGATAGGCACGGTTCGGAACCGTTAGGCAGGTTTTCGTTTGTTGTGGCGCGGTTCGGCGCGACAGGCGAGGCTGGGAAGCGTTAGGACTCGTCCGGCAAGGACAGGTCTGGCATGGTTAGGTATAGCAAGGAGGACAACATGATAGAACGCAAATATTCATGGAGATACGGTCACGGAGGAGTCTCTGCTCAGGTGGCCGGTGAGACGATTAAGAAAATCGAAGACAGGGACGGAATCATTACGCGAGAGGCACTGCTCGAAGAATCGCGCCCAGAGGATGCGCCGACTCATAAGTGCTTCGAGTGGAACGACACGGAAGCAGCTGAGAAGTACAGGCTCTGGCAGGCCGGTCAGGTTATCCGCGACATCGTTGTTACGATAATCGACACGGACAAGGAAGCGGAACCTGTAAAGACTCCGATGTTCGTCAACACGGCGGTCAGAAACACAGAGAGGGCTCGATTCGTGTCGACAGAAACCGCATTAACCAACAACGAACTGCGTAGTACGGTATTGGAAAATGCTCTTTCGGAGTTCCGGATGTTCCGCAAAAAATACGGGATGCTCAAGGAACTGGCGAAACTGTTCGAGACATTTGACGAAATAGCAAATTAGTTAACAAGCGGGGCGGGCTCCTTATTGATGAATAATTATACAAGCAATGCAATTACAACTTTTTCAGTCATTAACGCCCCGCTTCATTTTCAAAACCGGAACTGTGAGTTCCGCTTAGGAGGAAACAATGCTAAATCAAATCACAATACACGGCTACCTCGGACGCGATCCGGAGAAGAAGACCGTCGAAGGTCAGAAGGGTCCGTACAGCAAGACCAACATCTCGGTCGGTGTCTCCAGGGACTTCGGAGACGATACGGACTGGTTCTACTGCGTATTCTACGGAGCAAAAGCGGACGCCGTCGAGAAGTGGTTCCGGAAGGGCTCGCAGATCATCGTCCGGGGACGGATGGAGAGCTACAAGCCGAAGAACGACCCGCAGCGTACCGCGTGGCTGCTGGTGGCTGACGGCTTCGATTTCTGCGATAAGAAGACGAACAGCGACGGATCCAGCGCAACGTCGGCCGAGCCGGAAGGGATGGGACCGTTACAGGAAGAGGATGTACCTTTTTAGGAGGATGGAAAGATGGTAGAGAACATTATTCAGAGAATAGTCGACGCGGTGAAGGAAGCGTCGAAACAGGCTGCTTCGGAAGCGTATGCAGCCGGATACGAGGACGCATCGAGACGGATGCACGAGATGTACGTGTTCGGGTTCCAGAGAGGCTGGACCGATGCGAAGCTGGAAGAGATGGACGAAGAGATTAACCTCGATGACTTGGACGAGGACCTCGATCCGTCCGTGTTCGAGGAGGTGTCGGCATGAGAGCACTGATCAAGAACCCGGAGGACGAAGGCTTCCGCACGATAGTCGTACCGAACGACCTGCACGTCCTGCAGCAGCTGGTCGGCGGCCCGATCGAGACGTTCACATTTGCGACTGACTGCTGCATTATCTGCAACGAAGAGGGCAAGATCCAGAACCTGCCGTTTAACTGCGTGTACTGCGGGATTATCTTTACGGGTACCATCCTGCTCGTAGGCATCGACGAGGACAAGTTCTGTGACTGTCCTATGAGCGTAACGCTGGCGAACGGAGGGATAGAGGCATGAGCGACCTGATCAGACGAGAGACCGTTATCGACATGGTCATCAAGGCGCTCCGGAGCGCAGCGAACGCACTGGAGACGATGGGTGACGTATCAGCACTGGACGGTGACCTAATAAGCAGAGCGGATGCGATAGAGGCGGTGGCAAGTATAACAATGTCAATTCACTTGTCCAATGTGATTTGCGACAAATTGTCGGCACTACCATCAGCCGAAGCCGTACAGGGTGAGTGGATACGCAAAGAAAAAGAATATAACGATTGTGATGGATATCGTGCTTATTATTGGTATGAGTGTTCTGAGTGCGGAGCAAGACCACCGAAAAACGAATGGAAACAAGAGTGGCATAGTCCATACTGTCCATCGTGCGGAGCGAGAATGTACAAAGGCGGTGATGATGAATGATAATACTTGAAAAAGGAGAAAGAGCAGACCCTTTGTGGGGAATGGAAACAGAGTACATCACAGATGAAGAAATAGAAGCATTAAAAAGTGGCAGAAGATTGTATCTGTCGGTTAATGATGAATATGCCGTGGTGATTAAATACAAAGGCGGTGGTACAGAATGAGCGTCTTAATAAAAACCATGGAAATGCCGAAGAACTGTGGAGAATGCCAATTTTGCCACACGGAAAACTTCACACAATGGTGTTTCCCAACAGGTCAAGAAGATGTTTCCTATGATTCAATACCAAAATGGTGTCCGCTTGACGAACAGAAGACAGGGTGGATTCCATGTAATGAGAGGTTGCCGAGTGCAGAAGATTGCCCGATGGATTGCATGGTTACAAGGCGAAGCAAATACGTTGGCAATTATACAGACATGGCGGTAGCAGAGGCTGACGGAACATGGACACACGAAGATTGGAAAGCCATTGCCATTAAAGGCGAAGCAACGTGTATAAGCACAAGGGATGCAGACATTATCGCATGGATGCCATTGCCAGAGCCATACGAGGAGGGGAACAAATGAGCAAGCCAGTAGCATTTAATTACGTCAAAGCCCTGGAACGCATAGCCGAACTCGAGGCGGAAGTCGCACGGCTCAAGTCTGTAGCGTATCTGTGCGACGGACTCGCCTGTGGAGACGAGTGCCCTAACGATGAGTGCAAGTACACACTGAAGATTGAACACGCGAAGAATTTCAAGTACGACATGGGGACATATTGGGAGACGGAGACCAATGACTAACCGCTTCATCATCATAGACTCAAGAGAAAAACCGAAGGCGATCACCCGGATCCTGGAGCATTTCGAGACGCAGGGCATCGAATACGAGACCAGCAAGCTCCTGTTCGGGGACTACATGGACTACAACCGGCCCGCCCTGGTCATAGATCGGAAGCAGAACATCGCCGAACTGGCCAAGAACTGCACGGTCGAGCATGAGCGCTTCCGGCGAGAACTGGAACGTGCGAAGAAGGCCGGGGCGCAGCTGGTCGTACTGGTAGAGCAGAACCGTTACCGAGACCGGGACGAGTGGGTGCAGGTCCGGAAGATCGTCGACCTGATCAGGTGGAGCAGTCCGCATACCATGGTAAGAGGCGAGAAGGTCTACAGGGTGTTGGCATCCTGGACCGCAAAATATCCGCTGAGAGTGGTTTTTTGCGACAAACGACAAACAGGTCGAATGATAGAGAAAATACTGTATGAGGAGGGAGAAGGTGGCGCATGACGGATATATAAAACTGTACCGCCAATTAATGGACAACGAGCTGTGGAAGGACAAACCGTTCACGAAGGGACAGGCCTGGGTCGACCTTCTCCTGAAGGCAAACTACAAAGACCAGACCTGCAAGATCAAGGGCAAAACCATTACGATCAGACGCGGGCAGCTGCTCCGGGGGACGGATTCACTCGCCAACGATTGGGGATGGAGCCGGGGCAAAGTAACGCGGTTCCTCAAAGAGTTAGAGCGGACAGGAAACGGTACAGCCAACGGTACACCTTATGGAACACTTATAACCATTGAAAATTACGAAACTTTCCAAGGTGACCGAACACCAAACGGTACAGCAAACCGAACACCAAACGGTACAGGAACAATAATTTTAAAGAATAATAAAGAAGAGGGGGGAGGGTTCCCGCCCACGCTCGATGAAGTTTCGAAGTATGTAGAGAAGATGGGGTACAAAATGGACCCTGCAGCGTTTTACGATTACTACTCCGAGACGGACTGGAAGAAGAAGAACGGACAGCGGATCCGGGACTGGAAGGCATCGGTCCGAACATGGGAGCGGAGGGAGAAGGAATTCGCCCAGAAGGACATCCGGAAGAGCACCGCACCGTCCAAGCCGGTGATCGAGCCGCCAAAGTATAAGCAGTTCGAACCGGATCCGGAGATAGATGCGGTCGAAATGCCGGACGATATCAGAGAGAAGATTAACAAGGCGTTAGCGTAGGAGGATTACTATGGCAAGATTACCAGAGACTACACAGGAATGGATAGACCGGTATCAGAAGAGATACGACAGAGCATACGACAACTATCAGCAGAGCGGAGAACAGAGATACGACTCACAGGCCTACGAGTACCAGTGTATCGTGAGCGCGTTCGAAGCACTGCAGAAGAGAGAGGACGAGCGGGATCGCGAACTGGAGAGAAGAAGGGTAAACATGAACGCAGCGGTCGACAGGCTCTACAAGAATGAGTACACCAGGGACGAGGTCATTAAACTGATGAACGATGCGGTCTGGTGGTAGGAGGAACACGATGGACAAATGCAAAGACTGCCGCTGGAGAACGGGACGCACCTCGTCGGTAGGCGTGGAATGTATGCAGCCTGACAACCAGCGCAGATGGAACGAGAAGGAAGAGGCACGTCGGAGGGCGAATATCTACTTTACGAAGGTAATGGCGAGATACAAAATGCCGTCGACCAGGGCGTGCAAAAAGTTCGAGAGGAGGACGGGCGAGTGAGATTACCACAAGACCGCATCATGAACATAGATACCGAGCTCCGTGATGACAAGGTTGACGTCACCATACAGTGGCAGGGCGAGCTGGTTCGGTGTAAGGACTGCGGATTAAGAGGGACACCAAACTGTCCAGTAGATGCGCTCAAGGACGCACAGGACTATTGTGCATGGGCAGAAAGGAAGGACACATGAGCATCGTAGGAGCACGAGACGCCTACAAACGGGGCGAGATAACATACGAGGAGTTACAGGAGTTCGAAAAGGATTGGAAAGACGAGCACCGGGAGGAAGACTACAACTTCCGCCACGGCATCGAGGAGGAATATGATTATGGCGAAGATTAGCGTATACATAGCCGGACCGATCAGCGGCATCGACGGCTTCGAGAGGAACTTCGACGAAGCAGCTGCTCTCCTGGAACGCAACGGCTACAAGCCAGTAAGCCCGACGACTCCGGGACAGGTCGAGGGTTACACATACAAGCAGTACATCGACCGGGGCCTTGCCATGCTGCAGGGGTGCGATGCGATCTGTATGCTCCCGGGATCCGAGAAGAGTACAGGCGCTTTGCTGGAGAAGACGTACGCGCTGGCGGTCGGGCTGGACGTGTACAGGGTATCAGAGGATTACGAGAGGGTCATATACGAGGATCCGGCAGTATAGGAACATGACGGCTAAGGAATACTTGGAACAATACAAAGAAGCGGAGAGGATAGTGCAACGGATCCGGGAGGAATACCTGAAGCAGATGGAGCAGGTCGACAACATCCGGAGCTCACTCGGAGGGGACGGTCTGCCCAGGAGCGGGGACATCAGCAAGAAGGTCGAGGCCCAGGCGGTACGGCTCGCCGAGAAAGCAGAGCAGCTGCTCCAGGCCGAAGCCGATGCGCTGGCGATCCGTCAGCAGGTCTTCCGAATTGTGCAGAAAGTCCAGGGCGATCCGGGCGACGTGCTGCATGAGCGCTACGTCAACCTCCGGAAGTGGGAGGACATCGCTGACATCCTGGGTTATACGGTGAGGAATTGCCGGTATCTTCACGATAAGGGACTGGAGGAACTCGATGGCCTGATCAGGTGATCTTTTCCTTTTTTTTCACTATAGGGGTGTGATATCGTGTATGTGTCAAAGATGGACGGAACCATCTTGCAACGTATCACCGAGCCGGAGCGATCCGGCGTTACGGCCGACCAATAGCTGCGTCCGGGTGCGAGTCCCGGGTCGGCCTACCTACCGAAATACACTGGCATCTTTCCATACCGCTTTACTTACTTAGCAAAGGGCTCGCTACGTGCGGGCCTTTTGCGTTGGATTGGAGGACAACATGAGGAAGTACGACGTAGTTTATATCCTGAAGGCCGGAACGAAACCGGACGAGCTGAGGTACAGTCTCAGGAGCATCGAGGCTAACATGGACCACGGCAAGGTCTGGTTTTATTGCGGTCAGCCGGACGGTCTGATCCCGGACCGTGCTGTTCCAGGAAGACAGGAAGGCTCGACCAAATGGGAACGGGTCCGCTTCAGTCTGAAGCAGATCTGCAAGAACGACAAGATCAGCAAGAAGTTCTGGCTGTTCAACGATGACTTTTATGTATTGGCCAAGATGGACAGCACAAAGCCGTTACATCGCGGACTGCTGCAGGATCATATCCTGGACGTAGAAGCGAGACACGGTGGAGCGCCGACGGGTTACACCAAACAGCTGCGTAAGTGCATGGACCAGCTGAAGCAAGCCGGATGCACGACGCTCGATTATGCTCTCCATGTTCCGATGCTAATCGATCGGGAGAAGATGCTCGAGACGCTGGAGATGTTCCCGCGCTGTCCGATGTTCCGGAGCCTGTACGGGAATTACGCGCAGATCGGCGGGGAATTCTTTAAGGACGTGAAGACGGTCAGCCCGGACAAAGAGATACCAGAGGACGCGCTGTTCTTCAGTACCAGCAACAAAGCATTTAACGGCGAGGTACTCCGACAGATACAGGAACGCTTCCCGGACCCGTGCCGATACGAGGAGGGCCATGATTTCAGTAATAGTTCCTTATAAGGACGCGGAGCAGTGGATAGGCAGATGCTGCGAAAGTCTGGCCAGACAGGACGGAGACTTCGAGTTTCTGATCATAAACGACAGGAGCGAGGACAGCGGTCCGGACATCGTCATGTCATACGCGAAGATGGACAGCCGCTTCAGGCAGATGGACAACAGACGCGGGGCTGGAGTCAGCGGAGCGAGGAACACGGGGCTGGATGCAGCCGCCGGCGAGCACATTACATTCCTGGATGCAGACGATGAGATGCTGCCGGATGCGTTCCGGACATTCACGGAAGTGATCCGGGACGGCGCGAACATTTACCAGTTCAACCATCTGCGCTACTATACGCGGATCCGCAAGGAGGTCCTGAAGTACACGAACGACGGCGGGATCATCACGCTGCCGGACCTTCCGGTTCACTGGTTCGGAGTATGGAACAAGCTGTTTAATGCAGACTTCCTCCGGGACGTACGGTTCGATGAGGAGCTGCAATACGGAGAGGACGGTCTCTTCGTTCTGGGATGTTTGAGGAAGGACGGCCGCATCTTCCATGCCAGGAAGAACGCGACAACAGTCCGGCATCGCTTTGATAATGCCGGAAGCCTGACGAAGGTCAAAGGGCGGCCGGACGTTTTGAAGTATCTGGATAAGTACAGGAAGCTGCTGGACACGGATGCGAGCGAGGATCTAAAGCGGGCGGTCTGCATGGAACTGTCTCGGCTATGGTCGACACTCGCGGAAGATTACACGGGAGCGGAATGATGGCGAAGGAATACGCGAAGAAGTTCTACAGTTCCAAGGCGTGGCAGTCCTGCCGGAACGAATACGCAAAGCGCCGGCATCACCTATGCGAGGACTGCTTACGTCGCGGGATCTACAAGCCGGGGACAATAGTCCATCACAAGATCGAGCTGGATCCGATCAGCATCGAGCGTCCTGAGATCGCGCTAAGCTTCGACAACCTCGAGCTTCTATGCCGGGATTGTCACGCAGCACGGCATGACCTGAGCGGCGGACGCTGGGCGGAAGTAAACAAACGCAAGAGAGCATCGCGTGATGCAAAAAATCGTTACAAAATTGGAAAAAACGGCGAAGTTTTTGCAAAATAGCCCCCCCTTGGTGCATTTTTGCAACAAATCACGTAGAC
>Ga0265298_10002193_pt1 | contig 27603 bp, 10 predicted proteins | sample AusTroGonzalo_MG_3_FD_193486 | JGI IMG/M metagenome (GOLD analysis project Ga0265298, IMG submission 193486) | Bovine rumen microbial communities from tropical cattle in Woodstock, Queensland, Australia - Gonzalo_01 | ecosystem: Host-associated > Mammals > Digestive system > Stomach > Rumen ...
TTTGTTTTATGGTTGGTGGCTGTCGCCGCATAACGCGTACGAAATATCGGCTGCAAAGATAACGCGCTTATACGACATGTATTTTTCTTTTTGTCTCAAATCCTTTTGTTTTTACACAAACGTATAACAGAAAGGGCGGTTTGGATATTGTCTATATACAAAAAGCGGGCAGTCATGCCTCATGCATGGCTGCCCGCCGAGTAGTTATGTGATGTATTATTTCACAACCTTAGAGGTCTTCACGGTACCATCGCTCATCATCTTCTTGACGATGGTCAGACCCTTACCAGCCTTGCTGAGACGATGACCGTTGAGGTCATACAACTCGATGGCGCGAACCTTAGCAGTCTTAGCGGCATCGATGTCTGTAGCATAATCAGCAGCGTAGTCGTGGCCATCGACAGGAGCGGTCAGGAAGATCCAAGCGTCCTCAAGGAATGCCTGAGACTTCTTACCATAATGATAACCGATAGTCAGCTTACCGTCAAGAACCTCGATATCCGTAATGAGATCGTCGGTAGAGATGGTATAGCCTGCAGTATGCAGCTCGGGATCAAAGTCCTCAAGGGGAGCACCGGTCTCTTCATCAACCTCAGGTGAAAGTGTATCAGTAACCTTAGCGAAACCGAAGCTATAATCAATCAGAGACTCGCTCTCATCGGCACGCTTCTCGCCATTCTCGTACATCTGCAACTTGACAGAATAGATACCAGGGATCAGACCCTCAATAGTCTGCTCAACGATTGCGCCCTTCTCGCCATTGGGATGCCAACCAGCATGGAGTGAGCAGTCCTCAGCATAAGGAGGAAGTGCATCATTGTGGCTCTGTCCGCCAGTCCAGCTGTTCCATGCTACAACATCACCCATGGTAGAAGTCCAACCCGGAGCATATTTTGAACCAGCAGGGCCATAGGCATTGGGGTTCTTGATGAACACACTCAGATCATAAGAAGGAGTAACCTCATCGCCATTGCCATCTTCTACAGATTCGAAGAGGTGGCTGTCCTCGCTCATCAGGTCGCGGCAAATCTCCATATTAACACGCTGCATGATAGCAGCAGCAATCTCGTCGTTGTCGCCATATTCAGCGTTAGCAGCAACAATCAGGGGATCCTCCTCGTCAACACCGAGAGTCTCCAGCAGAGCAACACCACGACGGATACGCTCGTGCAGAGCAGCATAACCAGAAGTTTGATTGTTATTAGACTTACCCTCAGTCAGAATCTTTTCTGCAGCAGTTGTAGCAGTCGTCAGCTCTTCCTTGGCAGCAGTCAGCTCGGCATCGTCGGTCTTCTCGATAACTGTCATCTCGGCTTCCTCGCCCTCACCTTCAACAACACAGAACTTGTCTGCAGCAGCCTTCACATTCTGGTACTCCTCAGTAGCGGCGAACTTAACCTTAGAAAGGCTGAGGTCGTAAGCCTTAGTAGCCAGTGTGTAGTAATCGTTGCAGAGTGTTACATGAGCGTTCATGGCCTTAGCAGCAGCATTCAGTTCGCGTACAGCATTGTCGAATGCAGAAGGAGCAGTCATTACAGTCTCCTTACCATCGTACTCCTTAATCTTGGCGTCAAGAGCATCGTAAGCAGCGCCACGATACTTCTCGTCCTCAGCATTCTCCAGAGCAGCTTTGGCCTGCTCCATAGCAGCCAGCAGCGATCTTACCTGAACAACGCCAGCAGCATTGGGAACATATTCCACCTTGATGTTACCAATAGCGCTGCCATCGTTCCAGCCACCGGTTGTACCATTGTTGGTAGGCAGCAAGCGAATGACATAGTTACCAGCCTCCTTCACGGCAACGGTAATATCGAAGTGAACATATTCCTTAGAAGCCATCTTCGGAGTGATGTCTTTCTCCTCGTCAGCGATGATTGCAGTCTCGTCAATCAGGGTTCCATCCTCGGGATTAACAGCAGCTTCAGGAAGAACCTGAACACGCAACTTACGAGCATCATCCTTATCCCACTGGCAAGCATCCAGGGTCAGGTGATAGTTCTTGGCCTCCAGAGCAAGCTTATGGTCCTCCTCGGTACCATACAGACCAACACCAAGGCTTGAGCCACGTGTGCACAGATACATCAGGTCAGCAGCAAAACCGGCCTGATTATGACGGATGTTACAACCGCTACCAGAAGAAGCAGGCTGCAGACCGCCATTGTCGGCATTAAGCATCCAACCGGCGCCATTGGCATCGTCACCTTCGTTCTTGAAGTTAGAAGCATAGATAACAGCAGGCTGGTCGTCGCCGTCAAGCGTTGTTACGCCAATACCGTATGTCAGATCGAAGTCGTTATCTTTCACGAAATCCTCCCACGTATACTCACCCCATACATTTGTTACATTAATCTTGATAGTACCAGTAGGCAGCGCATCACCCGTACGAGTCAGTTTCACCACCTTAGACATACCTTCAGCAGGAGTGTTCGTCAGCTTAACATTATCAATCTTAGCTGTCAGCTTAGCGCAGTCAACAGGCTTATCGAAAGTCAGCGTAAACTCGCTGATTGTGTTAGGCAGGTTGAATGAACCATTCTCGGGATCAACGCTTTCCAGAACGGGCTCACCATAGCTAAACGGCATCACCTCGCTCACCTTTTCATTCCACTCGGCCTCGACATCAATGGTCTCGATGGCCTCGTCCTTATGAGCATCCTCAGTATATACAATGTGGAAGTCCTCGCTGGCAGGGTTCGTAAACTTCACCTCCACCTTGTCGCTTGACTCCATAACAACTTCCTCAGCAGGGAACACATAGACAGAACCATTCAAATCGTACTCAACGAAGTCAACGCCTACAGCAGTACCGTTGACCGTCAGTGTAGCGGTCTCTTTCGGCAGAGTCAGACGGTTCTTACCACCAGCCTCTACCAAAGAAGTAATGTTTGTCGGATAGGGGAATACAATCTGAGCAGCAGAGTTACCGAAGTCAACACCGATAGAGGGAACGTACTTCTCGAGTACAATATTGTCGAAATAGAACGTGTTAGCAGCTTCCTTATCCATATTCAGGTCAACGGCAATACTCAGGAAAGCAGCGCAGTCACCATCGCCGTTTGCTTTAGCATCATCAGCAGTAATGGTGTGTTCGAATTCAATGGTTGACCAGTCGGTATCTACCGTGGTCGAGAGCTCGCTAAGACCGCCGTGCCAAGCACGGGGCTTACCCTGTATGCTACCTGCAATCTCCTGTACGCGATCAGCCTTTACATCAAACTTAACGCGAATCTTGGTACCAGCAGGAAGCTCTTCCTTAGAAAGCAGGTAGAACTGGGTTGACCAAGTCTCAGTGGCTGCATCATCAGAAACAACCTTGAAGCAGTTCGTACCGTCAACACCCTCGCCGACTGCGATTTCGGGATGATCATTAGCAGTACCGCCGTTGTTAGGACCATTCTTAGATACGGGGAAGCTCAACACGTCGTCGCCTTCATCAGCAGTACCGTTGCTAATCAGGCTAATCCACTTGCCCTTACCCTTGGGTTTTTCAACCATCGTCTTGCTGGTCCAGAAGTAAACCTCAGTAATGGTAATGGGAGCATAGGTTCCACTCCAGTTAAAGATGGTGAAGTCGCTAATGTCAGTACCATCAAGCACAATCTCATACTCGGTCATACCACCAAGGTCAAAGTACCCGGCGTTGTAGTTGATTTTGTAACCACTAGGAGCCGGCTCACCGAACTTGACGATGATCTTCTCATAGTCTCCAACCTCAAGCGGCTTGTACTGGAAAAGGTTTGTAAAATCGTTCTTCGGCGTAAATGTAGCACCGAACAACTTGTCCATCGTTGAACCTGCAAGAGGTTCGACGTCACACGCCTCCTCAAGAGTGAAGTTGTCCTGATGGCCACCCTTCAGCTCGATAGGCGTCTTCGTCTCAGCAGCGACGGTCCCGATCATAGCCAGGAGCATCGCGAACGAAAGTAACAGTCTTTTCATTTTTAATGTTTAAGTTAATAATATAAATAATGTTTAGGAAAAAGCGCTTTTTGAGGCTCAAATCCGGCTGCAAAATTATAATCGTTCGCGCGAAAGCGCTTTTGTTTTTGTCTCTCGCGCTTTTGCGTATGTTACGGCTCATCTCATAGTCGTGCGATTTTGTTTACGCACAAAAGAAAGGCGGGACGACCTTTCGGTCATCCCGCCTTTAGCAGTATTTGTAGCTTTCAGCTTTATTCTTACTTAACAGCCACCTTGAGCTTTCAGCTCGAGTTTGCTCATGTTCGGAAATGAGAGCGAGCTCTCATTTCGCTTACTTAACAGCAACCTTCTGGCCATTCAGGATGTACAGACCCTTGCGAGGCTGTGCAACAGGACGACCAAGCAGGTCGTAGTACTGACCAGCCTTAACAGCTGCAGGCTGAACGTTCTTGATACCGGTAACAACTGTCAGTTCGTCAGCAACCTCCTCGTCCATTGTCATTGAGAAGTTGTCGAAGTAGAACGTCACGTCATCGTTTGCAGTACCCTTAGCAAGGTTGAAGGCAATCGAACGGAAGTTGTTCTTGTAGCCACTCGAGTTGTCACTGCCATTGCACTGGCTGGGAACAGCGAACGTACCCTCGAAGGTATTCCAGTCGGTCGTGAAGTTCAGAGTACCGATAGCGGCATAGTGGATATAGTTACCGGGAGCCTCGTGGGTCTGAGTGTCAACACTGGCAGCAGCACTGGCCTTGTAGTCGAACTTAACCTTAATAGAAGTACCTGCAGGTACTGACTCGTAAGGAAGCTGAATCCAGAACTGAGAATCCCAATCCTGAGACACCTTCTTCGGAGCATCGATCTTGATACCCTTGCTACCGTCCTTACCGGCACCCTCAGTCAGGGTTGCAGGAACAATGGCAGATGAAGGATATACCTTAACCATATAGTTAGAGGTCTCTTCGCCCTCCAGGTCACCATTCTCGAGAACCTGCTTCTGAACCTTCGGAAGTTCAATCCAGAATACTACGTTATCGATGAAGAACTTCGTGTTCTTACCATTCTTTGACAGGTTGAAAGCAATCGTACGGAAGTCGTTCTTGTAGCCGCCATTGTTGTCACCACCGTTGCACTCAGCAACAACAGCACCATCATAGTTGAAATGCTGCCACTCGGGCTTGAAGTTCACATTACCGATAGCGGCATAGTGGATGTACTGACCAGCCAGGTTGTGAGACTGTGTCTCTGCGGTGGCCTCAACGTCAGAACGATAGTCGAACTCAACGTGGATCTTTGTGCCGGCAGGAATGGTCTCAGTGGCTGTGATGAACAGCTGGTCTGACCAGTCCTGAGTCTTGATAGCGGCATTCGACTGGACAAACAGAGCGTGGAAGTCGTCAATACCCTCATAGTCAGCGGTCTCGCACTCTGTAACGTCCTTAGCGTCAGCAACCTTGGCGCTGAAGCAGCTCATATCCTTACCCTCAAGGTTACCATTGGTGATCACGCTCTTCCAGCCCTTAGGAGCTTCCTTCTCGGCTGTGGGAGCGGTACGGTCCTCAAGACCATAAGTAGCATTCAGCACAGCCTCGCGAGCAGCATCGATGTCGGCAACCACACCGCCCTTGGCAGCAATCAGAGCCTCACCTGCAGCGATAGCGTCGGCCAGAACCTTCTTAGAAGCGGTGGTCTTACCCAGCAGCTCAGTGTTCTTTGCCTTGTTGATAGCGGTCAGCAGAGCAGCCTTAGCAGAAATAATAGCGGCATCCGTATCGGGAAGATCGAATGTAGCAGCGATGTAGTTCAAGTCACGAATGAAGGTACGATAAATCTCGGTATCAGGAGTCGGAATATTTCTTCCATGCGTTGTAATCGTCCAGTAAGTTTCACCATCCTCACTGAAAGTACCGTCAGGAATCAGTTCTTCATCAGAATCTTTCTTCTTCAGAGATACATTATCAATATACAGGTCACCATCAATCTGTCCACAAGAAATACCAATTTGGGTATTTGCATATTTAGCGGTAAACGTCCAAGAATACTCAGCAAACTCGCCAGTTACATCCGTTTGTGCATCGTGACCATACCAATCCTCTTGCACACCCTGAGAAACGGCTTCAACACCACGGCCTTCGGCTGGATTAGCAGCCTTCAGGCTCATCTTCAAAGTGTACTCTGCATCCGGAACAAGTGCTTCGGGAAGATTACATACAACATGCTGATTCCAATGGTTCGTCGTAGGATTGCCAGTATGAACCAAGAAGCTATTATCATACATCTTGCCCTCGGGAGCCTCCGGCCATGTTACCTCAACATCATTTACGTCGTCGCCAACAAGGACAAGGATGTTTCTAAAGTAATATTTATTGGCACCACCTTTTGCAAGGTTGAGTGCAAAAGCCTTTGCACCAGTACGAGGAGCGCTATTATTATTATTAGAGACAGTCATCACACCTGTATCAAAGTACTGCCAGTAGTTCTCAAAGTCCAATGTGCCAACTCCAAAATAGTGAAGATAGCTGCTCGCTCCAGGAGTAAAAGCGGAATGCGACTGTGTTGCGATACCCGTTGTAGCAACATCTGCCTTTGCCTGGAAAATCACTCTGACTTTTTGACCATTCGTCAGTGCAGGTGCAGTACTAAAATCAATAAAGAACTGGCTGTCATAATCAGCAAAACGTCCATTCTGCATAGTAGCGTTTCCAGCGGCACGAGCCTCTTGCTCACTACGGACGCTAACCACATAAGCATCGCCCTCCATGTTTGCAGCACCTTGGAACTGAGTATCGTCCGTAGCACGCCACTCATGGACAGAACCAGTTACGGGCAGAGACTCACCAACGTAAGTCGGCTGCACTTGCTGTGCATTTGCAACACCCGCAGCAAGAAGCGCCACGAATGCGAGCACTGATTTTGTAAAAATCTTCATAATAAATGTGTTTAAGTTAAAGAATAATTTATGTTTGACAAATTTTGGGCACAAAGGTACTACACGCGCGAGAAAGGGACTTTTCTATATGTCTCATATCCTTTTCAATTTTGTTAAAAACATAAAAATCCGCCGTCTTTCCTACTAATTTACCGGCATTATCGAATAAAAAACGTCTATAAAACCGCAGCCTTGCAATCATAACAATCACCACGATAAGGAACAAAAAGCACGCAAAAGAAGCCAAATATAATGAAATAGTCGACCCTTTACAATGGAAAGGAGTCGACTATTCATTGGAGAGCGCACTCTCACATTATTCTTTTCTTAATCACATTTAGGTATTAGGTATCCAACTCAAAGGCTCACTTCACAGCTACCTTTTAAGTCTTTAGAGTAAGCTTGCCCATACCCCATAAAGCATGGGCAAGCTTGGAAGTTGTTTATTTAATCGCAACCTTGAGCTTTCAGCTCGAGCTTGCTCATGTTCGGAAATGAGAGCGAGCTCTCATTTCGCTTACTTAACAGCAACCTTCTGGCCATTCAGGATGTACAGACCCTTGCGAGGCTGTGCAACAGGACGACCAAGCAGGTCGTAGTACTGACCAGCCTTAACAGCTGCAGGCTGAACGTTCTTGATACCGGTAACAACTGTCAGTTCGTCAGCAACCTCCTCGTCCATTGTCATTGAGAAGTTGTCGAAGTAGAACGTCACGTCATCGTTTGCAGTACCCTTAGCAAGGTTGAAGGCAATCGAACGGAAGTTGTTCTTGTAGCCACTCGAGTTGTCACTGCCATTGCACTGGCTGGGAACAGCGAACGTACCCTCGAAGGTATTCCAGTCGGTCGTGAAGTTCAGAGTACCGATAGCGGCATAGTGGATATAGTTACCGGGAGCCTCGTGGGTCTGAGTGTCAACACTGGCAGCAGCACTGGCCTTGTAGTCGAACTTAACCTTAATAGAAGTACCTGCAGGTACTGACTCGTAAGGAAGCTGAATCCAGAACTGAGAATCCCAATCCTGAGACACCTTCTTCGGAGCATCGATCTTGATACCCTTGCTACCGTCCTTACCGGCACCCTCAGTCAGGGTTGCAGGAACAATGGCAGATGAAGGATATACCTTAACCATATAGTTAGAGGTCTCTTCGCCCTCCAGGTCACCATTCTCGAGAACCTGCTTCTGAACCTTCGGAAGTTCAATCCAGAATACTACGTTATCGATGAAGAACTTCGTGTTCTTACCATTCTTTGACAGGTTGAAAGCAATCGTACGGAAGTCGTTCTTGTAGCCGCCATTGTTGTCACCACCGTTGCACTCAGCAACAACAGCACCATCATAGTTGAAATGCTGCCACTCGGGCTTGAAGTTCACATTACCGATAGCGGCATAGTGGATGTACTGACCAGCCAGGTTGTGAGACTGTGTCTCTGCGGTGGCCTCAACGTCAGAACGATAGTCGAACTCAACGTGGATCTTTGTGCCGGCAGGAATGGTCTCAGTGGCTGTGATGAACAGCTGGTCTGACCAGTCCTGAGTCTTGATAGCGGCATTCGACTGGACAAACAGAGCGTGGAAGTCGTCAATACCCTCATAGTCAGCGGTCTCGCACTCTGTAGCGTCCTTAGCGTCAGCAACCTTGGCGCTGAAGCAGCTCATATCCTTACCCTCAAGGTTACCATTGGTGATCACGCTCTTCCAGCCCTTAGGAGCTTCCTTCTCGGCTGTGGGAGCGGTACGGTCCTGGAGCTCGTAGATGGCATTCAAGACAGCCTCGCGGGCAGCGTCGATTTCAGCGACCTCGCCACCCTCAGTACCAACCAGAGCAGTACCAGCAGCTACGGCAGCAGCCAGAGCATTCTTAGAAGCAGTGGTCTTACCCAGCAGATTAGTATTCTTTGCCTTGTTGATAGCAGTCAGCAGGGCAGACTTAGCAGACACGATAATAGGATCAGTGTCGGGGATGTTCAGAGAAGAGGACTTCTCATAATAAGGATTAGCTGTAGCATACCATGCCTCGGTAATCTTAACAGAGCCGTCCTTTGAAGCATCTGTACGCTCCAAACCGTAAATGGTCAGGTCTTCCAAATCCTTTTTGTTGCAAGTCCACTTAACCTTCGTCAAATCAATGTCAATGTTTCCATTTGCGTCAGGAGTAACTTCCAACTCTGTCGTAGGACCAGCGTGGTTACCACTCGGGTCGTTCTCCTTAAACACAACATTCAATTTATTCTCCTTAGAATTATCAAAGTTAGAAACCTTCAGATGGAGTTTTGTCCAGTCAGACACATCACCGCTAACGCCCTGGGCTGTAATAAACGTCCAAGCGCCATTATAACCACCAGAACCCCAAGAGAATGTCTTTGTATCCTCTGTCCATGTAGAAGCACGATGACCACCGCCTTCAAATGTCAGACCATACTGAAGAGTCGGATTGGTAACCTGATCAAGTGACAATGCAACACTGACCTTAATATTCTTAAACTCATACTTCACGTTCTTACCATTCTGAGCAAGGTCGAGGGCCATTGCACGGAAATCGTCGCGAGGAGACGTATATTCTGTTTCAAAAGTCTTCCAACTTGTAGTAAACTGGAGATGACCAAAGGCATCCCAGCCAATCATATTGCCGGGTTCTGAATGAGATTGCGTACCTACGTCAACAGCTTGGTCAGCTTTGTATTCGAACGAAATCTTGATGGGGAGTCCCTTAGGAATAGGCAGTTTTGCGCCAATAAAGAACTGAGAAGCCCAACGATCACCAGCAGGAACATCAAAAGCGTAAACGCCACCCTGAGCCTGAGCAACCGTCGGATTGGTAACAGGAGCAATCTTCTCATAAGCAACAAGACCATCAGCCCATCTATCAATTCCTAATGCCTTCTCATAATCAGACTTGGATCCAACAAAAATGCCGTCAATTGTGATAGAAGGTGTGTTGTTAGCAAAAGTTTGGATAAAAATATTACGAATATACTTAGAATAGATTTCACCTATATAGTTACCATCTGTTTCTGCATCACCTTTTTCATAGCGAGAGACATGGTCAATCTTGATGGCAGCAATTCCGCTTGCGCCAGAAATATCTGCTACCTGATCTCGATATTGTCCTCCATAATTAGGACTATACCACTCACTATAAGTAAGACCAAATCTAAAGGAACCGGTGTTACCCGAGTACTTCATCCATACATACTCGTACTCAGACCAGTCTTTTACTGCAGTGTTACTCCAGGAGCCACCATATTGGCCCACTTCGGAATAAGTCTTTTTCTCAAGCATGTCTGTAATCTCCACAGCCGCCGCAAAGGCGTTAGCTGAGAGGAAGACAGCTGTCAACATAGTAAAAAGTTTCTTCATAAATAAAGTGTTTAAGTTAATGAATAATTTATTTAGGTTATTTCGTCATTTCGAGGCACAAAGATACTCTACACGCGCAAAAAAGGCTTTTCAATTCGTCTCACTTTCTTTTCGTTTTCCATTAAAATAAGCCTTTGAAACCTTTTCAATCAATATATAGGTATTATGGAACACAAAAAATAAACAAAGCGCAAGCAACCGACATCAGAAGTCCAATTTTTCCAAAGTAAGACAAAGCGAAAATAGGGCGATAGGTAACTAAATCTTTGGAAACCCCAGTGTTTATCGGCATTTCAGACAGGTAGGTGTAGCTGACAGAGGTAACTTATACCTACCTTATACCTACCTCAAGACCTTCTGCAACCAAAATCAGCGAAATACACAGAATGAAGTCAGAGGTAGGTAGGAGTTACCTCTCAGGTAGGTATAACAACCATACCTACCTCTGCGCTTCCCCTTTCTACAAAGGGATTTCCAAAGATTCAGTTAGGTATAGCCTTTTTTTTCAAAAAAGCCTCAAGAAATTTTCAAGAGGGGCCGAGTATTGAAAAATACTCAAGGAGTATTCTCAAATAGGAGCCGAGTTTTTTTCAACGCTCGACCTTTGGTCGCTTGCTACCGAAGGGACGCAAGAAGTCAACGAGATAGGTGCGTATCTCAATGATTTAGGCGCGTAACTCAATGAGATACGCGCCTAAATCGTTGAGATAGGATTTTCCTAGTTTTGTCCACCCTCACGCTCGGCATACTCGGAAGGAGCGATGCCGAAGTGCTTGCGGAAGATGGTGGAGAAGTGAGCAAGATTAGAGAAGCCAACGGTGTAGGCCACCTGGGTGACATTGATCTTCTGCTCACGCAGCAGACGGGCAGCTTGCTCCAAGCGGATGTTACGCAGGAACTCGCTGGTGGAGATACCTGTCATCTCCTTCATCTTGCGGTGCAGCTGAGCACGACTGATACCTACCTCCTGTGTCAGCATATCGACATTGAAATCGCTGTCAGAGAGGTTCTTGTTGATGGCCTTCATGATACGCTCCATCAGCAGCTCATCGTTACCCTTGACCTCGGGCTGTTCGACCTTATCGGCCTGCAGTTGTGCACCCGTATATTTCCCCTTCAGACGCTGACGGCCCTGCAACAGGTTCTCAATGTTCAGGTGCAGCTCCTCCATATTGAAGGGCTTGGCCAGGAAGGCATCGGCACCACGTTCCAGTCCTTCAAGACGGTTGCCGACATCGGCCATTGAGGTCAGCATAATGACAGGGACATCGCTGATGTTGATATTGGTCTTAATCATGCGGAGCATCGTGAAGCCGTCCATCTCGGGCATCATGACATCGCTGATAACGAGGTCATAGCGATTCTCGGGAGCAGCGGCAAGCAGTTCCTTGAGGCCCTCACGACCGTTGGGACACAGATGGAATTTGTAATAGCGTCCCAGTTCGGTGGAGATATAGTTGCCAATTTCGGCATCGTCATCGACGATGAGCACACGATACTTGGTAGAGCCACTGACGGCAGGCTTGCCATCGGCAGTAATCGACTGGGCATCCGATGTCTCCACAATCTGTTCTATCTCCTCAGGTGCGAGGTGAGCATTGCCGAGAGGCAACGTCACGGTAAAGACGGAACCACGCTGGCCATCGGTGCGGTTGTGGGCATCAATGGTGCCATGATGCAAATCGACAATCATCTTACAGAGGTTCAAGCCGATACCGGTACCCTTAATCTTCAGACGCTGGGCATTTTCGCCCTGATAGAAGCGGTCGAAGATGTGCTTCAGACTATTCTCGTCGAGGCCAACGCCATTATCGGTAACACGAAGGACGGCATTGTTGTCTTCGACAGCCAGACTGACGACCACTTCACCATTCTCGGCTGTGTACTTGAAGGCATTCGACAAGAGATTGGAGACAACCTTATCGAACTGGCTGCGATCCACCCAGACATCGAGCTGTTTCAGATTGCCACTGTCGAGACGGAAGTTAAGATGGCGTTCCTGAGCGCCATACTCATACATCTTACAGATACCACGGACGAAGGATACCATCTCCGTCTGCTGACAATGCAGATGCATCTGCTGCTTGTCGATTTTACGGACGTCGAGAATCTGATTGACGAGGTCGAGGATTCGCTTCGCGTTACGCTCAATGGTATCAATGGGAGCCTTCAACTGCTGGCTAGTAGCCGTCGGCTGCTCAGTACACAGTGCCTTCAACTTCTCCAGCGGGCTCATGATGAGCGTCAGCGGAGAACGGATATCGTGCGTAGCGTTGATGAGGAACTTCATCTTCTCCTCATCGAGTCGCTGGTAAGTACGACGGCGATAGGAATAAGCCATTGAGCCAATCAAGGCCAAGAAACCTAATATATATATAATGTACGCGAGGGTGGAGCGATACCAAGGCGGTGTCACCACAACGGTAACCGACTTTACGGGCGAATATTCGCTACCCTGACAGGCACGCACATCAATATGGTAGGTTCCGGGCTGCAACTGCGACAAGGTAATGCCGTTCTGTCCCTCGCCATTGGCCAGCCACTCGCCACCATTGACGCGATACTCGAAGACGGCATTCATGGCATCCTCATAGTTCAGCTGCGAGAAAGCCATCGTAATGGTATGGTCAAGATAGCTGACCTTGAAACGGTCGCTTTGTGAGATATCACGGTCGGTAACCTCAACGCCATTCAGAACGGTGTTGGCGCTGACAGGGCTATTGCCAGCGATAAAGCCGACAAGCCTCAACGTGTCGAGACCAGTACTCTGCTTCTTGACACGACTGGGCGAGAAGACGGTCAGACCGTCGTTCTGTCCGAAGTAAACCACGTCCTCATCGGTATGCATACCCACGCCGTAGAGATACTCCTTCTGCATCAGTCCGTTGCCATTGATATGACCGACAAACGTATGACGCTTCATCGAATACTGCCAGATGCCAGTCGAAGTGGAGCACCAGATGTCGCCGTCATTAGACTGTACGATGTAACTGATGACCTTGTTACGCAACTGCTCGCTGCCAGGGAATGGCTCGGCCTTGCGCGTCTTACGGTCGTAAAGGTAGAGTCCCCTCTCGGTGCCGATGGCAATAGCGCCATCAAGACTCTTTCCGCCAGGCAGTTTTCCTGAGCGCAACTCGCAGACCTCATAGCAGACAACGCCATCGAGCAACGTGTTCCAGCCCTGAGAGAGGAAATTATCGGTACGCGGGTCGTAACACGACACACCAGAAGCAGTACCCATCCAGATAAGTCCCTGACGGTCGTTCGACAATGCCATAATCCAGTTGTTACAAAGTCGTCCGCGTCCCTTGTCCTGCTGCGAGAAATTCAGATTACGCAGGTCGCCAGTAGCAGGATTATAGATACACAGTCCTCGTGAATAGACGGAGATATAGAGATTGCCGGCAGCATCGGAGGTCATATCGTTGAAACGGTCGCAGTCGAAGACAAATTTCCGTTCAGAACGGCCTGTCGATGGGTTATAGGCAAAAAGGGCATCGTCAGTGCCTATCCAATAGCGGTGCTGACGGTCACGATAGATAAACTCCACAGCCTCAGGAGCAGCAGGATGAGCCACCACCTTGCCATCCTTGTTGAAGGCATAGACGCCTACACCCTGAACGGTACACCAAACCAAGCCGCCATCGCCCTCACAGACCGACGACACAGGCGAGCCGAGACGAAGGCCCTGACCCTCAAAACTCCAGCAACTGAACTGCAACGGACGCTGAGGAACCATGAGCAAGCCCTTACGATCGCAGCCCAGCCACAGGTTACCTCTGCGGTCGAAGATGGCTGCACTGACTTTCGCCGTGTAGGGGTCGATGCCGAAGGCATTGATAGAGACAGGCTCCAGGCGACGCTGGTGAGTGCCGACAACACGACAGACGCCCTTTCCGCGCGTACCTAAATATAATACGCCGGTCTGGCTGACAGCCGCCTTGGTAAAGACCACATCATTCTGAACCATCGAACCGAAGTCTATGTCGATAACGCCCATCTTACCATTATGGTAGGACATCAGACCATGCTGACAAAGGACAATCAGCTCGTCGCCAAACTGAATGAACTCCAGCGGACTGCCCATCACAGAGCGGAACGACTCTACCTTAGCGCCGTTAAGCATGTATATTCTATCATCGAAACCAGCCTTCCAGAGACGGCCACGACTGTCTTCTGCAAAAAGGTTGAAATAATCGTCGGTTCCAGGGAACTTAAACTGATGCAGCTTGCCGTCGTCAGAGAGTGTAAAGGCACCATAGCCAGACGTACCGATGAGAATGGTACCATCCTGACGCTGGAGAATAGAGCTGACACGCGGTTTCCACCCGTTAGGGAAGCTATAATGTACGAAACAGCGTTTGGCAGAATCGTAGCGGTCAAGGCCATGATTGGTTCCTACCCAGAGACGACCCTCGCGGTCACAGAACAGCTTAACAACCACATTAAAGCCTAAAGACTTAGGATTGTCATCATCATGAAGGAAGGACGTGAAACGGTAGCCGTCGTAACGATTCAATCCGTAATCGGTTCCAACCCAGACAAAGCCTTGGCGATCCTGACAAATGGTTGAGATAAGACTGCTGGAGAAACGGTCTGACGGAAGGAACGTTCCCGTCTGTGCAGACACATAGACAGCAAGAATTGTATTAATAAAAAGTAGTAATAGTCGTCTCATTTTTGGTAAAACCTCGTTAGCTCCTGCAAAGGTAACACTTATTTACGAAACAACCATCATTTTCTCTGTTTTTTTTTATTTTTATATAAAACACGGTGGCCGATATTCTCATACAGGCCACCGTGCGCATTAGTTTTACCAAAACTAATATACAACAAAAATTGACTACTAACTACTAACTAATAACTATTAATATCTACTTTTCATCGTTTTCTGCTGCAAAATTAGTTATTTCTTTTCATTTTTATTTTCACAGATGTTTCGTTTCCTTACATTTTAGGCTCATGGAAGCGGAAGATACCAATTCTGTGGCTCCATGAGCAAAGAACGCAAGTCGTTATCTGCTTTTCCGCTACGACGACTGATGGGGTCGGCCAAATAAGCGGGATCATTGCGACGCAGAGCCACACGCAACAAATCGTAGAAACGATTTCCCTCGAAAGCACCCTCAAGAGCCATCTCGTTGATAATCATATCCTCGACCAGCGGAATCTGATAGCTGACAGTGTCGGCATAGGTAGCCAGCGAGTCGGCAGGCATGGGCAACACGAAGTAGGGATTAGCATGGCTGTCGCCAGAACCAAAGGAGTGGATACCCAGGGCCTCGCGCTGAGGGAAGACATTCTCATCGAAGGAGATGAGGGTGCCGGCCTTAGCCTGCTCCGTACTGTCAACATGCTCATCGAAGTTATCCTGGCAAACACCATATTTCAGCACAACCATTGCCGACTGCGGCAGTCCAGCACGGTTGAGGGCCTCAGCATAGCGCAGGTAAACCATCGAACGACGATAAACGGGCACCATACCACTCCACAGCTTCTTGATGGTCTGTGTCTCATCGTTATACTCAGAGTACTCATCCTTGCCCTGAGAAGACAGTGAGTAGTTGGAGCAGAGGCGCAGGTCGCCGGCATAGATATCGTCCATGAGTCCCGTCTTCTTAGCGAAGATAGTGTCGATTCTGATGCCAGAATTTACCTCGAAGCAATAGGTCTGTGCTGCCGACAGGCTACGCATGGCTGACGATGGCTTCAACTGGAAATAGCGGTAGTTCTCGTTGGTGGAGTTGTAGATATTCGGCAGGTCGCTGACAACACCGTCGAAAACGCGGCTTTCCATCGGGATGAAGCAGAGCACCTCGTTGTTATCGGTCACCGAGTAGGAACGGTTAGGATTCACCAACTCCGTGGCGTTGGGCCATGTGCTGCGAGAAGTGCGCAAGGTGATAGGCTTCTTATCGTAGGTCAGATAGTCGTGATACCAACGGGCAGCCTCCTCATAGCGTCCCGACCAGAGGCAGAGGTCGCCAAGGATAACACGCATCGGAAGGAAGAACTGCTGCGGATTCATACCATTATGAGTGGTATAGGTAGGCAGTTCAACACCAACATAGTCCTTCAGGTCATTGATAAAGAACTCACAGATTTCATCAATGCCGACACGCGGACCATTCATAGCATTACGGGCCTCGACCTCCGTCATAAGCGGCTTTGTCACGAGAGGCACCTTACCATAGTTGATAGCCAACTGCAGGTAAGTCCATGCACGGAAAGACTTGACAACGGCATACTCATTGATAAAGAGCTGAACACCGCGACGCATCATAGCCGTATCGGCATGTGCCAGGAAATAGTTACAGTTATTGATGACGGCATAGTAGTCGCTCACCTCATTGTACTTATTCTCCTTGGAGAAGTCGAAGGCCGACAGGCGCTTCAAGTCGGCCGAAGCCGCTGCGGTAGTAGCCACCAGGTCGCCACGTGTCTCACCAAGGATAACGGTGCGGTCAGCTATCTGCTGCAGTTTATTCACAATGCCCATCACGCTGTAAACGGAGTCCGTGGTGTGATCCAGTGTGTTGTCCTTCTCGAACTCCACCAAATCAGAACTGGTCTCCAGCATATCAGCGCATGATGAGTATAATAAAGGTAAAAGGGCAAAAAGGTAAAAGGGTAAAAAGCCTTTAGCCATATTCCTTACCTTATACATTATTGTCGTATTCATCTTCGTTTTACTTTTTTAGTTTTTACTTTTTACCTTTCCATTAGAGGTTGATATTCACGCCAACAGAGAAGGAGCGTCCGGCAGAAAGCAGACCGCGGTCGATACCCTGCGAAAGGACACTTCCGGCCATTGCACAGTCGGGGTTGCTACCGAGATAGCGTGTCACAGTGAAGAGATTCGAAGCGTTAGCCCAGACGGTGAAGCCCTGAATATAAGTGCTCTGCAGGGGCTGGTAGTAACTCAGTGTGACAGAACTGAGGCGCAGATAGCTGCCGTCCTCAATCCAACGGTCGCTGAAGCGGCTGTTGCCCATCGGGTCATTGTAGTTGGCACGAGGAATGTCGGTCACCTGTCCTTCCGTATTCCAGCGACGGTTCACAGCCGTTGTCTGGTTGAGGAAATACTTACCACCCTCAAGGAGTGAGCGCTGGTAGTTATAGACATCGTTGCCGAGCGAATAGTCGAAGACAGCCGAGAGCGTCAGGTTCTTCCAATTCAGCTTGGTGTAGATGTTACCATAGATGTCGGGATTGGGGTTACCAATGATACTACGGTCATCATCATTGATCTCGTGGTTGCCATCGAGATCGTCGAAACACATATCACCGGCAGCAAAATAGGCCTTATCGCCATTGGTCTTTACAATGTAATAGCCATCCTTCTCGGCATCACCAGAAGTTGCATAGACGCCCTTGGTGCGCCAGCCATAGAAGACGCCGACGGGCTGTCCCACCTGGGTAAGGACGCTGGCGCCGTAGATATCGGTCTCAAAGGCACGGTCGTTGTCGGGCAAAGCCGTCACCTTATTATTATAGTGACCGGCCGAAGCACCCAACTCCCAACGGAAATCACGCAGATTCAGCACCTTCACGCCAGCCTTCACGTCAAAGCCGGCATTCTCCAGTTTACCGCCATTGCCCCAATTCTGCTGCAGGCCACTGGTCCAGGCCAGCTGGTTAAGCGTCAGGAGATTGTCGGTCCAGCTCTTAAAGACGTTCAGACGGACATTCAAGCGGTTGTTGAAGAAGTTGCCTTCCAGACCTGCCGTCAGACGACGTGTTGTCTCCCACTGCAACTCGGTGTTGCCGATGTTACCAATGGAGAGGCCTGTCACCGTGCTCTTCAGCATACGGTGTGACACGAAGTAAGAACGGGCAGCCGTCGGATCGATATCATCGTTACCACTCTCGTCATAGCCGAGACTGAGACGCAGGTAGTCGATACCAGGGGTACCGGCGAGCCAGCTTTCATTGCTCATAACCCATGCAGCCTCAAGGCTGGGGAAGAGTCCCCACATGACGCCACCGATCTTCAGACCGTTGCCGGCATCGCCGAAACGCGACGAAGCATGGGCAGAGATACCGCCATTCAGGTAGTAACGTCCAGCATAGTTATAGTCGCCTACAGCATACCACTGCATCTCGCGTGTCTTATCCTCGGCACCGTCGGTATCGGGGAACATGAGGTTAGCGTTCATGTTCGGAGTCTTGTCGTTACCGGTGTTATAGCCACGCTGCGAGGTCAGGGAATAGTCGCTGTTCTGGTAGCGGAAGCCACCCTTGACGCCAATGTTGTGTGCACCATAGCGATGCTCCCATGTCAGACGTGTATCGCTCAAGACGATGGTCTGTCGAGAAGCCATACTCTGCGCAATATTCTGCAGCTTCGTGTCCTCGTCCAGTCCGTCGATAACGAACTCAGGCACTCCTTTGTAGGGGAGATAGTAGTTCTCGTTGGTATTGACGAGCGACAGTGCGAAGTGCTCGCTCAAATGAAGATTTCTGTTAAGGCGATAGTCAGGTGTCACCGAGAACACGATGAGACGATTACCCATCGAGTTACGGTTCTTACCCTCACCCTCTCTCAGGATTCCCAGCGGGTTAGCCAGGCGTCCACGTCCCTGGAACATGCCCTCAAGATAGTCGTCGGCCTCAGCCAGATAGTGACTAATATTTCCACCCTTGTCATAGGCGTATGGTGAGAGGAACGGCGACTTCGTCAGACCGATGAAACCTGGCGAAGTGATGACACCCGAAAGAACAGACTCAGGAGCACCGTCGTCGCGCAGTTCACGGTCAACATCACTATAGGAGGCGTCGAAACGTACATCGAGTGAGCGGGTGATGGAGATATCAGAGTTCAGACGCATATTGAAACGCGAGAAACTGTTCTCCTTCAGTGTGGCATTACCCAACGAATAGCCTACCGACAGGTTATAGGAGGCAATGTTATCACCACCCTGCACGTTGATGCCGTAGTTCTGCGAGAAGGCATTCTCGTAAACCTGATCCACCCAGTCGGTATTGTTGTGATACTGGTTATAATAGAAATAGGTAGGATCGGCATTCAGGAACTTCATTCGTCCCAGGCTGCTGGTCTTGTCCGACAACAGCTCAGTAGCGTAGAGTCGGTAGTCCTCAGCACCCATCATCTCCGGCAGACGGGGCAGAAGCTCATAGCGTCCGTTGATGGTGACATCAATCTTCGTTGCCATCGACTTATTGCGCTTGGTGTGAATCAGGACAACGCCATTGGCGCCCTTGGCACCATAGAGAGCCGTTCCATTCTTTATCACCTCGACACGCTCAATATCGTTGACATTAAGGTTCATGAGCAGGTTGTTAAAGTAACCGTCGTGAAGCATCTCACGGCCGTACTGCATATCCAGCTGCACACCATCGACAAGAACCAGCGGCTGAGCATTTGACTTCAGCGAGTTGATACCATTGATGAGCATCAGATTTCCCATGCCAGGGATGCCGCCATGAGCCACCGAGCGCATGTCAGCGCCCAGCTGCTGCTGTATCAACGGGTCAATGCTGGCCACCGAGGTATTGGCAAAGTTCGTGGCATCGGCACTCTGCGTGGCGGTGGTCACCGACTTATAGGTAGAGGTGAAGGCATCGCTATAGAGCTTCGCGTTGGCCTCTCCGTTGGTGATGGCACGCTGAATAAGTCCGTAGCCATCCACACGCATAGACACCGAAGTGACATAGTCGGGAGTCTTCAACTCGTAACGACCGTTCTCGTCGGTCATGGCCGTATAGCGTGTCTCGCCATAGGCAGCCACGATGACACCAGCCAGGGGCTGTCCCGTAGCCGCATCAACGACCTGACCCGTCACGGCCTTCAGACGACTGGTATTCGCCATCGTCTTTTCCTGCGCTGTCAACGAAGTAGCTGACAGCAGCATAAGGGCTGATATGATATATGTTTTCATTGCTTTTCGGTTTTAGAGGTACGGGGACGGAGATAGATGCAGTCCAGATACATCTCGCGGCTGAAGCGTGATGTCTCACGGCCACTGATGCTACACGTCAGTTTCACGCTGGCCTTGATATCTGTCTGACCATAGTTACATGTGGGGAAATGGAAAGCCTCGGCCAAGACGATGGTATCGACTCTTTCGGGATCACTCTGGAATACGGTGTTGCCGCAGTCGTAGGTCTGGGCATTTCCTTTTTCATCGACATAGTTAATAGCCGCCTTGAACTTCGTCGGCTTCAGGCTGGCTGTCTCCGGATCGACGATGGTCTTCGGCAGAACGATGGCGCAGACGTCATAGGTGCCGCTGAGTGTATTGTTGACGCGGAAGGTCAGCTGCCAGTTCGCTGTCGAGGAGGTCGGCATGATACGCAGATAAGCACCTTCCGAGATGCTGTCAGCCTCAGCACGGCGTCCGTTATAGTTACAGTCTTTCTCCTCAACGATGAGTGCTGTGGACTCAGCCTCGCTCCAGAGCTCCTTGAAGTAAGTCTCCTCAGGTGTAAAGGGCCACTCCTGCTGCTGGTAGATGATACCATTGCTGCAATTGATAGCCTGGGCACCATACAGGATACCTCCGGGCTCAAAGGGCTTGTAAGAACGATGCCACTGGGGATAGTGACGATCGTACTGCACAGAAATGAGCGAGTCCTTGGGAGCCTTCTGAAGTGTCATATTGAAAACGGCATCGTCCAGCAGGGCACGTGTGGTATAGAGGCGCTGCAAAGAGTCGCTGCGCTGCACCTTGGCATCGAAGACGAAGTAATTGACAGCCTCATCATAGGCACGCTGCCAACCAGCCTCCGTGGGAGCCACCACCCAATAGGTAGAGTCCTCACGATTCAGATAGCCAATCTTCTCGAGGATGCGGTTACGCTCGATGACGACAGAATCGACATAAATACGCTCACCCTCAACGATTCCATTATAAACAGAGGCATCGGCATCGAAGTAGTCTTCCTCAAACGAGCGCAACAGGTTGCCGATAACCTTGAAGTTGTCATCGTCACAGAAGTTTTCATAGATACTGCGGCGATAAGGCAACGGCTCAGCGGCGACATGAAGAACGCCATTCTTGGCATGGACATTCTGGGCATTCAGCGTGACATCCAGAATCTTTCCGTTAGTAAAATCAGCACGCTTGCTATTGAGCAGACGCACCATGCTGGGCTCGTTCTGCATCGAGCTGAGCGAACGTGCGATGTGATTCTGTACAAACGACTTCTCGACAATGGAGTCGCCCTGATTGGTCTGTACCAACTGTAAGAGCTGCGCCTTGTCAAAGGTTCCATTAACGGGAGCCACAACGGTGAACGACTGTCCGCCGTCCAACAGGTCAGCATAGCTGACGGGCGTCTTCTTGTGCATACGGAACATCTTCGTCTCCTTGAGGACCTCGCAGAAATCGCTCAGCTGCGGGTTGGCCTGCAACTGCTGCCAAAGCGTCAGGTTGCTGCCGACAGCCTCTCCTTCGCCCTCATAGTGGTCGTTCCACTCGGCACAGCCGGTGAGCGCTGCTGTCATGCAGCAGCACACGGAACCGGCCATGATATATTGTTTGATTCTTTTAGTAATCATAATTATCAATTTTCAATTGTCAATTATCAATTGGTTAGTGTGTATCCTCACCAGTGGGACTGCCATAGACACTCTTCGGACACAGCTCGATATAGTCGAACGACCAGTAGCAGAGGCGGTCCTCAAGTACCTGACGGCAACGCAGGTAGTAATCCTTATTCTCGTCCAGATAGCGTGTATCCAGGATACGGCGCAGGTTCCAGTTGTTGGCACGCAACGGTGTGCTAGCACCAGAACCAGCCTTATAGCTGTCCATACCCTTCATATAGCCGTGGTTACGCATTGCCTTGTCGTTGGCGAGATTCTCTTCCTCATCGTCGGTATCTTCGGTCCAACCGATACGCGGATCGGTACCATAGACACGAAGGTCAACGGGAATGCCGCAAGGCTCGTTGTTCAGGTAGAACTGTACAACACCACGCTCCTGACCGACAGTATAGCCGAGACGAATCTCATAAGTACCGGCAGGTACGGGAGGCAGTTTGAAGGTGACATCGAAGATACCACTGATACAAACGGCGTTTGCCTGCCATGAGTTCCAATAGTCCACATCAGTATGCACACCAACGTAGGCATCGGTACCGCGGACGGTCCAATCGGCAATATAGTTATTGCGGAAGCCTGTCAGCTTATCGTCATTAACAGCATAGCGACGGGCATTGCTGTTCATGAAGTCGGGACTCAGCGTTGTAGCATCGATACGCATACGGCAGTTGAGGACCTGCTCGCGAACCGTTTTATTATAAGAGATAATATCATCGATGTAGTAATAGACGCCGTTCTGAGCATTCTGGTTGGAAGAGCCTGACTCGGAAGATGACAGGACCTTGGCACCACGAACAGTGTACTTATCCTTCAGGCCCTTACGGTTGATGAACAAACCGGCAGCCGGGTCACAGAAGCGCATGATACTATGAGGCATCATGGTCTCGAAATAGTCATCAGCGTCAGCCAGATTGGTCAGCCAGCAGCCCTCACGCAAGCCTTTGGCACCGCAGATCATGTTATACAGGCACTGGCGGTTGATGAGGTGGTAGCTGACGAAGCGGTTCAGCGGGTTACGACGATCCTTAGGGTTGTCATCGTAAAGACCGGCATCCTCGGGATAAACGACATCATAGATACTCTTGGCATAAGCCTTCAGGTCATCGACAGTATAGATCTTATAGCGATGATAAACGGAGTCGGGCTCCACGAAGGCCGTGTACTTGAAGTAGCGTCTCTCGGGCCAATACGAGTCTGTCCAGTCACGTCCACCAGAGACACAGCGCACGAGGACACCATTATAGAGGGAGTCAAGACTCTTCTTGTCGGAGCCCCACTTATAGGTCTCGTCAATATTACGCATCAGCGAGTCGGCCATACCGGTCAGACGCAGTGCCTGCGTGAAAATGGTCAGTGTCGAGTCTTTCTCCATCAGGTCGGGCAGCATATTACTGCTTCGCACGATGGGACGATTCAGGAAGTGCACAACGCCGTTGGTGACGGAGTCGTCGTACTCAATCATCCTCGAAGTCTTGTTGATGTAATAGACAAGGGCGTTGTTATTGGTAACATCCGAGTCAACCGACAACGTCACAGGCCTGTCGTCCATATTCAAGTTGGGGAAGTCACCGTCGCCCACGAAGTCGGTGGTGAAGGTCGTTCCCAACCTTATTATATGCATACGCGCGAGGGTATCACACATTTCAGTTGGTATCTCATCCAGACTATGGTAGCCGTTCTCGGTGAGATAGTACTGAATAGCCTCGTTATTGAGGGCAAAGACGGTATAGTTACCGTAGGTTGCCAGCATTGAAAAATAGGGTGTGCGCTTCAGAATGGTGATGAAGTCCCCTACCCTGTCGCTATTAGCCTCCAACAGCTGTGCGGCAGTCATCTTGCTAGCCTGGTAGTAGTTCTGGGGAACATCGTCGTCGTTATCGACACAACTCGTGGCGACAGCGGCAATACCACAGCACATCATACCAGCCAGCAGTAAATGTTTTATGCTTTTAGTAATCATAATCTTCAATAATCTTTTATCTGTTACTTCGTCAGTTCCGTATTTTCACCCTTGTTGAAGGCAGGGTTCTGCTTCAGCAGCTTGTTCACCTTCAGTTCCTTCTTGGCATAGGGGAAATAGATGTAGTTGGGGTCCGACAGCTTAATCTTAATGACATTAGCACCCTCCAGGTACTTCTTCGAGGCATAACCAGTGAGACGGCGGGTGTTGCCATCACGACGAGCCCAGCGCACGAGGTCATACCAGCGCTTACCCTCGAAGAGGAACTCACGCTGACGCTCGTCAATGAGCAGGTCTTCCATCTTAGCCTTGGTCTGTACATAGTTCTCAGCCTTCAGCGTATCACTGCTCAGCGCTGCCTGGGTGATACCAAGGGCACGTTTGTTCAGACGGTTAATCAGCAGGAAAGCATTCATCAGGTCGCCACCATCACGTTCAATCTCAGCCTCAGCCTTGATCAGGATAACATCGCTGAGACGATAGATAATCCAGTTGGCATCCGAGGAAGAGCGGCGCTGTGCCTGAAGACGCAGGTCGTTCATTGTACGGATGTTCTGCGTTGTAAAGTCAACGTCGTTACGGGTGTACTTCACAATAGCCGTACTGGAGTTGCTGGTCTGCATGGCCTCATAGGCACGGCAGTCCTTAGCTTTGAACAGTTCGTTGGTACCCTGCGGCACATTCTCAAAGAGGAAGGTAGCAGCTCCCAGGTTTCCGAGCACATTGTTACGGTTGCCATAGTAGGAGTTAACCCATGAATTCTCTGCGCCTTGGTTCTCGCGATAATAAATCTCAAAGATACTCTCGAAAGAGTTACCCTTGCCAAACGTCTCGTTATAGGACTCACCACAGGTTGTGCTACCATTGGAGCGCTCCATAATCAAGGGGATACCATCATAGAGCTCAATCTTATCGAGCTTACCTTCGCGGTCGAGCATCTCCTGATACTGCTGACGCTTGAAGTCAAGGACAAGGTCACAGTACTTGATGGCATTGTCGTAATCGCCCTTCCACAAGTAGAGGTCAGCCAACAGCGTATAAGTGAACCAGCGTGTAACACGGCTGGAGTTCTGATAGGCACTGGGGCTGTCGTCTCGATAGTAGCGGCGTACAGCGTCATCTTTCACCATTTCAAGGTTCTCGATGAGAGAGTCGAGCACGGCATTGAACGGTGTAGCGGGCAGGACATAGTTCTGCGAGTCGTCAATACTGGGCATCGTAGTATAAGGTACGTCACGGAACGTACGAATCAAATAGAAATAACAGAGGGCACGCAGTGTCGATACCTCCGCGATATTGGCACGCAGCTCGTCGTCCGTGTAGTTCGGGTCGAGAGCAGCCACTCTCGGTGCATAGTAACAAACAGTGTTACAGCGGTTAATGACGGTATAGAACTTAGACCAGTCACTCATGGAGTTCGACTCCAGGATATTCTCCTTGAGGATTTCGCTAATCTCGTTGGAGACGTTAGAGCCTGCAACCATGTTGTCGGAACGCAACTCACCCCAGACACCCATGCGCTGCTGCACATCGCTGTTCTGCAGGGCCTCATAACAGCTGTTGACAACGCTGTTAACGTCGGCCTTCTCCGTCCAGAAGTTCTCAAGCACCACCTCATTCATCGGCAGGATGCTGAGGAAGTCGTCACAGCTGGTAAGCGCTATGCTAAATGATACAGAACAAATGACAAACGACAGTTTCGTCAATTGTTTTTTGATATTCTTGGTAATCATAACTATCAATTTTCAATGATCAATTAGAATGATATAGTAACGCCTCCGGTAAACGACTTAGCACGGGGAGTCTGGGCATTATCGGTAACAATACCAAAACCGCCATAACCCACCTCAGGGTCAGAACCAGAGTATTTCGTCAGACAGAACAGGTTGTTGGCCGAGACGTAGAGGCTGACCTGAGAGAGGCCCCAGCGCTTAATCATCTTCGGATCAAGAGAGTAACTGACCTGCGAATAGTTCAGACGAATGAACGAACCGTCTTCGACAAAATGGTCGGAGCCGAGCCAGTTGTAACCATACTGATAGAGTGCACGGGGAACCTCGGTAATGTCGCCCTCAACACGCCAACGCCAGTTGACGGCGCGGCTCTGGTTGTTGATGGAGTACATATTCTCTACGTTCATACGTGCTTTATTGATAATCTTATTACCATAGCGGAAGTTGAACTGGTTGTTCCACATCAGGCGTCCCCAACGGAGCTTGAAGCCGAAACCGCCAGTAATCTTCGGCAGTGACGAGCCGAGATAAACAATATCGAGCTCATTGATCTGACCGTCGTGGTTGATGTCCTCGTATTTGGCATCACCGCCACGGAACTCATAGTCAACAGAACCGACACAGAACATGACGGGCTTGGGCTGTCCGTTCTCGTCGAGAATCACGATGTCATTCTCATCGCGAGCCACAGGAGCATCGGGACCGCTGACGCCGGGCACCTCCTCGGGACTGTACTCCGAGTACTGATAGACGCCCTTGTAGCGGAAACCGTAGATACTACCGAAGGCACGGTTCAGCTCAACACGTGTCAGGTACGAACCATTACGGCGGTCAAACTCATTGTTCAGAGTGGCCAGACAGGTCTCGTCCATAGCAGTGATCTGGTTCTTGTTGTTAGCGAAGGTGACGTTGAAGTCGAGGGCCACCTTGCCGATTCTCACGATGTTGTTACCATTGAGGTTGAACTCCCAACCGATGTTCTTCATGTCACCGACATTCTGATAGGCCAGTGTGGGGAAGCCCGATGATGAAGGAATACCGCGGTTGCTCATCAGCAGATGGCTGGTGTACTGGCGATAAACCTCGACATTACCGGTGAAGCGGTCGTTGAAGAAACCGAAGTCGGTACCCAGGTTATAGGTCTCCTTCTGTTCCCACTGGAGGTTGCTCAGACGGATATTAGAGGGATAGACACTACCCTCACCCATATAGCCGGAGCCATATGTGTACTTACTGAAGTACAGGTAGCCACCACCCGGAGGGTTACCTACGATACCCCAACCCGGACGAACGGAGAGCATCGACACCCAAGGCAGGGCCTTCTTGAACCAAGGTTCCTTGCTGATGTTCCAACGCAGTGAGAGTGCAGGGAAAGTACCCCAGCGCTTGTCGTCACCGAAACTGGTGTTACCATCGCGACGGACAGAGAGGTCGGCCATGTAACGTCCCTTGTAGGCGTAGTGTGCCGAGTAGGTGAAGTAGATGCTTCGGCCCTGACCACTGCTGGTTGACATACCGCTAATGATAGCATCGGCAGCAGGGCTCTGGATGGTTCCAGAGGGCAGACCCCATGACGAGGTGTTCTGCGACGAAGACTCGCTGCTGTTCATCTGTCCGCGGAGCATCATCGTCAGCATGTGGTCCTTGTTCTTGAACGCCGGTGTGAAGGTCAGCGTGTGTGTCGTCGTGATACCGAGGTTCTTGCTCGAGTTCGACGTTGTGCGGTTACTCGACGAGTTGTTATAGCCCGACGTGCTCAGCGACAACGGCATAAACTGGTCACCATACTGGTTGGAGATATTGAACACCACCTTGCCCTCATACGACAGGCGGGTCTTGTCGTCCTCCAGTCCCAGGAGGTTATAGCGCAGCTTGAACTCAGGCGAAATGCTGTAGCTCGTACTGATGTTCTTGGCCTCGTAAGCCAGAGCGATGGGGTTCTGGTTGCTCAGCTGGTCACGCAACTGATCCGACACCGTCGGCAGCATGGTGTAGAACTCGCTGAGGTCATTACCCTCACGGTCCTGCTCATATATAGATAGGTTCGGCATGCGCACGAAGGCGATACCAAGCAGACCGCCGGCATTCTGGTGGTTCTTCGTGTAAGTCAGCGAGATGTTCGTCTCA
>Ga0265298_10002194_pt1 | contig 27589 bp, 21 predicted proteins | sample AusTroGonzalo_MG_3_FD_193486 | JGI IMG/M metagenome (GOLD analysis project Ga0265298, IMG submission 193486) | Bovine rumen microbial communities from tropical cattle in Woodstock, Queensland, Australia - Gonzalo_01 | ecosystem: Host-associated > Mammals > Digestive system > Stomach > Rumen ...
CTTCCCATTCCGAACAGAGAAGTTAAGCTCACTTGCGCCGATGGTACTGCTACACCAAGTGGGAGAGTAGGTGGCCGCCACCTTTGAGAGCCATGGGTCTATGACCTGTGGCTCTTTTTTTATGCTTCGCTCGGCGCGCTTTGCGCTTTTTAGTATATTTGTCCGTCTGGATTGATAGAAACGACATATGTTCAAGGGTCAACCAAAAGGTCTTTATGCGCTGGCGCTGGCCAATACGGGTGAGCGATTCGGCTATTATACGATGCTGGCCATCTTCATGCTGTTCATCCAAGCCAAGTTCGGCTGGGAGCATGCGGCAGCCAGCCATCTCTACGCCATTTTCATGGCCGTGGTTTATTTTATGCCCGTTATGGGCGGCTGGTTGGCAGACCGCGTGGGTTATGGCCGCTGCGTAGTGGCGGGCATCTGCGTGATGTTCCTGGGCTATCTGATGTTGACGATACCGACGCCGGCCAACTCGCTCGGCCTGACCCTGATGATCGGTGCGTTACTGCTGATTGCATTGGGTACCGGCCTGTTCAAGGGCAACCTCCAAGTGCTCATCGGGAATCTTTACGATGATCCCCAATATGCCGACAAGCGGGATTCCGCTTTCAGCCTCTTCTATATGGCCATCAACATCGGCGCCATGTTCGCTCCCTTCGCTGCCACGGCCATCACCAATCACTTCCTCTCAAAAGCGGGTCTGGTGTACAAGGCGGATATTCCGGCACTGGCCCATCATCTGCTGGATGGCATCATCACGCCGGACAATGCCGACCGCCTGGCTGCCCTGCAGAACCAGATGCCCGATTCGATAGTGGCTTCCCTGCCGCTCCCGGAATTCAGCAGCTACTATATCGAACATCTGGCGTCTTCGTATAATATGGGTTTTGCCGTGGCCTGCGTGTCGCTGATCGTTTCGATGGGCATCTACTTTGCCTGCCGGCGCTGGTTCAAGCACGCCGACGTCAATAGCAAGCAGGCAGCTACGACCGGTGCACCGGTGGTGGAACTCACGCCGAAACAGACGCGTGACCGTGTCGTGGCGCTGTGCATGGTGTTTTCCGTGGTCATCTTCTTTTGGATGGCTTTCCAGCAGAACGGACAGTCGCTCACTTGGTTTGCCCGCGACTACACGCAGCCTGTCGTCAGCGGATGGCCCAAGGCGGGATTCAATATGTGGATCCTCGGATTGCTGGCCGTCTCCATCTATACGCTGTTTGGCGCCTTCCAGTCGGAAAAGCGCGGTACCCGGGTGATTTGTGGAGCCGTGACCGTCGGCCTCTGGGCGATAGCCGTCATCCTCTACTGTGGCATGCCGGAAACGCTTTTCATCCAGCCTCAGTTGTTCCAGCAGTTCAATCCTTTCTTCGTGGTCCTGTTGACGCCGATCATTATGGCGTTGTTCGATGCACTGGCGCGGAAGAAGCGTGAACCTTCGGCGCCGGTGAAGATAGGTATCGGTATGTTCGTGGCCGCCCTGGGCTATCTGGTGATGATCTTCGCTTCACAGGGCCAGCCTTCGCCGGCGGAGCTCTCTGGAACGGTGTCGCCCGATCCCGTCGTGCCGACCTATCTGATGGGTACCTATCTGGTGCTGACCTTCGCCGAGCTGCTGCTCAGTCCGATGGGCATCTCGTTCGTGACAAAGGTGGCTCCACCGAAAATGAAGGGCCTGATGATGGGCCTGTGGTTCGCTGCCTCGGCCATCGGCAACTATCTGACGATGGTGCCCGGCCTGCTCTGGATGCGTGTGCCGCTCTGGGCCAACTGGGCCATCCTCTCGGTGCTCTGCGCGATCGCCGGCGTCATCATGTTCGCCATGATGAAGCGGATCAATGCCGCTACGCGCTGACATTTGTTATCTTTGCAGTTGCTATGACTGATTCCACTTCCTTGATGGCCCACAGGATCAGGAGGATCTTGCTGGTTTGCAACAATTACGACAACTTTTCGCTGGAGGAGGACGGCCGGCTGGACATCCAGATTTCCCGGGAGTATGCAGAGCTCAACCTGAGCAATCCCCCTGTCTTTGTCCGGGCCTCGTCTACGGCGGAAGCCCTGCACCTGGCCGAAGCCGGCGAGCGTTGGGACCTGGTCATGACGATGTACAATGTGGGGGATGTGGACATCTTCAGCTTTGCTGCCACGATGAAGCAGTATGTCCCGGATGTGCCTATTGTGCTGCTGACCTCCTTTTCCCGGGAACTGTACCGCCAGATTGGAGAGAAAGACCGGTCGGCCGTGGATTACATTTTCTGCTGGAATGGTTCGACCGACCTGATCATTGCCATCATCAAGCTCTTGGAAGACAGCCTCAATGCCCCCGACGACATCCTGAAGTCCGGGGTACAGTGCATCCTGCTGGTGGAAGACAGCGTGCGGTATTATTCCACCTATCTGCCGTTGCTCTACAAGCTGGTGCTGCAGCAGAATGTCGATGCGCTTCGAGACGCGTTGAACGAAGAGCAGCAGATCTTCCGAAAGAGGGCCCGTCCGAAAATCCTGATGGCCACGAACTACGACGACGCGGTCGCGCTCTTTGAAACATACAAGGACCAGATGCTCGGGGTTATTTCCGACATCGGTTTCGTGCTGCATCGTAACGACAAGCCTTCCGACGAGAAGCTGGATGCCGGCGTGGATTTGTGCAAGCGCATCCGCAGCGAAGTGCCCAAGATGTCCATCCTGATGCAATCCTCCCAGGAAAGTATGCGCAGCGTGGCGGAGAGCCTGCGTGCGGGTTTCCTGATGAAGCAGTCCAAGACACTGACGCTGGAATTGACCGAATACATCGGCCGGGAATTTGGCTTCGGCGATTTCGTGGTGCAGGCGTATGGCCGTGAAATTGCCCGCGCAGATGACCTGCAGGGCGCCGAGCTGGCCATCGCATCCATCCCTGAACCCATCCTGACCCAACTCCGGAGCAAGAACTACGTGTCCCGCTGGCTGCTGGCCCGTGGTATTTTCTCTGTGGGCAATGCCTTGAAATACGGGTCCTTCGCGACGACTGAAGATTTCCGTACCTGTGCCATCGAATCCATTCACGAGTACCGTATCTCCCAGGGCCTGGGCGTGGTGGCCCGTTTCAATCCGGCTTCCTACAACGATGCCATCTGGTTCGCCCGCTATGGCGAGGGTTCGTTGGGGGGAAAGGCGCGCGGGCTGGCCTTCCTGAACCACATCCTTTACAAACACCGCATCTTCGACAAGTGGGAGGGCGTGCATGTGATGGTGCCGCGCACGCTGGTCATTGCCACGGAATACTTCGACCGGTTCATCCGGGAGAATGGTCTCCAGTATGTCATCAATTCTGACATCTCCGATGCGGAGATCCTTTCTGAATTCGTCTCCTCCAACCTCCCGCAAGACTTGGTGGAGGCACTACGGTCGTTCATCCGGGTGGTTCGCAAGCCGTTGGCCGTCCGGTCGTCCTCCAAGTTGGAAGATTCCTATTATCAGCCATTTGCAGGAGTGTACTCCACGTATATGATTCCCGCCGTGAGCAATGAGGACCAACAGCTCCGCCTGCTGGCCAAAGCCATCAAGAGCGTCTATGCTTCGGTCTATTTCGCCGCATCCAAAGGCTATATCACGGCGACAGCCAACGTGATCTCTGACGAAAAGATGGCCATCATCCTGCAGGAAGTGTGCGGTGCCCAGGAGAACGGATTCTTCTTTCCCACCCTTTCCGGTGTCGCGCGGAGCGTCAATTTCTATCCGATCGGCTATGAGAAGGCGGAAGAGGGCATCGCCAAGCTGGCATACGGCCTGGGCAAGGCGGTCGTCGACGGGGAACAGGTGCTCCGCTTCTCGCCGTCGCATCCCAACCACGTGCTGCAGACATCTACGCCGCAACTGGCTCTTCGGGACACCCAGCAGGTGATGTATGCGCTGAACCTGCGTCCTGAACGCTTCAAGACCTCCGTGGACGATGCCGTCAATCTGGAACGCATCCCGATATCCGACTGTGCTGCGTTTCCTTCCTTCGCCAAGGTTTGCTCCACTTTCGACTACGAAAACAACCGGATGGTTGATTCTGCGTTGCAGCGGGGCCCCAAGGTGGTTACTTTCGCGCATGTCCTGCAATACGGGACGTTCCCGCTGGCGGAGATTCTGCAGGAACTGCTGCGGATCTGTGTCGATGAGATGAAATGTGGCGTGGAACTCGAGTATGCAGCGGAACTGAGCTCCGGGCTCTTTACGGCGCTGCAGGTCCGTCCCATCTCTTCCGACAGTCTCCAGTCCGATGTGGACTGGCGAGAGATCGATACCGCGGGAGCGCTGGTCGTTTCCGAGAGTGCGTTGGGAACGGGCTGGATGCCGGGTATCCAGGATGTCATCTACCTGAAAGCCGATGCGTTCGACAAGCTCAAGACCCTGGAAATGGCCGCTGAGCTGCGGGACATCAATGCCCGCATGCGAAAAGAGGGACGGCAATATGTGCTGCTGGGATACGGCCGCTGGGGTTCGAGCATCCCGACCCTGGGCGTTCCCGTTACATGGAGTGATATTTCTGAAGCCAAGGTGCTGGTGGAGTGCTCATTGCCGGATTTCCGGGTGGAACCCAGCCAAGGGACCCATTTCTTCCAGAACCTCACTTCCTTCCAGGCCGGCTATGTAAACGTGGACCCTTACGAGCGACAGGGCGACTCCCTCAACCTCGCAGCGCTGGATGATCTTCCAGCCATTCATGAAACGCAATGGCTCCGCCACGTCCGCCTGGAAGCACCTCTCTCCATCTGCGTCGATGGCCGTGCCGGCCGCGCCGTGATAGCGCTCTGAGGCTTTTGCTGACTAAAAGAGTTTGATGAGGCTGCGGTTGCCCAAGGGGTGGCCGCAGCGTTCATACAGGCAGTAGACCAATAGCGGGACGATAACGCCTATGAGGCTGTAAATGAGCCAGAAATAGCCATTGTGCACGTGTACGACCGGGAATTCGGCCAGGCTTTCAATGGGGAGGTGCCACATGGTTATTTTCAGCAGTGAAACCAGCTTGAAGCTGAGGAAATGGAAGGTGAGGATGGTGAGCGTGGCGCGCCCGATGTGGTCGAGAAGGCCGGCTATACCTTTCAGTCGGTCGAGTGCCGTCGCGATGCCGAAAATGCCGCCGGTTCCCAGCAGTGAAACAAAGAAATACGGAACGACTTCCCATCCTTCAGCAAAGATGGACTGGTGCCAGAAGATCGAAATGACGGCTACCATCGCCAGCGTGGCCAGGGCGTAGGGGAGCCTGACCTCAACTTGATGTCGTGCAGCAAGAACCCCTGTAATATAAAAGGCGCAGGCCAGCAGAAGACGGCTGATCATCGTCGTTTCAATGGGCAGCAGCTGGCAGCACCCGGCAGCAGCCACCAGTGCTGCAACCAGCCAGAGCCGGCCACGACGAACGAATTTAAGCAGGAACAGGCAGATGACCGAACAGAAAAAGAGAGTCTTGAGGAACCAGTATCCATTGAGCAGCGGTTGGTGTCCCCGGAACGTGATGAACTGGAAAGCCTGCGACAGCATCTCATGGCCGGTCAACTGGGTATCCAGCAGGTGCAGCCGGAAAAACAAGCCGTTCAGCAGCAAGAAGATCAATTCCCAGAATACGAAGGGAGCATATAAGGTACATAGCCGCTTCTTGATGAAGGCGGCGGGCTGGTCGAGCCATTTTTCTTTCAGCAGGTAGCCGGAAAGGAAGAAGAAGGCGGGCATGTGGAACAGATAGATGAATCCCCTCACTCCTTCTGGCGGTTCGCAGTGCCCGATGACCATCAAGATGATACACAGGGCTTTGACGATGTTGATCCGGCGTGATTGATCCATGGGCCAGGGATTAGAGAGCAGCTAATACAAGGATTTGCGCGGAGACGACGCGGAGGAACATCGTCAACGGATAGACCGTGGAGTAACTGACAGCAGGGATGTCGTTGGGGGACGAACTCGTGACGAACGACAGGGCGATGGGGTTCGTCATGCTGCCGGCCAGTGTGCCCATCAGGGCGAAATAGTTGAATTTGAATACCCAGCGTCCCAGCAGACCCATCACCAGGAGGGGGATTACCGTGATCAGGAAACCATACCAGACCCAGACCAGGCCGCCGTTCGCAAGCGTGCTCACAAACTCCGGACCGGCCGACAGGCCGACGGCGGCCAGGAAGAGCGAGATGCCGATCTCGCGCAGCATGAGGCTGGCGCTGATGGTCGTATAAGTCACCAGATGGAAGCGGGCGCCGAAGCGGCTCAGCAGGATCGCCACGATGAGCGGTCCACCCGCCAGGCCCAGCTTCACCGGCAGGGGAATGCCGCTGATATGGAACGGAATCATGCCGACCAGCACGCCGAACAGGATGCCGATGAACATCGGGATGATGTTCGGCTCGCGTAGCCGTTTCTGCGAGTTGCCCAGCAGGCCGGCCACTTCGGCGATGTCGCTTTCCGAGCCGACCACCGTGAGGCGGTCACCCAGCAGCAGCTCGAGCGAAGGTGCGGCCAGCAAGTCGACGCCCGAGCGGTTGACGCGCGTGACATTGACCCGGAAATTCTTGCGGAGCTGGAGCGAGCCCAGCTGCTTGCCGTTGATGCTGTTGCGCGTCACCAGGATGCGGCGAGAAACGAGCTCCGTATCGCGGCTCTGTTCGTCCCACACTTCCTGCGGCATTTCGATCTGCTGTCCCAGGAAGGTGACGACAGCCTCGGTGTCGCGGGGGTCGGACACGAAAAAGACCTTGTCGCCCACGGAAAGGACGGTCTGTGCATCAGCCAGCGTCGGCGTGGCGCCCTGCTTCAGGATGCGGGAAACCACGAAGTTGCGGTTCAGCAGCCGCGCTACCTCGTACACCCGTTTGCCTTCGAGCTGCGGATTGGTGATTACCACCGTAATGCGGTCCGGATCGTGCGTCTCAATGACATGCTCCCTGTGCAGGCGCTCGTCTTCCTGGACCGGATCGACACGGAAGACCTTGCGCAGCAGGATAAGCGCGAGGATCAGGCCGATGACACCCAGCGGATAGGCCACGGCATAGCCCAGTGCGATGGACGGATCGTTGGCCCCCATCGTATCCAGGTAGGTCTGCTGTGCAGAACCCAGGGCGGGCGTATTGGTGACGGCACCGGCCATCACGCCGGTCAGCGTGATGAGGCTCGTGCCGCTGGCGACGGCCAGCAGGCAGGTCACCAAAATGCCGATCAGGATGACGCCGAGGGACAAGGCATTGAGTTTCAGCCCGTTCTGCTTCAGCGACGAGAAGAAGCCCGGTCCCACCTGCATACCTACCGAGTAGATGAACAGGATCAGGCCGAATTCCTTGACGAAGCCCAGCACCTTTGGGTCGATACCCATGTGGAAGTGGCCGAAAGCGATGCCCACGAAGAGGATCCACGTGACGCCGAGAGTAATGCCGCCGAGTTTGACCTTGCCCAGCAAAGTGCCCAGGGCAATGGTGGCGGCCAGGATGAATATGATATGAGCGGTACTGCTACCGAAAAGCAATTCTTCGAACATATTCGGAGGGGAGATTCAAAAATCGGCGCGAAGATAACGATTTTTAGTACAACGGTGGAACTTTTTTCATATCTTTGCACCAGAAAGAAAAAAAACAGCATCCTGTGAAAAGAATGAACAACATCTGGTGGTGGCGCTTGCAACTCAGTTAGTCGCAAGGAGTCAGCCATTTGTATTCATATATATAAAAAGGTCTGTCGAATTGCGACAGGCCTTTTTTGTTGAGAAAAATTAATTACAAATTATAATCATATTAAAAACTTTCAGCCATGAAACAGAAAAAGTTCCTGCTCCCGGAGAGCGAAATTCCGACCCACTTCTTCAACATGCAGGCCGTGATGCCCAACAAGCCGCTGCCGATCCTCAACCCTGCCACCCACCAGCCGCTGAGCGCGGAAGATCTCTATCCCATCTTCTGTGAGGAGTGTGCCAAACAGGAACTCAACCAGACCGACGAGTGGATTCCCATCCCCGAGCCGATTCGCGAGCAGTATGCCGCTTACCGCTGTACCCCGCTGGTGCGTGCGTATGAATTGGAGGAAGCACTCGGCACCCCGGCTCACATTTATTTCAAGAACGAAAGCGTGAGCCCCGCCGGCAGCCACAAGTTGAATTCGGCTCTCGCCCAGGCTTATTACGCCAAAGAGCAGGGCGTGACCAACATTACCACTGAAACTGGTGCTGGCCAGTGGGGAGGTGCCCTTTCCTACGCCGCCAAGAAATTCGGTCTGGAGCTCGCTGTCTACATGGTGAAAGTCAGCTATGAGCAGAAGCCTTATCGTCGCTCTATCATGCAGACCTTTGGCGCTGCCATCACCCCGTCGCCGTCCATGTCCACCCGTGCCGGCAAGGACATCCTGACCATCAATCCGAATGACCGCGGCTCGTTGGGTTGCGCCATCTCCGAAGCCATCGAACTGGCTGTTACCACGCCGAACTGTAAGTATACCCTCGGTTCCGTGCTGAACCACGTCTGCCTGCACCAGTCCATCATCGGCCTGGAGGCCGAGAAGCAGATGGCCATGGCGGGCGAGTATCCTGACATCGTGATTGCGTGCTTCGGCGGCGGTTCGAACTTCTCCGGCATCGCCTATCCGTTCATGCGCCACAACATCAAAGAAGGGAAGAAGACCCGTTTCATCGCTGCAGAGCCGATGTCCTGCCCGAAACTGACCCGCGGCAAGTTCGAATATGACTTCGGCGACGAAGCCGGCCTTACCCCGCTGCTGCCGATGTTCACCATCGGTCACGGCTTCAAGCCGGCCAGCATCCACGCCGGCGGTCTCCGCTATCACGGTGCGGGCGTCATCATGTCGCAGCTCATGAAGGACGGCTTCATGGAGGCAGTCGACATCGAGCAGCTCGATTCCTTCAATGCCGGTGTGCTCTTCGCCCGTACGGAAGGCATCATCCCCGCTCCGGAATCCTGCCACGCTATCGCCGCGACCATCCAGGAAGCCCTGAAATGCAAGGAAACCGGAGAAGCGAAGACCATTCTCTTCAACCTCTCCGGTCATGGATTCGTAGATATGGGAGCATACGACCAGTTCTTCTCGGGCGAGATGCAGAACTACCACATCTCCGACGCCGAGCTGGCCTCCTTCATGAAACCGGTCGACGAATTGAACAAGCAGCTGTAAAGCTTCGCTACTCTACCACCAGGACGAAGCCGCCGCCAGGAGCCACATGCACCTGCAGCGGCTTCTTCGTTTGGACCGAAACCGATTCGAGCTTGTAATCGGTGGCGTTGCGCGTGGCATTGACTCCGTCGCGGAAAAGGGTGGCTACGTGCTCGCCTTTGGCGAGGCCCAATTTACCCAGGTCAATCTTCAGGTCGCGGGCATCCCAGTTGGTGAGGCCGCCGATGTACCATCTGTGTCCGCTGCGGCGGGCCGTCACAATGTACTTCCCGATTTCTCCCTGCAGGATGCGGGTCTCATCCCAGACCGTCGGAATGCTCGCGATGAAGCGGGTGGTTTCTTCCTCTTTCATGTAGGCCGTGGGGTTGTCGCACAGCATCTCGAAGGGTGCGTCGAATACCACGTATTCGGCAACCTGGCGGCTGCGGGTTCCCTGGCTTGCCGGATTGCTCCAGTTCGGGACGAATTCATTCTTGAGCATGTTGCGCATGGCGCCCGGCGTGTAGTCGACCGGTCCGGAAAGCATCCGGATGTACGGGAAGGTAACATCGTATTCCACCATGTCGTCGCGGCTCCATTTCATCTGTTCCAGGCCCCATACTCCCTCGAAGTTGAGGACATTGGGCCAGGTGCGGTTCATGCCGGCGGGCTTGTACATGCCGTGATAGTCCACGAAAAGGTGGTGCTTGGCCGCTGTTTCCGCGATGCGATAGAGCATTTCGGTAACCGCCTGGTCGTCACGGTCCATGAAGTCGATCTTGAAGCCCTTGATGCCGAGCTTGGCGTAGGTCTTGCAGGCCTTTTCCAGATCTTTGTCAAGCACATAGGCCACCATCCATAACACGAGGCCCACGTTCTTCTCGGAAGCATAGCGGGCGAGTTCCTTGAGATCGATGTCGTGCTTGATGGTAAGCACGTCGAGCGGTGCCGACCAGCCTTCGTCGAGCACGACGTACTCGATGCCATGGGCGGCCGCGAAATCGATATAGTACTTATAGGTCTTGGTGTTGATCCCAGCCTCGAAATCCACGCCGGTGATGTTCCAGTTGTTCCACCAGTCCCAGGCCACCTTGCCGGGCTTGATCCAGGAAATGTCGTTCACGCGGCTGGGGGAGGCAAGCAGGTAGACCAGGTTGTTGACGGGGAGCCCGGCGTCGCTGTCGGCGATGGCCAGCGCGCGCCAGGGGAATTGGCGGGGTGCTTTCTTGGAGGCGTTCGCGCCGATGACGGCGAGTTCCTCACCATAGCTCTTGACCACTACTTTCCCGCGTTCAGGCTGCTCTTCCAGCAATGCCGGGGCCGGTGCGAAATCGCCTTTCAGGGAGAAGGGCTTCGCGCCTTTGCGGAGAAACATGCCGGGATAGGATTCAATGTCGGAATCGGTGACAGCCACACGCAGTCCGCCGTCCATGCAGACAAGCAGCGGTGAAAAAGCCGCCTCGTCGGGACGGAACGCACTGAGCGGTGCTATGGTGTAACGGCTCTCGAACGAAGTGGCGAACGGGTTGTCCTTGCCGCCGGAGCTGTAGGGCACGAAAGCGGTATAATCGGCGGGGAAATTGAATTCAGCCCGTTCCGCCGTGATGCGGTCTCCTTTCTTGACGCTGGTGGACCAGAAGCGGTAGGCCGCTCCTTCGCCGTCATAGGCGCGGAAAGTGACGCCCCAACCGTTGTCCAGTGTGAGGGTGAGCTGGTTGTAGCTCTCATTGATGCGGGCCTGCCGCCAGAAGGGAGCGTCGATGCCCTGTTTCACTTTGTCCGTCTTGGCCGACTTGACCTTCACGTCGCGGCCGATTTCGACCCCGTTGACAGTTATCGAGAGGCAGGACGGCGCGAGTACGGCCCGACCGGCATGTTGGACTTTCCAGGTCAGTTGTGCATCTGCATCCACTTCCACGACCGTTTTTCCGTCGGGTGAAGTCAGTTTGTAGATTTTGGCTTGGGCGCCGCCAGCGGTCAGCGCGGCCAGCAGGAGAAAAGTGAGAATCCGTTTCATATTTCCAGGAGGTTAACCAGACAAATTTACGAAGAATCTTGCTATCTTTGTAGTCAGACAAACCATTTTCACCATGAAACTCGAAGGAAGACGCGAAAGCACGAATGTGGAAGACCGCAGGGGCAGAGGCTCCGCGGCCGGCACGATCGGCGGCCTGGGTATCGGCGGCCTCATCATCGTTGGACTCTTGACCTGGCTGCTGGGCGGCGACCCGTCGACGGTCATCCAGGAAGCCGGACAGGTGCTGGGCAGCGGCGCCCAGATGGCGGACGGCTATACACCGACGGCTGAAGAGGAGGAGCTGGCGACCTTTTCCAAGCAGATCCTGGCCGGTACGGAAGATGTCTGGTCAGAGATCTTCCGCCAGAACGGCCTGACTTACGAACCTCCGAAACTGGTGCTCTTCTCCGGCTCGGTGCAGTCCGGATGCGGCGGTGCCACGGCTTCCTCGGGTCCTTTCTACTGCAGTGCGGACAGGTGCGTGTACCTCGACTTGTCGTTCTTCACGTCGATGAAGAAGCAGATTGGTGCTGACGGTGACTTCGCTTACGCGTATGTCATCGCGCACGAAGTGGGACACCACGTGCAGAACCTGCTCGGCACGCTGGGCCAGGCCCATCAGCAGATGGCACGCTACAAAGCCAACAGCAAGGAATACAACCAGATCAGCGTCCGCCTTGAGCTTCAGGCCGATTTCTATGCCGGCGTCTGGGCCCACCACGACAACAAGATGTTCCACTCGCTGGAAGCGGGCGACATCGACGAAGGCCTGGCCGTCGCTTCGAAGATCGGTGACGACTACCTGCAGAAACAGGCCTACGGTTATACGGTACCTGATTCCTTCAACCACGGTACTTCCGCCCAGCGCTCCAAGTGGCTCAAGAAAGGCATCGCTACGGGAGACCCGTCCCAGGGCGACACCTTCTCGATTGCGTATAATTCCCTGTAAAACACAGCGTTTTCGTCATGAGTGAAATCCGCAATCTTGAACTGTGGCCGGATGGCGCGCTCAAGATCGAGTGGGTGCGGCACCACATGCCGCTGCTGAATGGGCTGGAAGCGGAATTCCGGCAGGAAAAACCCTTCGCTGGACGTAAGGTCGCCCTCTCGGTCCATCTGGAAGCCAAGACGGCCTATCTGTGCCAGGTGCTCGCCGCTGGCGGGGCAGAGATGTATGTCACGGGCAGCAATCCGCTTTCGACACAGGACGATGTGGCCGCCGCCCTCGTGCACGACGGGCTGAATGTCTTCGCCTGGCATGGGGCAACGCCTGAGGAATATGAGGCGCACATCCGCCGGGTGCTCGAGATCGGGCCGAACATCATCATCGATGACGGCGGCGACCTCGTGTCGCTGATGCATGCCGAATACCGGCATCTGTTGCCGGGCGTTATCGGCGGCTGCGAGGAGACCACCACAGGCATCCTGCGCCTGCTGGCCATGAACCGTGCCGCCAAACTGGTATTTCCGATGATGCTGGTCAACAACGCTGACTGCAAGCATTTGTTCGACAATCGTTATGGTACGGGCCAGAGTGTGTGGGACGGCATCAACCGGACCACCAACCTCATCGTGGCGGGCAAGTCCGTCGTAGTGGCGGGCTATGGCTGGTGCGGCAAGGGCGTGGCGATGCGGGCCAAGGGGCTCGGCGCCGAGGTTGTCGTCACGGAAGTCGACCCCATCAAGGCCATGGAGGCGGTGATGGACGGCTTTGCCGTGATGCCGATGGCCGATGCCGCCCGCATCGGGGATATCTTCGTTACGGTGACGGGCTGTGTCGGTGTCATTACCAAGGAACATTTCCTGCGGATGAAGGACGGGGCGATCTGCTGCAACGCGGGCCACTTCGACGTGGAAGTCGACATGGCGGGACTCCGCGACATGGCGGTGGAAACCAAGCCTGCCCGCAACAACATCCAGGCCTACCGCCTCGAGAACGGGAACCAGATCTATGTGATTGCCGAAGGACGCCTGGTGAACCTGGCGGCCGGTGACGGCCATCCGGCCGAGATCATGGACATGTCATTCGCCATCCAGGCGCTCAGTGCGCGATACCTGGTGGAACACAGGGACATGCCACGCAAAGCCGGCGAGATGGTCCACGATGTTCCGCGCGAGATTGACGAAGAAGTCGCACGCCGCAAGCTGGCTTACTGGGGCTGTGCCATCGACACCCTCACCCCTGAACAGCACAAATATCTTTTCGGAGAATAGTCGCGGGTGCCAAGCCTATCGCCGCAGGTGCCGCAGGAATTCCTCCGACATGCGGAGGAAGCCCAGGTCGGTCTGGTGGCAGCCATCCACAGCGCCTTCACCGTCGGGGCCGGTCAGGTTGTCGGCCGGGATGTAACGGAAATTGTCGTAGCCCTCTTTCCGGAGCTTTTCATAGATTTCCCGCCAGTAGGCGTTCTTTTCGGCAATCTGGTCGTGGACCGGCTTGTTGACCAGCGCGTGCGAGAACCAGATATGCTCCACCATATAGATGGGCGCATCGGGCCGGCGTTTCGCCAGATAGGTCAGGAAGTACCAGGCGCTGTCCTGCATCACTTTCAGCGTGCAGTTTTCCAGGCAGTCGATCACGTACTGGTCGGCGTCCACACGTGCCACCATCTCGGCCAGGGACTTGTCCATGCGGGCATTGCCGCTGAAGCCCAGGTTGACACATTCTTTCTGAAGGGCGCGGCTGATGATGGAAGTATAGACCATGCCCGGGCGGGAGGCGCAGCCGCCCTGCGTGATGCTCGTGCCATAGAACACGATGGGTTTTTCCTGCCCTTTCACCAGCACTTCGCGGTGCGGCTGACCGATGGCGGCACCCTTCGTGACGCCGATCTCGACCTTCGTCACGCCGTCGTACAGCGGCAGGTAAGCCATGTAGTCATGGTCCTTGCCGTCCATGCCGCTGACCACGATCTGGGTCTTGGTGGTATCCTTGCCGTTGGGGATGGCCGTCCCGACGAACTGCCAGTGGTCGTTCTCATCCAACTGGTAGAGGTCGATGCCTCGGATGCCCGTTCCGGCCATGTGGTGCATGATGAAGTAGTTGAGCAGCGTCCAGCGGATGCCGATGGTCCGGCTGTCTGTCGAGAAGCGGATGGCCAGTCCGGCTGAGTTGAGGCCAAGGTCCCATACCGCCTTGCGGGTGGCGGCCTTCATGTCGACCGGCAGGCGCGAGTAGGTGAGCTCCGTGTTGTCATACCCCTGGTTGATGAGCATCAGGTCCTTTGCGTCGACGTACTTGAGTTCCGACGCTTTCTGGGCAAAGCCCGGGGCCGGCAGCAGCAAGGCCAGTACCGGCACGATCAGCAGTAAACGTTTCATGCTATGTGTATCCATTCAATGTCGATTCCTTTTCGTTCCATCCCCCGGAACCAGGTCATCTGGCGCTTGGCGAACTGGTGGATGGCGGTCTGCAGTCGGAGGACCATCTCGTCGTAAGCCAGCTGGCCGGTGATGTAGAGGGTGACGTACTTGTATTCGAGGCCATAGTAGAGCAGGGCGTCGGGCGTCAGGCCGCTGTCGAGCAGGCCCTGCACCTCTTCGACCAGTCCCTCCCGGAGGCGTGCTTCCAGCCGCCGGTCAATGCGTGCGTTGCGTTCGTCACGCGATACGGCGATGCCGATGTATTTCGTGTTTTTGGGCAGGAATGCGGTGCGCGAGACGGGGTGAGAGTCCTCCCAGATCGCGATTTCCAGGGCACGGATGAGCCTTTGCCGCGTGTCGTAGTCCGTGGTGTTGTGCGGGGTGCGGAGCGACTCGTAGCGGGCGACCAACGCTTCGGTGGGTAGTTGCTCGAGCTCGGCGCGCAGCGCGGGGTCGGGCGGCACATCGGGCAGATGGTAGCCACAGGTGGCCGCTTCGATATACAGGCCGCTGCCGCCGCACAGGATGGGGACGCGGCCGCGCTCCACGATGTCGCGGTACGCGCGCTCGAAGTCGTGCTGGTACTGGAAAATGTTGTACTGGGTGCCGGCATCCACGATGTCGATCAGGTGGTAAGGGACTTCGCCGTATTCAGCGAGATCCTTGCCCGTGCCGATGTCCATGCCGCGGTAGACCTGCCGCGAGTCGCCGGAGAGGATTTCCCCGCCGAGTTCCCGGGCCAGTTGTACCGCATATCGGGTTTTGCCGGAGGCAGTGGGGCCGAGGACGCAGATCAGGTCGAATCCTTCGTACATCAGTCGTCCGTATCGGGGTCGGTATCGGGAAGTTGGATTTCCTTGAAGCGTTTGGCGCGCTGTTTCCAGCGTTCGCGGGCGAACTGCTGCATGTCGCTGGCCTCGTCGTTTTCGTCGATGATCTCGAGGCCAAGGATGGTTTCGATAATGTCTTCCAGCGTCAGGATGCCCTGGAAGCAACCGTATTCGTCGATAATCAAGCCGATCTGCTCCTTCTTGGCCAGCAGCGTATCCCAGATGTCAGCTACGGACTGCTCTTCGTTAAAGAAGGTGATGTCGCGCTTGATCTCGCTCAGGCGCATGTCGAACTTGTCTTCCGCCAGGCATTCCAGTGCTTCGCTGCGGAGGATGTAGCCCGTGATGTATTCAGGACTCTCACTGTAGACGGGGATACGGGAGTAATGCTCGAAATCCTTGTCCTTGTAAAAGTTCTTGAGCGACATGTTCTCTGAAGCAGTCTGGCAGACCACGCGGGGGGTCATCACGTCGTAAGCCTTGACCTTGTCGAGCTTGATGACATTCTGGATGATGCGGTTCTCGTCCTTATCGATCACGCCTTCCTCTTCGCCCACGTTGGCCATGGCGGACACTTCCGCGCGGCTCACCGAAGCCTCGTCATCATCCTTCTGGAAGATGTGGGTGATGAGTTCGATGAGGATGACGACGGGATACATCACCACGATCAGTCCCTGCAGTGTCTTGGTGGTGAAGCCCATCAGTTTGCGGTAGTAATAGCTGCCGATGGTCTTCGGGATAATCTCGGAGAAAACCAGGATCAACAGCGTGGTGAGGGCCGACATCCAGCCGAAAAACGCGGGGAAGCCCATGTCTACGGCAAGGATGGAAGCCTGGCGGCCTACGCCGGCGGCGCCGATGGTGTTGGCGATGGTGTTCAGGGCCAGGATGGCTGCCAGCGGCCGGGCGCTTTCTTCCTTGTACTGCATGAAGCGGAAAGCGGGCTTATAGCCTTCTTCCTCCCGCATCGTGATGTAGGAGATGGGCGTGGACAACAGCACTGACTCGAGGATCGAGCAGAGGAACGAGATGGCCATCGCGCCCAGAAGGAAGATCAGCAGAAGTGCCAGAGGTGTCATTATCGGGTTTTTCTAGTCAAAGTTCCATTGTCGGAGATATCCAGGCCGTAGTTTCCGCGGAAGTCAACCTCGGAGAGGCTGCGCATGTGCCGTGCCACCCGGTCGGTCGTATCGAGCCGGGGACCGGTGCCCTGGGTCTGGATGAAGGAGTGGATGCGTCCCTCTACGAAGCGGCCCTGTCCGTCCACCTTGACCACCAGTACGGGAGCATAGCCGTTCACCCCGGCGAGGTTTACGCCGAAGGTCGTGCAGAAGTTGCCCAGGCTGTAGGCGATCAGGTGGTCGTGGTATAATTCGACGGCACGGGTCACGTGCGGTCCGTGGCCGAACACGATGTCGGCGCCCAGGTCCACGCAGCGGTGGGCGAAAGCGCGCAGGTTGCCGCGGTTCTCACCCAGGTATGATTCGGGACCATCGGGCAGGTGGGAGTATTTCGAGCCTTCGGCACCCCCGTGGAAGGTGACCACGAGAATGTCGCATTGCGGGCGAAGCTCCGTGAGGATGCGGGTTACCGTGGCCGTGTCGGTGTGCTTGAGCGTGTAGGCGTTGTGCCCGAACGAGCAGATGCCGTAGCGCACGCTGTCCTTCTCAAAGACCACGCTCTCGCAGTCGGGCAGCCCGCTGTAATAGATGCCCTGCTGCTGCAGGATTTCACGGGTTCGCTCGAGACCGTAGGTGCCGAAGTCGTTGGTATGGTTGTTGGCCAGGTTGAGGTAATCGAATCCGGCGTCCTTGAGCAGGTGGGCGTAGCTTTCAGGCATCCGGAAAGCATAGTTGTTGGCCTTGTCGGTGTTTTTGGTACAGGTACCGCCGTCGCAGATCACGCCTTCGAGGTTCCCGGCGGCCAGGTCGGCCTCCTGGAAGAGGGCCGCCACGTCGCGGAAGATGTCCGCACCGTCATTTTCCGGGAGCCGCATCGTCGGGTAGGTGGTTCCCATCATGATGTCGCCGCACAGGGCGAGGGTCAGCAGCAGTTCCTTCATTACCGGGCTTTCTTGGGTGTATGGTGGACCTTTTCAGGCGGAATGCGCTTCGCGGGAATCTTCTTCTTGTAGGCATAAACCAGCAGCGCGATGCCTGCGATGATGAACGGAACGCTCAAGTTCTGGCCCATGTCGAACATCATGTCCTCCTCGAATTCGACCTGCGGCTCCTTGATGAACTCAATGAGCGAACGCATGCCGAAGCAGATGATGAAGAACATGCCCAGGAACCAGCCGCGGTAGCGTTTCTCCAGCCGGTGGTTGTAGTTCCAAAGCAGGAAGAAACCCAGCAGCAGGTAGGTCAGCGCCTCATAGATCTGAGTCGGATGCTTGGGGAGGGTCTCGCCGCGGCGCTCGAAGATGAAGCCCCAGGGCAGGTCGGTCACCTTGCCGTAGATTTCAGAATTGAAGAGGTTGCCCAGGCGGATAAAACAGCCGGCGAAGGCGACGGTGATGGCGATGCGGTCGAGCAGCCACAATAGGTCGAAGTCGTTTTTCTTGCCATATTTATGGGTGTACCACCAGCCTGCCAGGATTACGCCGATGGCACCGCCATGGGATGCGAGGCCGCCCTTCCAGGGCTTGAATATCTCCACCCAGTGTTCGCTGCTCAGATAGTAAGAGGGTTCATAGAAGAGGCAGTGGCCGAGACGCGCGCCTACGAGGGTGCCGATAAGCAGGGCATAGAGCAGGGGCTCCAGCAGTTTCGTATCGAGGCCCTCGCGCTTGTAGAAGCGCTCGAACAACCAGTAGCCCAGGGGAAAGCCTGCCACGAAAAGCACGGAGTACCACCGCAGCGTCAGCGGGCCGATCTTGCAGATGACCGGGTCGACGTTCCAGACAACGGAAAGAAAATCTATCATGCGAAATTACCTTTTTAAACGAGAGAATACACTCAATGGCAGCGCCTTGCCTGCACGGTCGCGCAGCACCAGTTCGCCGTAGTCGAGGCTTGCAAACTTTGCGCCGAAAGCATTGCGGACCAGGGTGTCGGCCAGCACGGCCGAATAGCCGTTCGAGTACAGGTTCAGCACCAGGAAACTCTTTTCGGGCGCCAGGATGGCCGCGCACTGCTCCAGCAGGTCGTAGAGGCATTCGTCGAGTTTCCAGCGCTCGCCTTCCGGTCCGTGGCCGTAAGCCGGTGGATCGAGGATGATGCCTTGGTAACGATTGCCGCGTCGGGCTTCCCGGCGGGCGAATTTCAATGCGTCTTCGATGATCCAGCGGATACCGTCCATGCCGCTGAGTTCCATGTTGCCGCGGGCCCAGGTGACGACCTGGCGCACGGAGTCGAGGTGGGTGACGGCAGCGCCGCCCTTGCAGGCCGCCAGTGACGCAGCGCCCGTGTAGGCAAACAGATTCAGCACTTTAGGCGCTTCTGACTGAGCGGCGGCGAGCTCTTTCACGCAGCGATGGATGAAATCCCAGTTGGGTGCCTGTTCCGGAAAAACGCCCACATGCTTGAAGGAGGTCAGGCCGAGGCGCAGGTTGAACCCCACGGCTGGATAGGCGATGGTCCATTGCTCCTGCATCTTGTGGAGCATGGTCCAGGTACCGCTGTCCTCCTTGCCGGCCTTTCCGAAACCCGCTCCGGGCTTGAATTCGGTGTGGGCCAGGCGGCGCCATTCCTCGTCGGAAAGGGTCTTGGGCCAGAGGGCTTTCGGCTCGGGACGGATGGTGACATACGGACCGAACCGCTCGAGCTTTGAAAAAGCGCCCGAATCGATCAGTTCATAGTCTCGCCAACTAGCCGCAGGTTGTTCAATTGTCATAACCTACAAAGTTAATCAAAATTCACAACATACGGCCATTTTAACGACATGCGCCCACTCAAGAGGCTTGGGCGGGCACAAAGAAGCGACTGGCGTAGGGTCCGCTTAGGAATACATGAAGCGGCGGATACTGCCCTTCGGGGTCTTGTCGAATGGTTCGACGGCGATGACGTAGCCACAGATCTGGCTGTAGGCAGGAATCTGCCCGTTGACTTTCGCCAGGTTCTCATCCATGATGACCCGAAGTTGTTCGCTTGATACGCCGTGGTCCTCGAGCAACTTGGTGTTGGGGACGATGAGGGCGATGAGGTGATTCTCGCGGCTGACGATGAGCGATTCGGCCACATACGGCATTTGGTTGAGCACCACTTCAATTTCTTCAGGATAGATGTTCTGGCCGTTGGACGACAGGATCATGCTCTTGCAGCGACCTACAAGGAACACGCGGCCGATCTCGTCCTGCGTGCCCAGGTCGCCGGTGTGGAACCAGCCGTCAGCCGTAAAGGCGGCCTTCGTGGCGGCTTCGTTCTTGTAGTAGCCGATGAATACCACATGGCCGCGGACGAGCACTTCGCCGGCGACGTGGCGGGGATCCTCGGAATCAATCTTGAGTTCGATGCCCTCGGGAACCGGTTCGCCGCACTCTTTCATCACATAGGTATCCTTATGGCCCAGGCAGATGGTCGGAGCGCATTCGGTCATGCCGTAACCCGTCACGAACGGGACCTTGAGCTGGTGGAGGAAGAGGTGTTCCAGGGCTTCCGGCATCGCGGCGCCACCGGTGATCAGCAGGCCGCAGTGGCCGCCGAGGGCCTTCATGAAGATATCATGGAGCGCCTCGCAGAAGTCGGGATTGTTTTCATAATCAGCCAGTTTGGCGGCACCCGACTTGCTGTGGATGAACTCGCCGATGGTATCGTCGAGCATCTTGTTGATGATGAGCGGGACGGCGAAGAAGACGAACGGCTTGTACTGCCGCAGTGCCGGCTTGAGGTTGGCCGGGACGGGCGGTACGAAGAGGATGCAGAGCGTCATGCCCAGGCACAACGGCTCGATGAGGTCGTAGACCAGGCCGAAGATGTGGGCATACGGCAGCACGCTCACATAGTTGTCTTCGCGGTGATACGGGAAGTGGTTCGGAATCAGCTGGACATTGGAGCTGAAGTTGCGGACGGTGAGCATCACGCCCTTCGGGTTTCCAGTGGACCCGGAAGTATACATGATGGCTGCCAGCTCGTCAAGCTCGCGCGCCTCATAGTGGATATCGTTGGTGGACAGGCCTTTCGGATGGGCGGCAGCGAAGATGGCATCGCGCTGCGCATAGACTTCCGCGAAGTTGCCGCGACTGGCCAGCAGTTCACCGCTATGGGTATCGAATACGGCCAGCAGGGCAGGCATGGCCGCAAAATCCATCTTCGAGAAGATCATTTTTTCCGTGAAAAGAATCCGGCTCTCGGAGTGGTTCACGAGGCTCTGGGCATCCGTGGGCATGAAGCCGTTGAAAATCTGCACGGCCACGAAACCGCCTACCTGCGCGGAGAAGAAGTTGATACCCCAACCTGCACAGCTGCGTGCGTTGATGGCGATCTTGTCCCCTTTGCGGAGGCCGGCGGCCTTCCAGCAGAGGATGTTCTTCTCAATCTCTTCCGCCAGATTCCCGAAAGTCAGGAACGGGTTGTTGAACTCTCCCAAAGCGGGTTTATCCCAGCATTCCTTCACGGACTGTTCGAACACCTTTATAAAGTCATTCTGTTTGGTCAAATCGTACATGGTGTGGTTCGGTTTTGGTTTAACGTCAGCAAAAATAGGGGATCCACCTCCAAATAAAGGCTGTCTGGCAGGATATGTGGCGAACGAGGGGTAGAAAAGTGGTGAAAACAGCCGGACCTGTGGTGAATTTTTCTTAATTTTGCCATTCGCAACGACGGATATTTACGATTTATATACATATGAAACAGATTGATTCCTATGATTTCCGCGGCAAGAAAGCCATTGTCCGCGTCGACTTCAACGTTCCCTTGAACGAACAGTTCGAGATCACTGACGACACCCGCATCCGGGCTGCCATCCCCACCCTGAAGAAAGTGCTCGCCGGCGGCGGTGCGCTCATCATCATGTCGCACCTCGGCCGTCCGAAGGGCCCGGCAGAGAAGTATTCCCTGAAGCACATCCTCGCTCGCCTGGAGCAGTATCTGGGTGTGCCTGTGAAGTTCGCACCGGACTGCCAGCAGGCCGACGCACAAGTCGCCGCACTGAAGCCGGGTGAAGTGCTCGTGCTTGAGAACCTGCGCTTCTACGCAGAGGAAGAGGGCAAACCCCGCGGACTGGCTGAAGACGCCACCGAAGAAGAGAAGAAGGCGGCCAAGGCGGCTGTCAAAGAGAGCCAGAAGGCCTTCACGAAGAAGCTGGCTTCCTATGCTGACTGCTACATCAACGACGCGTTCGGCACCGCGCACCGCGCACATGCCTCAACGGCGCTCATCGCCAAGTATTTCCCTGATGACAAGATGTTCGGCTACCTGATGGAAGGTGAGATCAAGGCCATCGACAATGTGCTCAAGAATGCCCAGCACCCCTTCACCGCCATTATCGGCGGCTCGAAGGTGTCTTCGAAGCTCGAAGTCCTCAAGAACCTCGTCACGAAGGTCGACAACCTGATCATCGGCGGCGGTATGGGCTATACCTTCATCAAGGCGGAAGGCGGCAAGATCGGCAATTCGCTCCATGAGGATGACCTGATTCCCGATGCGCTCGAGATTATGAAGATCGCCAAGGAGAAGGGTGTGAACCTCTCCCTCTCCGTCCAGACCCGCGTGGCTGATGAATTCAGCAACGACGCCAACGTGAAAGTGGTCCCGTCACACGAGATTCCTGACGGCTGGCAGGGCATGGATGCCGGTCCGAAATCGATTGAGAACTGGAAGAACATCATCTTGAACTCCAAGACGGTGCTCTGGAACGGTCCGGTCGGTGTGTTCGAGATGCCGAACTTTGCGAAAGGTACGCTGCAGATCGCAGAAGCGTTGGCAGAAGCCACCGCGAAGGGTGCCTATACGCTGGTGGGTGGCGGCGACTCGGTCGCAGCCGTGAGCCAGATGGGTTATGCGGACAAGGTGAGCTACGTCTCCACCGGCGGCGGCGCCATGCTCGAAGCCATTGAAGGCAAAGACCTCCCCGGCATCGCAGCCATCCGCGAATAATCGCAGGCCGCAGTCGAAACTTAATCACGCCCGTCCTCCCGACGGGCGTCTTTTTCTTTTATGGATTCACGTTTGTCGAACTCGCGCTTGCCGCGAGCCAGCGCGATGTTGAGCTTGGCGTAGCCGTTGTCGGCGATGAACAGGCGGGTAGCCACGATGGTCAGGCCTTTCTCCTTGACGGCCCGCCCAAGCTTGCGAAGCTCTTTCTTCGTCAGCAGCAGCTTGCGGTCCCGGCGCGGATCCTGCCGGCTGAAGGCAGACCCCCACCAGTACTCCGCCACGTTCATGTTCTTGACATAGAGTTCCCCACCGACAAAATAGCACCAGCTGTCGACCAGCGAGGCCTTGCCTGCGCGGATCGACTTGATCTCCGTTCCGTTCAACACGATGCCGGCCGTGAAATGTTCGAGGAATTCATACTCGAACCCGGCCTTCTTGTTGCGGATCTCGACGGTGCTCTTCTTCTTGTCTTTCGCCATGATCCGCAAAGGTAATAATTATGTTGTGTTGATTCGGGTGTTTTTTAACTTTGCAGCGAAAAAACGGAAGGCGTATGGAAGAGGACGAATACCTTGAAGGTTACGAGAAGCGCTTACAGGAGAGCCTGGTGCGCCTTTGCACGGCCTACGGCATGATGGGCGCCGTCCTGCTGGAAAACGAGGATTTTGACTTCAAGTTTTCCCAAACGCTGGCCAAGCCTTATCTGACAGACGCGGTGCGCGAGTACGGGGCATATCCCGAGGCCGCCGTGGCCTGGGCTGGCTACCTGGGCATGGCCATTGCAAAACTCTGGGACGCCGACTGGCAGACCTTTCAGCAGGTGTCTTATGCAGATCTTCTGGGACCGCGTGGTTTCGACGACATGGACGAACGGATTACGACCCAGGTACTGGGCTATGAACTCGACAGCGAGCAGGCCCGCAGCATTGCGGATATCCTTTCGAAATGCGCCGTCGAAGCCCTTACGATGATACGCCACGAGCACATTGAACCCCAGAGTCCCCGTGCCTATTATATCTTCGCCCGCACGGTGCAGGTCCTCTATCGCATCGGCGCTTCCATCGAACTTTTTTTGCTGGGCTACAAACTCGAGCGGCTGAGCTGAAATGACCTTCGTGGCACAAAAGTGGGCTATGGAAACCAAGGAATTTGAATTCAAAGGCTTCAAGATCAGCGGCTTCATCGTCTGTTCCTTATGCTGACCCTCGAGCGATGGCCGGCCGATGAGTTTCGCAGCATCAACGGCTAGTTGCAGTGGATCATCGACGATGCCTTGCGACGCGCTGGACGAAAAAAGAAGAAGGAGTGACCCGAGAGAGTCACTCCTTCTCTTTTGAGGCGGAGCCCCGTCTAGAAAGCGTAGCGCATCCCGATTCCTACGTTGAGGTCGAAACCGTTCTTTCCTTGCCAGCGGTACGGGCCGAAAGGGTTGAAGAGCGGACGGAAATCGACCGACAACTGGAACGGCAGGTCAAACTGGTAGTCGATACCGACCTGTACGCCGAGACCGAGACAGAAGTGGTGCATTTCTGGCAGCGACATCTGCAAGGCGGGTCCGCCGTAGGCTCCCAGGCCGCCGACGAGGAACCAGTGCCACTGGTAGATGCCGGTGAGCGTCATGCCCGGGCTATAATAATACTCGGCGGTCGTCCGTCTTAATCGCGCACCGAAGTCAACCTCAAGCCGGTTGATGTCGTTGAAGAACATCTGCGCGGAAGCTTCGACGGAGAAAGCTGCACCGTAGCCAGCGCGAACACCGGCTGTGAAATCATAATCCTGGGCAGAAGCAGCAGTCATCATGCCCAGCAGGACGGTCAGGGAAAGGATCAGTTTTTTCATATTCAGTTTCGTATTATTCAACAGAGGTTACAAGGTTGCGGTCGCCGAAGCCGTTGTCGACGCGGCTGACGGCAGGCCAGAGTTTCTTCTCATGGATCCACGCGAGCGGGAAAGCGGCCTGCGTGCGGCTGTAAGGGTGTTTCCATTCATCGGCGCAGACTTCCCCTTCGGTGTGCGGTGCCATCTTCACCGGATTGTCCTCTGCGTCGAGCGTACCGGCCTTGATGGCTTCGCATTCGGCCACGATGGTCTTGAGGGTTTCCACGAAGCGGTCGAGTTCACTCAGCGGTTCGCTTTCGGTGGGCTCGATCATCAGGGTCTCGTGGACCGGGAAGGAGAGGGTCGGGGCGTGGAAGCCGAAGTCCATGAGGCGCTTGGCCACGTCGGTGGCGTCGACGCCATATTCGGCCTTGAAGTGGCGCAGGTCGATGATGCACTCATGGGCGACACGGCCCGTAGCGCCGGTGTAGAGCGTCTTGAGTTCCGGTAACAGTTTAGCCGACATATAGTTGGCGTTGAGGATGGCGATTTCGGTCACCTTGCGCAGGCCTTCTGCTCCCAACATCTTGATGTAGGCATGCGTGATGGGAAGGAGCAGCGGGCTGCCGTACGGCGCAGCGCTGACGGCATCCATTCCTGCGCCGCCGCAGGCGCTGACCACCGGATGGCCCGGGAGGAACGGTTTGAGTTTCTCGGTGCAGCAGATGGGGCCTACGCCCGGACCGCCGCCGCCATGCGGCATGGCGAAGGTCTTGTGCAGGTTGAGGTGGCATACATCCGCACCGATGTAACCCGGGTTGGTGAGGCCGACCTGGGCGTTCATGTTGGCGCCGTCCATGTAAAGGAGACCGCCATTACGATGAATGATATCGACGATTTCACGGATGCGGACTTCGAAAACGCCATGGGTGGACGGATAGGTGATCATCATGCCGGCCAGCGTATCGCCGGCGGCTTCGGCTTTCTCGCGCAGTTCTTCCACATTGATGTTGCCGTGCTCGTCGCAGTCGACCAGCACAATGTCGAAGCCGGCCATGGCGGCGGAGGCGGGGTTGGTGCCGTGGGCGGAGGTCGGGATGACCATCACGCGGCGGCCCTTGCCGTTGTTGGCGTCGAGATAGCGGCGGATGGTCATCAGGCCGGCATACTCGCCTGCAGCACCGCTGTTGGGCTGCAGCGAGCAGCCGTCAAAGCCAGTGATGACAGCCAGGTCGTGTTCAAGTTCATGGATGAGCTGCAGGGTGCCTTCAGCCTGGTCGGACGGGGCGTACGGGTGGAGGTTGCCGAATTCGCTCCAGCTGAGCGGCAGCATTTCAGCCGCCGCATTGAGCTTCATGGTGCAGCTGCCCAGCGGAATCATGGAGTGAGCGAGTGAGATGTCCTTGCGTTCCAGCATCTTGATGTAGCGCATCATCTCCGTCTCGGAATGATAGGTATTGAAGACGGCCTGGGTCAGGATCGGCGTTTCGCGGCGCATGAACACCGGGCTCGAGGGTACGCTGGCGCCGGAAGGGCAATCGAAGATCTGGCAGATGGACAGGGCCTCTTTGCGGGTGGAGAGTTCGTCGAAAGAAATCTGGACCGTGCTGGCATCCGGATAGTAGAAGTTGAAGCCCAGCGCCAGGGCTTTCTGGCGGATGACATTGGCATCAACGTTGACCACACGGATGGTGTCGAAGAAGTTTTCAGCGGCCAGCTTGTAGCCCGCTTCCTTCAATTTGGCGGCTACGGTGTGCGCGTAGCCGAAGGCATTCATGGCAATCTCCGTGATACCCTGTGGTCCGTGCCACACGGCGAACATGCCGGTCATGGTGGCCATCAGGGCCGTGGCGGTGCAGATATTGGAAGTTGCTTTTTCGCGTTTGATGTGCTGCTCGCGGGTCTGGAGGGCCAGACGGACGGCTCGTTCGCCGAGACGGCCCACCGAGATGCCGATGATGCGGCCCGGGAGGTTGCGTTTGTATTTGTCGGCACAGGCCATCCAGCCGGCGGTCGGACCGCCGAAGCCCATGGGAAGGCCGAAGCGCTGGGCCGTGCCGCAGGCGATGTCGGCACCCCAGGCGGCAGGCTCCTTCAGGAGCGCGAGCGCCAGCACGTCACACCATGCCGCCACGAGGCAACCAGTTGCGTGGGCTTTCTCGCAGAAGCCTGTATAGTCACACACCGCACCGTCGGCTGCGGGATACTGCACGAGCGCACCGTAGCATTTATCTTCGAACACATAGTCTGCGGCTTTGCCGACATGGATCTCGATACCCAGGCCGGTGGCACGGGTGCGGAGCACGGAGAGTATGTTCGGGAAGATGTTCTCATCGACGAAAACCACGTTCTTGCCGGCTTTCACGGCGTCGCGCGAGCGGAGCTCGAACATCATGCGCATGGCCTCGGCGGCTGCCGTGGCATCGTCGAGCATCGAGCAGTTGGCCAACGGGAAACCGGTGAGCGAGGAGATCATCGTCTGGAAATTGATGAGCGCCTCAAGACGACCTTGCGAGATCTCAGCCTGATAGGGCGTGTAAGACGTGTACCAGCATGGATTCTCGAACACGTTGCGGGTGATCACGGCCGGAGAGGCGGTGCCGTAGAACCCGAGTCCGATGAGCGAGCGGAGACTGCGGTTCTTCGCGGCGATGCCTTTCAGGCGGGCGAGGTAATCATGCTCGCTGACGGCCGGTTCAAGCCGGAGCGGTTCTTTCAACAGGATATCTTGCGGAACGGTCTGGCCGATGAGCTCGTCGAGCGTGGATACGCCGAGAGCGGCGAGCATTTCCTTTTCCTGGGAAGGTCTCGGTCCATTGTGTCTGTCAACAAAATTGAGCGGCATAGTATATTTTTTATGATGTGATTTCGCAAACAATCTACAAATTTAAGAAATATTTCATTGATACCTCCACTGGTCGAGGTCCAACCTGAGGTAGATGAAGATCAGGATGGTAAAGGCCCAGAGCGATGACCCGCCGTAGCTGAGCAACGGCAGCGGGATGCCGATGACGGGCATCAGCCCGATGGTCATGCAGATGTTGATGACCACATGCATCAGCAGGCAGCAGGCCACGCACCAGCCGTATATGCGCGCGAAGTGGTCGCGCTGCTTTTCAGCGGAAGTGATCAGGCGCAGGATCAGGGTAAGGTAGATCGCCAGCACGGCCAGCGTGCCGATCAGACCCCATTCCTCGCCGATGGTGCAGAAGATGAAGTCGGTGCTTTGTTCCGGCACGAAATCGAAGCGGGTCTGCGTGCCGCCCAGATACCCTTTTCCAAACAATCCGCCGGAACCGATGGCGACCAGGGACTGGTGCACATTGTAGCCCACGCCCATCGGATCTTCGCGGATGCCCAGGAGCACCTCGATGCGGGCGCGCTGGTGTTCCTTGAGCACATGGAAAAGGGTATCT